>Ga0316608_1000270_pt1 | contig 26200 bp, 22 predicted proteins | sample MIS2016152B_MG_FD_207673 | JGI IMG/M metagenome (GOLD analysis project Ga0316608, IMG submission 207673) | Microbial mat bacterial communities from Middle Island sinkhole, Lake Huron, Michigan, United States - MIS.2016.152B | ecosystem: Environmental > Aquatic > Freshwater > Lake > Sediment...
GTTTACTTGTCAAAAAAAAGAAAAAAAATGATATAATTTGAAAATAAATATAGCTGAAAAATTTGAAAAATTGAAAAAAATCAAAACTCGAAAAATATATTTTCCGAGTTTATGGATGGACTCTAAATAGTTGTGGTGGATTAAAATTACTTTGCATAATTCAGAAAATGACAATAAAGACGATATTAATGATATTTTTTATTACTGTATTTTCTTATAGTTCAGTATTTTCTACATTACAATGTCATGATATACTTATTTATAATGAAGATACATTTGCTATTGGAGAGGATGTTTATCCCCTTGAAAGTTTTTTTGATAATGTAAAAAATATTAGACCTGACAGCATATTTGAAAAGTATGGTTATTTTACCTCAGCGAGTTGGCGAGGGTATATTGGAGTTTGGTTAATTGAGAATGACAGTTTATTTCTTCTGGAATTAAAGGGTTTTGATGAAAAGAGTATGGATTTATCAAAATTATTCAAAAACACAAAACTAAAAAAAAGAATATTTGCAGAATGGTATAATAATGAAGTATATTGTTATTATGGAAATTATATTTCACAAAATGTTGGTATTGAAATATTTGAACATGAAATATATTTTAAATTCAACAAAGGTTTAGTCACAAAAATAAAGTATTTAGATAATACTAAAACATTTATTTCTGATTTTACTCATAATGAATTATTTTATTTTGACCATCTTAAATGTGAATTGAAAGAATCTTATTTAACAAAAAATTACGGGGAAAGTAAGAAGGTATTAATTAAGGTTATAAACACTGATAATAGTGGGAAAATTGATAGTGTAGATGTTTTTAAAGGAATAGATAAAGTCTTTAATAATGAAGCTATTAGAATTGTTAAATCATTTCCGAGTTGGGATGTTTTATATTTGCATGGAGAAAGAATTAATCAATATTATATAATATCATTAGAATTTAATATCGATTAATAAAAAACATTAATAAACCTTATTCAATGTTTGCTTGTTTAGGTGTTTTTCATTATTTTGGTTCAAGAATTTAATATTTTATTGAAAGTTAAAAATTGAGCTAATGAGAGGATAGATATGAAACTATGCAATATTCATTTGAAAAAAAATAAAATTAGCAATCAGCAAAAAATAGTTATTGAAAAATAAATCAAATATTTAGGAAAAAAAATTGTATTAGTATTTGAATTTAATTTTTCCTACTAATTTTGGTAAACATAACTCTATCAAAAACATTAATAATGAACAATTTATAAAATTTTGGACGTTGTTAGAATTTTTTGTAATTTTGTTGAAATAAAAAACCGAAAAAATGCAGATAGCAAATCCAATATATGACGTTGTTTTCAAATATTTGATGGAAGATGGCAAAATTGCAAAACTTATAATTTCATCAATAATTGGCGAAACTATCAGTGAATTAACTTTTTTGCCAAAGGAATTTACTACCGATTTAGAAAATTTAAAACCCAAAAAGAAAACTGAAAATTCAAAAACGGTTTATCGTCTTGATTTTTCAGCAAAAATTGAAACCACAGAAGGGTTTAAACACGTAATAATAGAAATTCAGAAGGCAAAATTTGCATCTGATATAATGCGATTTCGTAAATATCTTGGCGAACAGTACGCAAATAAAGAAAATACTCAAATAGTTCAGATTGATAAACGAAAACGAAAAATCGGAGTTCCAATAATCAGTATTTATTTTCTTGGTCACAGGCTAAATTCTACAAAAGCAAGCGTGATAGGAATAAAACGTACTTATACAGATTTGATAACTGGAAAAGTAATAACTACAAAAGAAGCATTTATAGAAAGTCTTACACATGATAGTTATGTAATTCAAATTCCGCAACTTGCACATAAAAGGAGAAATGAATTGGAAATTTTATTAAGTGTATTTGACCAAAGTAACGCAATTGACGAAGAACAACATATTTTGAATATTAAAGAAGAAGATTATCCTGAAAAGTATGGAACTATAGTTAGAAAACTTCAAATTGCAATTCAAGATAACGAAATTAAGAAAAAAATGGTATTAGAAGATGGAATATTAGATGAGCTGGAAGACATGGATAGGGAAATTGAAGAATTAACCGAAAAAATTGAATACGTTGAAATAGAAAATGAAAAAGTAAAGACTGAAAATGAAAAGGTAAAGACTGAAAATGAAAAAGTAAAGACTGAAAATGAAAAAGTAAAATCTGAGAATGAAGAATTAAAAAAACGATTAGAAGAACTCGAAAAGAAAAACAAAAAGGACTTATAACAGACAATATGCTTTAATTTATTGATTATATTTGTGTTGATACTTTTGCTGTGTTGAAACAATTGTGTTTTGAAATCCCACAAATATGAATTTTGTTTTTACATAACATTTTAAAAGCAAAAAATTATAACATAAAACGATATCAAAAAAAAATGAAACTTAACTTTTTTAACATTTTAAAACATAAATTATAAAATGGCAGGAATAAAAATACCCGAGCAAATTAAAGAATCTGTTGAAATAATTGTTAATGAATTCAATGAAACCAAATTAGTTGAATTTAATTGCAAATTTGTAGCCGAATATAAAGGCAATTTTCTTTACCTTTTGCTGGATGAAGGATTGCCCAAGTTAGCACCAACACTCAGAATGAAATTTAAAGGAAGTATGGATAATTGGGAATTTGCTATTTTCAAATGGAGTAACGAAACTTATACTACCGATTATTTTTTTATTCCTGGTTGTAAACATGTTAATGGTAGTATTTCAAGTGCTTTACAAGCAGCTATAATTGCATATCCACCACGCAAAAATAATGGTAAGAAGAGTGGAAATATTTTTATCAATTTTTTTAAAATTACGAAGAACTAATATGATTAACTTATTTTCATTTTGTTCTAAAAAATTATATAAAATCAAAAAAAATTAATTATAAATACATGAAAAAATACGACTTAAATCACTTACGTGAATTAGAATCAGAATCAATTTACGTTATGCGTGAAGTTGCTGCTCAATTTGAAAGACCAAGTCTTTTATTTTCAGGCGGAAAAGATAGTATTGTGATGTTTCACATTGCAAAAAAAGCATTTTATCCCGCAAAAGTACCGTTTACTTTAATGCACATCGACACAGGGCATAATTTTCAGGAAACTTTAGACTTTAGAGATAATCTTGTTGAAAAACATGGAGTTCAGATGGTAGTTGCATCAGTTCAGAAAACTATAGATTCTGGCAAAGTACAAGAAGAAACCGGTTACAATGCAAGCCGTAACGTATTGCAAACAACTACATTACTTGATGCTATCGAAGAACATAAATTCGACTGTGCTTTGGGAGGCGGAAGACGTGATGAAGAAAAAGCTCGTGCAAAAGAACGTTTTTTCTCACACAGAGACGAATTTGGACAATGGGACCCAAAAAATCAAAGACCTGAGCTTTGGAACATTTTCAACGGCAAAAAACGAATGGGCGAACATTTCAGAGTTTTTCCTTTAAGTAACTGGACAGAACTTGATGTATGGCAATACATTCTTATGGAAAATATTGATATTCCTAGCATTTATTTTACACACAAACGCGAAGTTTTCAACCGCGATGGTGTTTTACTTGCAACCGCTCCGTTTATGAAACTCAAACCAACTGAAAAAGCTGAAACACTTGATGTTCGATGCAGAACTATAGGTGATATTACAAACACAGGTTTAACAATTTCAAAAGCAAATTGTCTGGAAGATATTATAAATGAAATTGCTGCAACAAGAGTAACTGAAAGAGGCGGAAGATTTGACGACAAACGCTCAGACACAGCAATGGAAGACCGAAAAAAAGAAGGTTACTTTTAATTTTTTTATAATTAATCACAAAATCATCTAATTATATTTATTCATTTATTCTTCAAATTCAGATTTTTAATATTTTATAAAATGGAAAAAGATACTACAAAAGGTTATTTAAATATGGAGCTTTTACGCTTCACAACCGCCGGAAGCGTTGATGACGGCAAAAGTACATTAATTGGTCGTTTACTTTACGATAGCAAATCAATTTTCGAAGACCAAATGGCTGCAATCGAAAAATCAAGTAAACTTAAAGGAGAAGAACATGTAAATCTTGCCTTATTAACAGACGGACTTAGAGCAGAACGCGAACAAGGAATTACTATTGATGTGGCATACAGATATTTTCATACTCCAAAACGAAAATTTATAATTGCCGATACTCCCGGACATATTCAATATACACGAAATATGGTAACAGGTGCATCAACCGCAAATCTTGCAATTATTTTAATTGATGCTCGTCAGGGAGTTTTGGAACAGACTTTAAGACACGCATATATAGCATCTCTTTTGCAAATTCCTCACGTTGTTGTCTGTATAAATAAAATGGATTTAGTTGAATATAAAGAAGAAATTTTTGACAGCATTAAAGCTGATTTTATAAAAATTTCGCATAAACTTAATGTTCAGGATATTAGATTTGTTCCAATAAGTGCTTTAAATGGTGATAATGTTGTAAACCGTTCAAAAAATATGGATTGGTATGATGGAGCAACTTTGCGTCATATACTTGAAAATATTTACATTGCCAATGATAATAATTTGGTCGATGCCAGATTTCCGGTTCAATTTGTAATTAGACCAATGTCGGCTGAATATCACGATTATAGAGGTTATGCAGGTCGTATCGCAAGCGGAACTTATAAACCGGGTGATGAAGTAACAATTTTACCATCAGGATTTACTTCAAAAATAAAGACAATTGATTCATATAACGAAAATTTGGAATTAGCTTTTGCACCACAATCAGTTACAATTACTTTAGAAGACGACATTGATATTAGTAGAGGAGATATGATTGTGAAATCCAATAACTTACCGCAAACAAATCAGGATATTGATATTATGGCTTGCTGGTTTAACGAAAGACCATTAAAAGTTGGCGGTAAATATGCACTTAAACATACAACAAATGATTTAAAATGTATGATTAAAGAAGTAAGTTTTAAAATGAATATCAATACTTTAGAACGTGATTATGAAGATAAGGAAGTTAAAATAAATGATATTGCACGAATTAAAATCAGAACTACAAAACCTTTATATTTTGATTCTTACAGAAAAAACAGAATTACCGGTAGTCTAATTTTAATTGAAGAAGGAACTAATGAAACTGTTGGGGTAGGTATGATTATTTAAAAATAAGATTTATAACCTGTTAAAAGAGTCGGATTTATTAAAAGTCCGACTCTTTTTATGTATTATGGAATTGAAATTGTAATTGCAAACCCTAATCCAAAAACTTGTTGCACATTTTTACCATAAATATTTATTGGTGAATTAATTACTAATAAATAATTCTCATGCCGTTCAATTGTTGTTCCAATATTTAACGACAATAATTCTTCATTATAATTTTCAAACATTGCATTCGAATAATTTAATCCGGCAGTTAATTGAAATTCTTCTGTTAACCAATAAGAATAATCTAAATTTATAAACAAATCCAAAAAATGATTTTCGAGAGTTGAACTAAACAATTTTTGTCCCTGAATATCAAAATCTAAACCCATTTTATCAGAAAAATCTAACGTAGCTACAAATCCTCCGACATACGAACTTGTATTATCATAATGCCTGTCGTTTCTGTTAAAAATAGTATTTCCAATCGGAAGATTAATACCAGTCATCAGAGCTGTTCTGAAAAAATCATTATTATTAAGCTTGTACTTTGCACCCCAGCTTATTACAGACATATCTACAGGAAAAGTTGTTCCTATTTCAAAATTGTCAAAAACACCATAAGTGAATCTGAAACCAAAACCTGAAAAAAGCTCCAAACTATCAGAAGTTGCAAAAGTATTTGTCAATTTTCCCTTTTCATCAAAATATTTATTTGAAAATTCAAAACCGAAAGCAGGTTCAAATTCAAGAACTTTATTTGCAACCGGGTCTGTGCAAATTGTAGCAAGTTTTGAAGCAGAAACTCCACCTATCTGACTAAATGACAAATAGTTAAAAGACATAAATACAAGAGTCAAAAATATATACAATCTCATAATTAAAAATTTATAATGTTATTATCTAGATACAAAAATATACAACATATTCTACAATTAGAATACCAAAATATAGGTATTTAATTTTATAGATGTTTTCTGAATTAAAAAATGTAAGTTGATTTTCAATTTATTTCTCCAATATTTTTGTAAACTGATAGCAATTTTGTAGATTTGTTACAAATAATTTTTACAAATAATAAAAACTAATAATTATAAAGTTATGTTATCACAAAATGTACAAAAAGCTATAAACGAGCAAATTAAAAGAGAAGCTTATTCTTCAAACCTTTACTTAGCAATGGCTTCGTGGGTTCAGGTAAATGGTTATGCAGGTTCTGCTGATTTTCTTTATGTTCAGGCTGAAGAAGAAAGAATTCACATGCTTAAACTTTTTAAATATATAAATGATAGAGAAGGATTTGCAGAAGTTTCTGAACTAGAAAAACCTCCAAGAGAATTTACATCTTTAAAGAGTGTTTTTGAAGAAGTATTGAAACATGAAAAATACATTTCAAAATCAATTAATGATTTAGTTGGTGTATGTTATGATGAAAGAGATTTTACTACTGTAAATTTTTTACAATGGTATGTAAACGAGCAAATTGAAGAAGAAGCAAATGCAAAAACTATCTTAGATCGTCTTGAATTACTTGGAAATGACAAATCTCAACTTTATATTTTTGACAGAGATATTGTTACAATAAGACAACAAACTGCAGCAGCTGCAAATAAAACTGTTTAGTTTAGAATTTAAAATCAGAAGACACAGATTTAATTTTTCAATTTCTATCTGTATCTTCTGTTTTTCAATAATTTATAATTGGCTTTTATTATATTTTACTCCAAAGCATATCTTTTAAATCAGCACGATTTACACGTTTACATTCGTCAATGGATTTTACAATTTCAGTTGTATAAATCATATCTTCCATAAAATCAGGAGCTCTACGTACACCTTCGCCAATATTAATCATAATATTATCACCATTATGTAACAATCCTTTTTTTAATGCTTCAAAAAATCCACCAATTGTTAAAGCAGAAGCAGGTCCAACTCTAACAGTTGTTTCATAAGCAATTAATCGAGCAATATCAACAAGTTTAGATTCTTTTGCGATTAAAATATCACCATCAGTTTTTCGGGTTAATTCGCTAATAATCCGATAATTTCCCTGATTTCCTGTTGCCAGAGTAGGAACAATGGTTTGTGGATTTTCGTAAATTGGATAATCTGTAGTCCAACCTTCAGGGAAATTGTTTTTCACTGCTTTTTCCCAAGCGTGAGCCATTGGTGCACAACCATCTGGCTTAACAGAAATAAATCTTGGATTTTGTTTTATTAGATTTAGTTCTTTAATTTCGTTTATAACTTTATCAATTGCAATAAAACCAGTTCCGTCGCTTAATGCCTGAAAATATACATTTGGAAACTCTTCCATCATTCTAAGCCATTCAAAAACCCATGTTTTTTTTGACTCAACTCTTAAAGGACAAACATTTCCGCCCGAAATTAAAATGTTATTTTTCTTTGCAAATTCGGCTGCCAGTAATTTAGCTTTGTGGTAATCTCAATCAACTTTAAAACATTTCTGCCCGTAACTGTTTACTTCTGCTTCGTTTGCTTTCAGAGCATCTTTAGGCATAAATACATACAAGGTAATTCCGGCTGCAGCCAGATAGTGCGAAAAAGCATTTGCGGTATTTCCGGTACTTGCCACAACGTAATCTTTTATACCGTGTTCCTTCAAAACAGAGGTAGCTAAAGTTCCGGCAATGTCTTTAAAAGTTCCGGTTCCTGTGTTTACATCTTTCCGGAAAAAGCTAACTTTGCAATTTACATTAAACTGATTTTTAGCATATTCCTCTAAGAATTTCCATCGTTGAACAGGTGCTGCACCTTCATCTGTTGTTACAATATTTTGACGATTGTTAAGTGGTAGAAAATCAAAATAATGCCACAAATTTTTAACTTGATGTTTACCAAAAATCAAATCTTTCAGTAAATTTACATCAGTATTATAAACTGTGTTTAGTCAATTGCTACCGCATTTTGGACATTTTTGATTATGTTCGAACCATTCTTCGAAACCTGCAATTTCGTGCTTGCATTTGTTACACACGAAATAAAATTTTCTGTTTTTCATTTTTAAATCATATCTAAATCAATTTGATTAATTATCAATATTATACCTTATTATTAGTTTTCAATGTAAAATGGAAGGTACTTCCATTTCCAATTTCACTTTCAACCCAAATTTTTCCATCGTGCTTTTCGACAAATTCCTTGCAAAGAATTAAACCTAAACCTGTTCCATGTTCATTTTCGGTTCCTGGTGTCGAAATTTTTTCGTTTATCCTGAAAAGTTTTTCAACAATATTATTATCCATTCCTATACCATTGTCTTTAACCGAAATAAGAACATTTCCATTAGAGTATTCAGCTGAAATTTTTATTAATCCATTTTTATTTGTGTACTTTATTGCATTGGTTATTAAATTTCGTAAAATGGTGTTTAACATATTTTTATCGGCTACTATTGATATACATTCGTTAATTTCGTAATCGATAGTAATATTTTTTGCAATACAGTTACTTTCAACTGTTTTAATAATTTCGATAAATAAGTTTTCGATAACAATGAGTTCGGGTTTGAATTTTATTTTACCTGTCTGAGAACTAGCCCATTCTAATAGATTTTCTAATAATTCAAAAGCATTTGTTGCAGATTTGTTGATTGTTTTGGCAAATTGCAAAATCTTATCCTGGTTATATTTATGCAAGTTTATAACTAATAATTCCGAAAATCCCAAAATACTATTGAACGGATTTTTTAAATCATGAGCTATAATACTGAAAAACTTATCTTTTGTTGCATTTAGTTCAGTTAATTGTTCGTTTTTATTTTTAATTTGTTCTTCGTGTAGTTTTTTTTGTGAAATATCATTTTTAATGGCTATATAATTGATTATTTGATTTTTTTCGTCAAAAACCGGCGAAATTACAGCTTCTTCGTAATATAATTCACCATTTTTTTTCTTATTTATAAATTCACCATTCCATGTTTTTCCAGAACTAATTGTTTGCCACATATTTTGAAATATTTCCGTTGGCGTTTTTCCAGCATTTAAAATTCTAGGGTTTAGCCCGATTGCTTCCTTAAAACCGTAGCCTGTTATGTTTGAAAATGCTGGATTTACATATTCAATTATTCCGTTTGTATCTGTAATTGCAATAGTTACAGGACATTGCTCTACTGCCACAGAAAGTTTTTTAAGTTGTAGTTCGTTAAGTTTTTGTTTTGTAATATCTTTAACTACAGCTATGTGATAATCGGGAGCATCTCCTTTTTTCCACATTGCCGAAACTGAAAGGCTTACCCATATTAACTTACCCGTTTTGTGTATTAACCTTTTTTCGAGAGAAAATTCTGAAATTTCACCTTTTTTGAGTAATTCCATATTATCCAAATCTTCTTGTAAATCATCAGGATAAGATATTGATTGAAAGTTTAATTTTAGCATTTCATCAACTGAATAACCAATCATTTTGGTATATTTTTTGTTTACTCTGACAAACATTCCAGTATTTGTATCTACCTGAGCTACAGAAACTGCTGCTTGTTCAAATAAAATTCTGAATTTTTCTTCACTCTCTTGTAATGCTTTTTCGGTTTGTTTGCGGTAACAAATTAAAATTCTTGATTTTAACTCTTTAGTTTTGAATATTTTTCCGGTGCAGTGTAAAATAATATTGCTTTTGTTTTTGTGAACAAAGCGATGATTATTATTAAATATTATATTTTCATTTATTGAAATTGAAGAAATTGTGTCAAGTATGTTTTTGAAATTATTCTGATTTATAATATTTTTCCATGAATTGAGTTCTTGTGGAATTTCATTTTCCTGATAACCTAATATTTTCCAGAAATTAGAATTTAACCACTGATTTTCTGGATTTTCTGTATCAAGAAAACCTAGAGCATCAAAAGTTGTTTCTTGAATAAAATCGAAGACCGAGTTATCATTTTTGATTAATTGATAAAGTTCTTCTTTTAAATAATTATTTTCAAGATGTTTATTCATTTCATTTATATTTTCAGTAATAAAAATTTATCTTATGTTAAAAATTTATTATCCTATTCGGAGACCATTTTTAACTTTTCGTTCAGTTTGAATTAAAATTACGCTGTTATTTTCATCAATTGCTCCTAGTATTAAACATTCGCTCATTATATTTGCAATTTGCTTTGGCGGAAAATTTGTAACTGCAACAATTTGTTTACCAATAATTTCATCAACATTATATAACTTAGTAATTTGGGCTGACGATTTTTTTATTCCAAATTCTCCAAAATCTATAATAACTTGGTAAGCAGGTTTTTTTGCATTTTTAAATATTTTTGCATCAATTATAGTTCCAACTCTCATTTCAACTTTTTCAAATTCATTCCAAGTTAAATTATAAGATATTTCCATAAAATTTCAAGATTTGTAATTTCTATCTCCAAAAATGTGGCTTCCAATTCTAATCATCGTACTTCCGCATTTTATTGCAATTTTGTAATCTCCAGACATTCCCATTGATAATTCAGAAAATTCGGATTTATCACTAAAGAAATTAAGTTTTAAAAAATCAAATATATTTTTCAGTTCGTTAAATTCGTTATAAATAATTACATCATCATAAGTATATGTAGCCATGCCCATTAGACCTGTAATTTTAATATTCTGCATTGATTTATATTCTTCAGAATTCAACATTTTTATTACTTCGTTTTTATCAAAACCAAATTTTGTATCTTCTTTTGCAATATGTATTTGTAGTAAACAATTTATTATTTTATTATTCTGAGAAGCTCTTTTATTAATTTCCTGCAAAAGTTTTAAACTCTCAACACCTTGTATTAAGTTAATGAAAGGAGCAATAAATTTAACTTTGTTAGTTTGCAGATGTCCAATAAAATGCCATTCAATATCTTTGGGCAAACTTTCATATTTATCAACAAATTCCTGAACTTTATTTTCACCAAAAATTTTATGCCCTGTATTGTAAACTTCCAGAATATCTTTAACTGTTTTTGTTTTTGAAACAGCTACAAGTTTAATATTTAGAGGCAATTCTGATTTTAATTTTGCTAAATTTGCTATAATATTCATTTTGTCATTTTTTGGTTTGATTAAATCAAAGATAACAAATAAAAATAAATTTATAAAAAAAATATCAGTTATTAACCAGTATTTTTGTGATTAAAAAAGTCCTTAGTTTGTAATAATATTGAGAATTTAAAATTTAAGAATGTGAAAATAGATGATTTCTGTTTGTTGTAAAAAACTTATAGTCAGTTGTATTTTATTGGATTTTAGTTGTGTAAAAATATAATAAAAGTTGTAAAGTATTTCAAAAAAAAATGCAATCTATAATAATAAGATTGCATTTTGAATTTAAATTTTATGGATTTACTCTTTAAATAAATCCTGAATATTTTTGTCGTTGTCAATCATTTTCTTCAATTTTTCCATCTTAGCTTTTTTACTTTCTTCGTCAATAATATTATCTTTTCGACTTTTACCGGTATTCATCGACAAATTAACTTCTTCGCCATTATTTTCATAAGGATTTTCCAATGGATTTAAATTAGAAATTTTAAAACCTATAACTAACACGTCGTCAATTTGTTCGTATTTAACTCCCATCCAGTTTTCAAAAGTTGCATCAAGCATTTCTTTTTGTTCTCTCATATCTTTATCCTGAATTGTGAGAATCAATTTTTTCAATCTCGAGCTCATGAATTTTTTTCCACGTTTACCACCAAATTGAGAAGCATAACCATCAGAAAAAATGTATATTGAGTCGTTTTCAATAACATCAATTTCAGACGTTGTAAATCTTTGTTCCAGATTATCGAAAATTCCAATAGGCATTCTATCAGCTTTATATTCAATTAAATCATCATTTCTAACAAGGAACATAGGGTTAAATGCACCTGAGAATTGAAGTTTTAAAGTTTTGGTATTTAACACGCACATAGCTATATCCATTCCGTCTTTTGCTTCTTCAATTTTTCCGGTTTGATGCAGTGAATCAACCACCAATAATCTTAAATCATTTAAAATTGTTCCGGTATTTAGGTTATCTTTATATTTACCAACTATTTCGTTTAAGAATGCAGAGCCAAGCATACTCATAAATGCTCCCGGGACACCGTGACCTGTACAGTCTGCAGCAACAAAAATTACATTGTCTCCTTCGGTTTTAAACCAGTAGAAATCACCACTTACTATGTCTCTTGGTCGATACAAAATAAAATGTTCGGGTATTGTTTCAGATATTTGTTTTGAAGGAGGTAAAATAGCTGTTTGAATACGTTTTGCGTAGAAAATACTATCCATAGTTTCTTTCTGGATATGAGCTATTTCATCTCGCTGTTTTGTAGCAATATCTCGTTGTTTTGTAATTTCATCACGCTGAGCGAGAATTTCTTCCTGTTGTTGTTCCAATTCTGTGTTTTTCTGTTCGATAGCTTCTTTCTGCTTAGCAATTTCTTTTGTTCTTTCGTCAACCATTCTTTCAAGTAGTTCGTTTCGTAATTTCAAAGCACGTTCACGCCATTTGATTATGAAAAATACACCACCAACTGTAATTATCAGCATACCAAGTATAAACCACCATTTTAACCAGAATGGTTTTAAGATTTCGAATTTAAGTGATTGATAATAACCCCAAATACCGTCTTTGCCTTTTGTTCTGTAAACAAATTCGTATTTTCCGGGTTTTAAGTTTTGGTAATTCGCTTTATAAGCTTCGCCAACAGCTACATTATACTCATTATCAAGTCCTCTCATAAAATAATCGTATTCGAGAGATTCTTCATTTTTAAATGAAAGACCTGTTAATTCAAATACAAAGTTATTTTGATTGTATTTAAGTTTTGGACTTAAACTAGTTACTTCCTCTCCATTTAATAATATTTTTTCAATTTTACAATCAGGAGTAGTTTTTTCTATTTTCTTTTTATTAACATCAAAAGTTGCAATTCCGTGCAGAGTACCTATCCAGAGTAAGCCTTTATCGTCAACAAATAAGCCATTTACAGCTACTTCGTTTCCGGGTAAACCGTCTTTTGCATCAATATTGAATTCTACTTTTTTATCGGTAATATTGTAATAACAAAATCCTTGATTTGTACCAATCCATAAATGATTATCGTCTTTAATATCACGCTGAATAGCATTAATTACTTGATTTGGAAATTCGACATCAAGCATTGTAAATACATCTTCGCAGAAGACTCCCAGTCCATTTTCAGTACCAACATAAAGTGTGTCATCAACTTTGCATAATGACCAGACTGTATTATCAAGGCTTTTTTTCCTTTTAAATGTAGTACCATCAAATAAAACCAAGCCCGAATTATTTCCACCAACTACCTGACCATCAAACTCTAAAAGTTGATAAACCAGAGTTGTAGAACTATTTTCGATTGCAACTGGTTGTGAATTAAAATCTTTTAGATAATAAACTATTCCATCAGAACCTGTTAGTATAAAAATTTCGTTGTTTGAGGAATAATACGCATACTGTACATTTGAAATTTCCTGTTCAAATAAACTAGATTTTATTATTTTGAATGTTGTGCTATTTAGTAAATAAACACCTTTAGTATTTGCCACAAGTATTTCATCTTCGTTAACTTTTATAATTGAATATGGTCTTTCGTCAACACCAAACATTTCGCTCTGAGAAATTAGTTCATCTTCAAGCATATATATGCCATCATTAAAACCAAACCATTTTCTGCCATGTCCATCTTCAATTATTGAATTAATATAACTTGACAATTCATTTGGATAAATTTTTCTTAAACTTTTTGTTGTAAGTTTATGTATTCCACCTGAATAACCAAACCATAGATTTTCTTCGCTATCCACTAAAAATGAAAGTAAGCGATGGCTAGCCAAACCTATTTTCTGGTCGTAAATTATTGGTTTTTGTTTTAGTGTATATATTTGATAAACACTGTTGTTTGACATTAACCAAATCGACCCATCATCAGTTTGTGTTATTTTATTAATAACAATACCAGAAATATTAATTTTGGAATTTATCTGCTCTCCAAATTTCGTAGTTGTAAAATCCTCAGTATCACCGTAAAACAGACCGGAGTTTGTTGAAACCCACATTTTATCGTCTTCATCAACAAATACATAGTTACAATATTCGTCATAAATTTTGAGTAAATCTTCTTCTTCGTTTATATAAAAAAATCCATCTGAAGTTGCGATATATGTGTTTATTCCTTTTTTATCTTGAGTTAAAGAATTAACATTCAATGGTAAAGTTGGATATTTTTTATTCAGAGAAACCTGATATCCTTCTTTAGTTAATTTATTAATTCCGTTATCACCATAAAACCATTTATTATTAACATCATCAATGTAAATACTTTTAAAAGAAATACCTTCAAAGATATTTGTAAAAATATTATCTTTCATTACTGAAATACCTCTAAGAGTTGCAAAATACAGATTTCCAATAGAATCCTGAGCAACATCAAATACAATATTATCTGGCAAACCATCAGCAGTACTGATTACTCTCATCGAACGACCATTAAATTTTACCACTCCCGAAAATGTACTAAACCAAATATATCCGGCTTTATCTTGGAATATTGATAAAACGTCTTCTTGCGGAAGACCTTCATTTGTACCATAAAACACAAATGGGAATGTTCCAATATCGTAAGTGTGATGTAAAGCAGTTAAATAGTTTTCGGCAGCTTTAAATGGCATACCGGTCTGAAGTTTAAAATAATTGTCTAGAATTCCGACATATTTTGCATATTCAAGAAATTCAAGAATTTTCTGACGTAACTTAGGTTGATTTTTTTTAATCCCCCAGCCTATTTTATTCATTTCGCCAATTATGAATTTGGCTTCTAATTCAGGAAAATTTGGAAGTGAATAAACTGAGAAACTGGCAATTGTATAATCTGCTTTTTTAAGAGTTACATCGTCGAAAAAATCGTTACCTGTTTGATAATAATAATTTGTAATTCCATATTCTTCTAATGCTTCTTCATATGCAGAACTTTTTGAAGTTACACCTTTGTACTTTTTTAAATCGTTTATACCATTAATTTCAGTATCTTTCCTACCTACAACTACTTTAGCATTAGGTACAAAATCAATAATATCAATTTTATTAAGACGCCAGTCGATAGGTTCGAATAAATCGCAGGCAATATCAAAATCGTTGAAACATTCGGGTAGATAAGCACTATCTTTCACAATTACTCCTTCGCTGGTTTCAAAGTATTTAGAAATTGTTGGAACAATTGTAATTTCCAAATCAACACCTATATATTTTGCAAATTCTTCAGCCAAATAATGATTAAATTGTTTTTCACCGCTTTTATGATATATCATTTCTCTATCTCTAAGAGCAATAACAATTTTATCTGAAGAAAGAATTTCATCTAAATCCCGGGTTGATGTATTTTGTGATTCAGCGTAAGAATTAATAACTTCGAGATAAGTTGTATAATTTATAGAGTATTGATTAAAAAACAATACATCAAGTTTTCCGTTTCCTTTAACAGTTTCGAAGAAATTGTCGATTTCGAGTTTTAATTCATTATTATCATTTTCAACAGCCCAGCCAACTTCCTGAGGTTTTGCAATAGGGAAAGCAAGACGTGAATCTGAGTTGTCTTTTATATATTCCAAAGCTAGATAAGATACTGTAATAAATCCATCGACCGAACCATCTTTCATAAGACTTTGAGATTCATCTTCGGAAGTTGTTGAAATCAATTCAATTCCTCCACCAATTTTTTCGTTAAGTGCTGTGATATTATTCTGATATGTTGAATTTTGCAGAAATGCTATTTTAAGACCATTTAAATCTTCATAAGTTTTTACATCAAGTGAAGTTGTTGAAAGATATTGCTGTGGAAACAAACTTTTAATCCACATAGATTCAACATTTTTCACTTTTTTTACAATTAATAAATCGCTGACTGACATTATACCTGCATAATCAAAAAATTTCTTACGCCAGTCAATAACATAAATAGTTCCACAAATAAAATCAGCATTTATCAGAGCATCAGGAGTATAGTTATAATCAGGATTTGTTTCGAGGTCATCTGGTCTAACACCATCTTTAGAAAAATTATCGTCCCACGAAACTTTCACAACTTTTAATTCGCAATTTAAAAATTTGGCAAATTCAAGTGCTATTTTGTAATTAACACTACTCAAAGCACTTTCGGTAAATGCACCGTAAATTACACCGCTTTTTTTAATTTCTTCGAGTGTTCTGGACGAAACTAAATATGGAATAAATAAAATTATTAACAAAAAAAAGATTCTCTTCATATTACTTGTTTTATTCTGCTAACTTTCGTTTTATTGAAACAGTTTTGATTCTTACAATTATTATGCCTTTAGATTGAATTATTTTCAAAGGTTTTTACTTTTTTTGATAAAAACATAATAATCAGAAAACTAGTTTTAAATTGTTGTTTTGATTATTTACTTTAAAAATAATAAAATTGAAACTATACCAAAAAAGCAAATATAATAGACTTTTTGTAAATAATAGAGTAATGTATTTTTTATTTTCATAAAAAAATAGTTTTAATCTTTATTTTTTTTGCAAAAGATAAAAAAATCAAACAATTTTGTTATTTTTGATTTATATCTAAAATTTACAAAATTGAATATTGAACTATTTATAGCACAAAGAATTAGTAAAGGTTCTGAAAAAGATAAAAACTTGTCACAATCTATAATTAGAATTGCAATTATTGCAATTGCATTAAGTATGTGTGTAATGATTGTTTCGGTTGCAATAATAACTGGTTTTCAGAAAGAAATCAGAGAAAAAGTTATCGGATTTGGTTCGCACATAACAATTATGAATCACGATACTAATACATCTTATGAAACAGTACCAATAAAAAAAAATCAGCCTTTTTATCCTAGTATCGAAAATATAGATGGAATTAAGCATATTCAGCAGTTTGCAATTAAAGCCGGAATTATAAAAACAAAAACAGATATACAAGGAGTTGTATTAAAAGGTATTGCCTCTGATTTTGATTGGTCGTTTTTTGAAAAAAATATGATTGAAGGTAAGATTTTTACTATTGACGACAGTGTTAAATCTAATGATGTTATAGTTTCTAAATATCAGGCAAATTTGCTAAAATTAAATGTTGGAGATGATTTGTTTATGTACTTTATTCAAGACCCTCCACGACTTAGAAAATACACTATATCAGGAATTTATAATTCGGGACTTGAAGATTATGATAAACTTTATGTTTTTGCTGATATTAAAGATATCCAAAAATTAAATGATTGGAATATAGATAATAATGATTTAATTAGTGGATTTGAAATCATTATTGATGATTATAGTAAACTAGACGAAATGACAGAGCTTGTAAGTGATGAAGTTGGTATAATTTTTAGTGAAGATGGGTCAAAATTGAAGGTTGAAAATATTAAAGAGAAAAATCCTCAAATATTTGACTGGCTTGCTTTAACAAATACAAATGTTTGGGTTATACTAATTTTAATGACTGTAGTTTCAGCAATTAATATGATTTCGGGTTTACTGATAATTATTCTAGAAAGAACAAATATGATTGGAATTCTAAAATCGCTGGGAAGTTCAAACTGGAGTATCAGAAAAATATTTTTGTACAATGCTATCTACATCATGGGCAAGGGGTTAATGTGGGGAAATATAATCGGACTTTTAATTTGTGGAGCTCAGTATTTTTTCCATTTATTACCACTCGACCCAAGTTCATATTATGTTGATACAGTTCCTATTAATCTTAAATTATTACATCTTTTGGGTTTAAATGCTGGAACAATTATTCTTACAGTTTTTGTATTAATTCTGCCATCTGTAATTATCACAAAGATTGACCCTGTCAAGGCAATTAGATTTAATTAAAATATGTATGTTATTATAATATCCTATATGAGAAAGTACAATAAAATTATAAGAATTTTTACGTTTTTGTTTATCTTGTTTTCATGTCAAACTGCTTATAGTCAACAAAATTATTTATCTGGTTATATTATTCGTTTAAATGGAGATACAATCTATGGTTATATTGACTATAGAAACTGGAAAACTAATCCTGTGCAAATTTCTTTCGAAAATCTGTTAGATTCAAATGAGATTATCTACACTCCTTTTGATATAAAAGAATTTGGGGTCGCAGATGAAAAATATAAAAGTGCAACTGTAGAAACAGAGGTTAGTCAAATTATTGAATCAAAATTAGATGAAAATCAAGAGCTTAATCTAGAATATGAAAAAGTTTTTTTACAAACAATGTTTGAAGGGTCTAAAAATTTATACTATTATAGAAATAGGATTGACAAAGACCAATTCTATGTTTTTGTAGATTCTACCTATTTTTTATTAAAATATAAAAAATATCTTGGTGAAATTAATGGTCTAAATGTTGTGCTCGAAAACAAGAATTATATTGCTGCACTAACATATTATTTAGACAATTGTTCTGAAATAAATAAGTTACTTCAAGCAACAAAATACAATAAAGCAAGTATGGAAAAATTGTTTTTGTTATATTTTGATAATTCAGAAAGCCAAATAAGTTTTTACAAAAAAACAGAAAAAATTATTGTACAATTTGGTGTATTAGCAGGTTTGGCAATAACTAAAATAGAATTCAAAAGTCAGTATAATGATATAGTATATGCCAATTTTAAAAATAACTATAACTATTCAGCCGGACTTTATATTAATCTCGTTATTCCTCGTAACTTAAAAAGATGGTCTATATATAATGAATTAGTTTTACATCAAACTAATTACTATGGCGAATATAATAATTATATCTATTTAACAAAATATAATATAAAATTATTGTATCTCAAAATTAGTAACTTTGCACGTTTTAATTATCAAATAGGAAATATGAAAATTTTCATAAATGCAGGATTGTCAAACGGTTTTTCTCTAAACACGATAAATGAAAAAAAAGAAATAAGCCATCTTACATCTGAAATTAAAGAATATAGTGCACTTGAATATTTAAGAACCCACGAACAATCTTTGGCATTTGGAACTGGTTGTTTTTATAACCGATTTTCGTTTGAAATAAGATTTGAACGTGGAAATGGAATATCTGATTACAGATCAATGAGTTCTTTTACAAAACGATTATATTTTTTATTAGGATTTAGAATTTAATTATTAAAATAATAAATAGTGTAATGAAAAGCGAAAGTTGTCGGTGAAAACGCCTGTAAAATATATCATTAACAACACATTTCAGGTGTTTTACTCTAACAATAATTTAGTTTAATGAGTTTAACTTAAAATCATGGAAAAAACTTCAGTAAAAAATATAATAGACCAGTTAAGAAATGAACTTAGAGAACATAATTATAAATATTATGTACTTTCTCAACCAGATATTACAGATTATGATTACGATATGCTTTTAAAGCAACTAGAAAAACTTGAGCATGAAAATCCAGAGTTTTTTGATAAAAATTCACCTACTCAACATGTTGGTGATGACAGAAACAATGAATTTATACAAGTTAAGCATAAATACGCAATGCTTTCGCTAGGAAATACTTACAACGAAGAAGAATTAATAGAATTTGATAATCGAATAAAAAAAATAATTCCGGATAGTTTCAAATATGTTTGCGAACTAAAATTTGATGGAGCTTCAATAAGTTTACAATATATTGATGGAATACTAAACAGAGCAGTAACGAGAGGTGATGGCTTTGAAGGCGATGATGTTACAACAAATATAAAAACAATAAAAAGCATTCCGTTAAAACTAAGAGGAAATGACTATCCATCTGATTTTGAGATTAGAGGCGAAATTTTACTTCCACATTCAAGTTTCGTAAAAATTAATAAACAGAAGGAAGAAAATGGAGAACAACTTTTGGCAAATCCTCGAAATGCTGCATCAGGAATTTTAAAAACTCAGAATTCTGCCATCGTAGCTCAAAAGGGATTAGATTGTTACCTGTATTATATGATTGGCGAAAATCTGCCATCAGATTCACATACCGAAAATCTGGAAAAAGCAAAAAGCTGGGGATTCAAAATATCAGAACATTCCGGAAAAGTTGATAATATATCTGAGGTTATTGAATTTGTAAAAAAGTGGGATACAAAAAGAAAAGAGTTACCTTTTGATATTGATGGAGTTGTAATAAAAGTAGATTCCTCAAAATTGCAGGAAGAATTAGGTTTTACATCTAAATTTCCTCGTTGGGCAATATCCTATAAATTTAAAGCAGAGAGAGTTTCAACAATTCTTGAATCTGTTTCATTTCAGGTTGGCAGAACTGGAGCAATTACTCCGGTTGCAAATTTACAACCTGTTCAACTAGCTGGAACTACAGTTAAAAGAGCATCACTTCATAACGCGGATTTTATTGCAAATCTTGATTTAAGAATTGGCGACAGAGTTTATGTAGAAAAAGGAGGCGAAATTATTCCTAAAGTTGTTGGAGTTGAGATAGAAAAAAGGCAGCCTCACTCCCACTCTATTGTATTCATTACCAATTGTCCTGAATGTAAAACAGAGCTTGTAAAAAAGACCGGAGAAGCAATTAATTATTGTCCGAATGATAGTGGATGCCCACCACAGATAAGAGGTAAAATTGAGCATTTTATATCACGTAAAGCGATGAATATTGAAGCCGGCGAAGCTACCGTAGAACAACTTTATAATGAAAAACTTATAGCAAATATTGCTGATTTATACGAACTTAAAACCGAACAATTGATAAATCTCGAAAGATTTGGAAAAAAATCGGCTGAAAATCTAATAAAAAGTATCGAAAATTCTAAAAATGTTCAGTTTAGCAAAGTGCTTTATGCTCTCGGAATTAGATATGTTGGCGAAACAGTTGCAAAAATTTTGGCAAAAGCTGTAAAATCAATCGACAATCTTATGAAAATGAGCTTTGAAGAACTAATTGTAATTGACGAAATCGGAGATAAAATTGCTCAAAGTATAATCGAACACTTTAAAAAAGAAGAAAATATAAAAATAATTCAGAGACTGAAAAAATACGAATTAAAATTAGAAACTGAAAAAATTGAAAAAAGCGAGAATATTATAGATAATCAATTTTCAGGTAAGAAAATATATGCAACCGGAACATTTGCAAATTACAAAAAAGAAGAAATACAATCTTTACTCGAAAGTCTAGGTGCCGAATTTGCAAGTGGATATGCAAAATCATTAGATTATCTGATAGTTGGAAGTCTGAAAGGTAGTAGTAAAGAAGATAAAGCAAAAAAAGACGGCGTAAAAATTTTATCAGAAAATGAATTTATTAAAATGCTGAATGATAAATAAGAATCTTTTATGATAATAATGTAATCAAAAATAAATCAAAAAAATTGAATTAGAAATTTTTAAATATCAGAATTTCAATGATATAATAATAAACAAAAAAAAGAGAAATACTTTGACAGAAATTAAATTATAAACAAATTTTTGAATTAGATATTCTTTACTATATTTGCACTCCCTTTCAAGGAGCATATTCTTTGTGTGATGGGAAATTAAGTAACAGATAATCTTAGTTTTAAGTAACACGTTAAATTTTAATTATGAAAACTATTGAATTAAAAGCAGCTGTAAGACAAGCTGTTGGAAAAAAAGATGCAAAAAAATTAAGAGTTGCTAAACAAATACCTTGTGTATTATATGGCGGCGAAACAAATGTACATTTTTCGGGCGACGAAAAAGAATTTTCAAAAATTGTTTATACACCTGATGTATATTTAGTTGACATGGATGTTGAAGGTAAGATATACAAAGCTTTAATGCTTGATATTCAATTTCATCCTGTAACAGACAAAATATTACATATCGACTTTTTACAAGTTTATGATGACAAACCAATCGTAGCAAAAATACCGGTTCTATTAGAAGGATTTGCAAAAGGTGTAAAAGCAGGTGGTAAATTATCATTAATGAATAGAGCTTTAAAAGTTAAAGGTTTACATAAAGATTTACCAGATATATTAAAGGTAAATGTAGAAAATTTAGATTTAGGAAAATCAATTAAAGTTGGTGAATTAAATTTCCCTGGTATGGAACTTCTTGATTCTAAAAACTCTGTTGTTGCTGCTGTTAAATTAACAAGAGCTGCAAAAGGTATGGGACCTGAAGATGCTGCACCAACAGCAGTTGCTGAAGAAAAAGCTGAATAATAACAATTTAATTGATTGAAAATTGAAGTATTTAATATTCGGTTTAGGAAATATAGGAATTGAATACCAAAATACCAGACATAATATAGGTTTTAAAGTGTTGGACGCTATTTCTTTAGCGTCCAATGTTTTTTTTACACAAGAGAGATACGCTTATCGTGCAGATTTAAAGTATAAAGGAAAAACAATTATACTTATTAAACCTACAACTTACATGAACCTTAGCGGAAAAGCTGTCAACTACTGGCTTAAAAATGAAAATATTCCTATTGAAAATTCACTTACTGTTGTTGATGACCTTGCAATTCCGTTTGGAACGATACGTATAAAAGCAAAAGGTTCAGCTGGAGGGCATAACGGCTTGACTAACATAATCGAAACTTTAGGACATAATAATTTTGCTCGATTAAGATTTGGTATTGGCGATGAGTTTAAAAAGGGGCATCAGATTGATTATGTTTTGAGCCAATGGTCTAAAGACGAACAAATTGTATTGCCACTTAGAATTGAAACCATGGTTGAAGCCATTAAAAGTTTTGCAACAATTGGTTTAGAACGTACTATGAATTTTTACAACGGTAAATAATGGAAAAAACTGATGAAATTAGAATTGATAAATTTCTTTGGTCAGTAAGATTATTTAAGACCAGAAGTTTAGCAACAGATGCCTGCAAAAAAGGCTGGGTTTTGATAAAGGACACAACAGTTAAGCCATCAAGAAATGTAAATTTGAATGAAATAATTTCAGTAAAATCTGAATTTATTTATCGCCAGTTTAAGGTTATACAGATAGTTAAAAATAGAGTTTCGGCAAAACTTGTCGAAAATTACATTTTGGAAGTAACCCCAGAAGAAGAATTATTTAAGCTAAAGTTAGTCAAAGAATTAGACCCATTTGGAAAAGTAAACAGAGAAAGAGGAACCGGCAGACCAACAAAAAAAGAAAGACGCGACCTAGAAGATTATTTTGAAGAATAGAAAGTATTTCTCACATTTTTTAATATCTTTATTTTTTTATAAAAACATTTGCAATGATAAATTTCGATAGATTTACATTAGAAAATGGCTTAAAAGTCATTGTTCATCACGATAATACAACTCCGATAGTTGCCATAAACATACTTTATAATGTTGGCTCAAGAGATGAAAAACCAGATAAAACCGGATTTGCACATCTTTTTGAACATTTAATGTTTGGAGGTTCAGTAAATATTCCTGAATTTGACAGACCTTTGCAAATTGTTGGAGGTGAAAATAATGCATTTACAAATAACGATATAACAAATTATTATCTTACACTCCCAAAAGAAAATATTGAAACAGGTTTTTGGCTCGAATCTGACAGAATGTTAAATCTCGATTTTTCGGATAAAAGTCTTGATGTACAGCGTAATGTAGTTATTGAAGAATTTAAACAGAGATATTTAAATCAACCTTACGGTGATGTTTGGCTATTTCTCAGACCTTTAGCTTACAAAATTCATCCTTATTCATGGGCAACAATTGGAAAAGACATTTCTCATATCGAAAATGCAAATATTGAAGATGTTAAAGATTTTTTTTACAAACATTATGCTCCAAATAATGCAATTATGGTAGTTGCCGGAGATATTTCGACAGAAGAAGTTAAAATATTATCAGAGAAATGGTTTGGACCAATTGAAAAACGAAATATTGAATCAAAAAATATACCTGCCGAACCTAAACAAACAGAAGCTAGATTTTTGGAATTAACCAGAAAAGTTCCTTACGATTCAATTTACAAAGTGTATCAAATGTGTAGCCGTTTAGATGATGATTATTATGCAACAGATTTATTATCAGATATTTTATCAAATGGAGATAGCTCAAGATTGTACCAACGACTTGTTAAAGAAAAAAACCTTTTCAGCAGTTTAGATGCATACATTTTAGGAAGTATTGATACCGGTCTTTTTTGCATTTCGGGAAAATTGATTAAAGATATTGATATGAAAACTGCTGAAGATGCAATTATTGAAGAATTGGAATTGATTAAAAATGAATTAGTTTCGGAATATGACCTTCAGAAAGTTAAAAATAAACTAGAATCATCTACAATTTTTTCTGAAATAAACATCTTAAATAAAGCTATGAATTTGGCTTTTTACGAAAATTTGGATGATGCAAACAGAATAAATACCGAACTTGATAATTATAAGAAAATTACGCAAGAAGATTTGCAAATGTTAGCAAAAAAAATATTTGTACCCGAAAATTGTTCTACTTTGTATTACTATGCCGAAAAATAGATTTATTGACGAACAAAAATATCTGAAATAAATGTTTTTATTGTGAAATAGATTTTTTTCCGAAAGGAAATAAAAAAAGAGTATTATTAAAATACTCTTTTTTGTTGATAATACATTTGTTTTAATAATTTTACGATATCTGAACTATTTTAGTTCGTATTTCAGCAATAGTTTTTGATAATTCCAAAAATTGTGCATCATTCATAACAAATTCATCATCAACAATTTGTAATTTATCAAAAATAGCTTTTATTTTCTGAATTTCTACAATAATTTCTGCAACATCAGCATTATCTTTATAGTTTTGTAATAAAGGAAGTAATGTAGATGAAGTAATTCTCTGTTGTGCTAAGTTTTTAATGATGTCACTTTTATTTTCGCTTAAAGAAGCCAGTTGCGAAACCAAATATAGACTTTCAATCCAACCTCCTGCTAATATCATAACAGCTACTGTTCCTTTTTGATTATCATTCAATTTGTTAAAAGTATCGTAATACGAATCTGAAACTATTTTGTATAATGAATCTTTGTTTTCAATATTTTGTTCGAGTCTGTCGAGCAGTGCATCATCAAACATTGAAGTAAGTCCCAAATCTTCAGTAATTTTTTTTGAAACAATTAAAAATTTTCGGGTATCTTGAGCTTTATTGTAAGTACTAGTATAGCTTAAATCAGCTCCGTAAACACCTAAATTCAATGCTTTACTTTTTTCGGTAAAATATTTATCGGCATTTTCGGTCGAATTTGTTAAGTCAACTATATATGCTGCACCCGATTTTTCGAGCATTTTAGTAGCTTCAAATGGTGTAGGAACCGGATAAACAAGATGATTTATTTCGTCAGAAATATTAATGTCGTCAACTTTATTGTTTGTTGAATTCTCATTTTTACACGAGTTGAAAGTAATCGCCAAAAATATCAATAAAGTGAAAATTGCAGTTAATTTCTTCATTTTTTTTATTTTTAAATTGATTTGAATTGTACAAATATAAACAACAAATTTTTAAAAAAAAATATTGTGTTTATAAAAATATTTATGAATAAACTTGAGGAATCCTTTTTTTAATATTTTATTAGTTGAAATATAAAGACTTACTGCCAGGACATTAAAATGTATGCAATACAATTAAATAATATTTTGAATGAAAATATTATAGCAAAATATTTAAGCTATTATATAATTTGTATTTTATCTAAACTATAAATATTTTCACAAAAATACAAAATATAATTTTTATTAACTTAGTATTAAAGCTATTATAATTGATATAGCAAAAATTAATATTGCATAAATCTTTTTCATTTCAAATAGTTTTAGGGGTTATATTTAACACTGACAAAAAGTGTGCAAATTTAAAAAAAAGTTTAATTGCTAAAAATATAATTTACTAAATTTGCACCCATTTTTAACGCTTTCAGTCTTATTTCGTCAGAATCTTTATGCACCGACTTGTCTTCCCAGCCGTCTCCCAAATCAGATTCGTAAGAGTAAAAGCAAATTAAGCGGTCTTCGTAAAAAAGTCCAAATCCTTGAGGTGGTTTACCATCGTGCTCATGAGTTTTTGGTAGTCCTGCCGGAAATTCGTAGGTTTGATGGTAAATCGGGTAAGAAAAAGG
>Ga0316608_1000274_pt1 | contig 25955 bp, 56 predicted proteins | sample MIS2016152B_MG_FD_207673 | JGI IMG/M metagenome (GOLD analysis project Ga0316608, IMG submission 207673) | Microbial mat bacterial communities from Middle Island sinkhole, Lake Huron, Michigan, United States - MIS.2016.152B | ecosystem: Environmental > Aquatic > Freshwater > Lake > Sediment...
CATCTCTTTCGTCCCTACCTTGCATTTGATCTATTACCCATATATATTCTTTATATGTTGTAAGCTTTGTACAATAAACGTATTTTTCTATATCTCTTGTGGATTGATGGTTCTCATTTGCATAAATGATCGGATACTCGGTTTTCATTATACTCTCTTTAGTGAATGGATATTCAATATCAGGATATTCAAAAATTATGTCATCCTTATTAATATTCTCATATAAAACTGATAATGGATCTATCATTATAATATATCTCCGAATGTTCTTAAAAAATCATCGTCTTTAGTTTCTTTATCTTCAAGCTTTTTAAATTTGAATTCTCGCTGTACTAATGGATCTTTTAACCATTCTTCCTCGTTCATTAAATTTCCATGTAACGCATACTGTTTGCTAGTTACTTCTCCTGTTAAATAATTTATACATTCTATTGCAGGTCCATCGGTACGGTGAAATCCATCTACAGTAGTCCATATTTTCTGTACCTCATGACCACCAGTTCTTTTAAATGCAACTTGTATAGAACATGGTAACCAACCACCAGTACTTGGATCCCGTTCTACTCTATATCCACCATTATTAGTAAACCAACTTAATTGTGTAACAATACCAGATCTTCTATCTATTTCTATATAAGCAGGTAAAGATAATCCGGTTTTTTCGTCTCTTTCGTCTCTATGTTTTCTAGCCCCTTTTATATACCACTGATATGTAGTATGTACATCCCCTTCATATATAATATATGATTTATCAAGTGATCTATTGGGTAAATGTCTAACGCTACTACGTACATCTAGTTCATAACGGGTTTTGAACATATCTTCTTTAGTAAATGGAGCTTCTATATGAGGATCATGCTTCTTTACAATAGCCTCATATATCAATTCTAGTTGTTTATCCTGATTCATACTAATATTTAATCAATTATTGACATATTTCAATGAATATTATACTATATTTACATGAGTGAGAATACTACCAATTACATGTATTATAAAGATGATACGGGGGTTTATAGACGCAACACACTCCGTTCAAAGGAAGACTGCTACATACACAAGCTACATAATGGTAAATGGGAATTATGGATGAATGCATGTAGGATTAAGAATACCAAACGTAATATAGTATGCTCTTTTTCTAGTACTAAGCAAAAAAGAGTCTTACACAAGATCGACAAAAAAGATGTTGAATCATATGTATTTGCCTACGGACTATGAAAACACTACCACATAGAAAAGACATAAAGCGAAAGACCTTTTATAAAGAACTATGTAAAGAGGGTATTTACATAGAAGGTAAGATCTATTATAAATTAAGTAGTCAATGGTCACCACCATATAATTTTACGTCACCTAACTATCTTACTGCGGTGTTTATGTATAATCCAGATAATATGAACTTTTACCCCGTAAGGACAAAACCATATTTTGGTGAATGGACTAATGATCCATCTCTTATGTTTAGTCATTTATCATTTTATAATTTTCCATGGATTGGTGACTGGTCTTTTACGTATAGTCATATGAGAAAACCCGGATGTGGACTTGTAAAGCATGAATTCTTTAAACGATATGCAAAGAACATGATAAGAGATATAAATGTCTATGACTATTCGGAGTATCTTACGGATAACTTTGCAAGTATGCTATAATATATACGGAAATAAGATCTTCATAGCAGTCTCGTTGTCTATCTTGTGTATTTTCCAACCCCAGTATGCACATTGCTTATCTTTAAAGTCGGTTAATCTGACTACAGTTCTTGAACATCTTCTAGTAAATCCACTTCCATCACCATCGTTCATATAACATACAACGACTTTGCCTTTAGAATATCCTAATATTCTCTCGTATATTGGTTCCTTTTCGCTTTGTATATAATAATAGATCATAGCATCTCCGCAAAGGCTTCATGTTCCGTTATTACATCAGTAAAGAAATGAGCAAAGTTTGAAAATATAGTCGCTGGAATTAATTCTTCTTCTAGAAATCGCTCGTATCCTTTTTGTTTAAGATCTGATTTCATTGACAGATATATCCTTTTGAAATAGTAATAGTCATCACTTAAATGAAAGATACCAACATTTCCGTTTTGTCTACAGGTAACTTTAAGATAGGTCATATGAGTATAATAGTTTTACCTAGTTTAGTAGCCTTCTTAATTGTATCCTCGGCACCTCCGGTTCTATCCGCAGCGACCAAGGCTATTAGAATATCACAGTCTTCGGCTATATTAGTATTACGTGCAAAGCCAGCACCTTTGCCTAATTTGTTCCATTGGGCATAATAGATCTTTATGGGTATCTGGGCTTTCTTGGCTATAATCTCCGCAAAGCTATCACCACCTTTAGGACATCCACCAGATACTATCTCATCCCCTGGTTGGTATAAACCACAGAAGGTCTTAATACAAAGATCATAGTCCTGATTAGTATCACGTCTTCGACTACCTATTATTCCTATTGTTTTCATATTAGTCCTCAGTTAAAACTTTCTAATATTATTTAAACTTTAGCTTTATTTAATAACTTTATATAGGAAAAAGTCTGTAAATAATACAACTCTTTACCTTCGGTTAATATAATCCAGCAGTCATTAGACTTACTACTGGGAATAAACAAAACCTCACCATTCAACGTAGCCCGATCACTGGCGATTAACCTAACAAAGACTGTATCACCGACTTCGATTAGGTCTTTTTTATTCATTATTAAACTCCCAATCGGTATGATTCTTTGAACATCTCATAAAACGTTCATAGTTCTTTTTGAATTTAATACACTCTTCGGCTCCCTCTATATCATAACCAACGTATTTACAGTTGCCACAGCACATTAAGCTATTAACAATGTCCAAATGATCAGAATAACTAACATAGTCCCCGTCTTCGTCCGGATCTACATCACAGGAGCATTCTGAACTGGTATCTCTAAAGAACTTATATCTGTTTATTCTCATTAATATTCTCCAATCATCCATTTCCAAGTATCGTCCTTGGGTTGCGGTTGTTTACGTATCCACATTAAACACGAATTAAAATCATCAAAGTATTCCATTGTTGCTTCGCCACCGTCTTTATACTTCATTACTGCAATAAACTTCATTTTACTCCTTTATACTTGGTGCATTTAGTTAAAGTACATGTAGTATCGGTACATGTATAATGTGCGTGTCCAATCAATGGTGAACAATTAGGACATTGGGTTATAATACATTGTAAATGTATGTTTTCTCCTTTAAGTTGTTCTATCTCACGTTCAAGTTGTTTAACATCATCATCCTTGCAGAATCGTTCAGTAGGATTAAGAGTCTCAAGCCGGTATCTCTGTAATTCGCTCATTTCGCCTCCGATATTCTTTTAATTCTTTTAATTCTTTTAATTCTAATAACCATTTAGAGAGTTGTCTATGATCTTTGGCACATAAACTACATCCTTTGCCTTTATCCTTTGCATGTTGTATTGCTTCTTTTAATTTCATACATAAATAGTACTAAAAACCGTTGCATTTAACAAGGAAAAACTAAATATTAATGGAGGATTTATTATGAGAGACAATGAAACAAGGAATTTATCAAAGTTATATGAAGCAATGACTCCTACCGATCTTTATATGCCAAAGGGAAAATCAGTTAATAATTTACCAAGAAATCCACAAAATCCCGATCAATCACTGGCATATTATGTAGATTCTATAGTACGATCTCCTAATGGAGCTAATGCAAAGGTAATAGAACTACCTATAGATGACGCAAAACAATTACGTACTCTAAAATATCGGATAGAACAGCTTAGTTTACAACCAGAGACGAGACAACAAACTAGTGCTTTACATACGAAAATGAGAGAAATAACACAAATAGGTAATAGAATACCTGATATTATAGACGGATCTAAGTTAAACATAGGGGATATTCTATCTAGAGAGCAGTTTCTTAAACTACGGTTAAATTAGAAAAAACACCCCTATTTTAGGAAAATCTAGCCCTAATACGGGAAAATCCTAGGATATCAATAAAAAGCTCATAAATGCCTCTAGAAGCCATTATATAGTAGAATATAGGACTTTGTCTAGGTAAACTAATATTAATCGTCCGATAATCGACCGACAAATTAAGGAAATCGTCCGATTTTGACCAAAATAAGCATAAACTGTCAAATTCAAGCAAATCAGACTTTGTTTAAACCGTCATAAATCATAATAAAGCAAAATAGACTTTGTTTAAACCGTCATAAATCATAATAAAGCAAAATAGACTTTGTTTATAAATATTGGCCCCTAAATTTTTTCGTACACAAAGTCAAGTTTTTTCTTTATATTTATTTTCACCTTTCTTACACAAAGTCAAGCTTTTAAATAAATATCTTTATGAATGCAAATGATTATAAGCTTTTAAATGAACAGTACGATCTAATGTTACTAGAGGGTAAGCTAGTAAATGTACTAGGAAACCTCGCAGTAGACTTTATTAAATACATTAACTGTAAACAAAGTCGGAATAAACAATGTGGTACTATGGCTAGGGATCTTGTATCTAAGTTACTAGTATGGGCTAATGAGAATAAACAAAGTCCGTATGTAGAAGCTATATCTAATATCGTCAATAATAAAAGTGACCCCGACCATATAATTATGGACATATATCATTATCTTCGTTATGGGTATGGACCGTCACAACCGTCACAACCGTCACAAAAGTAACTTTGTCTAGAACCGTCAAAAACCACCGACCGTCAAAAACCGTGAACCGTCAAAAATACACAAAGTTTGTGCTTGACTTTGTTTAGTTAACGTCACCTTTTATCCGGACAATAATCCGGACATTGTGTCCACATAAGATTGACATTTACTAACCATATGTTAATATATCATTGGTGGAAAAGCTTTGTCTATTTAGGGGACCGTCAATAGATAATGAACCCTAAACCCTCAGATAACTATGTAACGAATATCCTACGAAAGAGCCTTTCAGGGGTGTAAAGCAGCTGAACCGTCACTTTTCCGGAAATACACAAAGATTTATTAGTTTAATTAGTTGTTTGTTTCGTGCCCGGTAACTATATAAGAGTAGTATACAAAGTCTAATACTCCATTAACCGTCACTTTAATGCAGTAGCTAATTCATTAGAAACCAAGAACTGTGGACCGTCAATATAAGTGGTTAGTAGACAAAGCTTTGTGTAAGTTGGTTCAGACAGTTAAAAACCGCTAATATTCAATAAACCGTGACTTATACACTAGATCATTAAAGCGAAGTATTTAGACTCTTTAATCTCCAGGATCCTATATCCTTTACGGGTCTTATTTTGTCTATTATTGAGCGTATAAACAAAATCCCCTGTTATACTATTTGCTGGTGTATAACCGTAAGCACCTCGATAACTATAGTTTATAATACAGGTATCTTTATCCGTAACATATAAAGTTATAGGATCTGTGCGACCTATTTGTTCCATTCGGACCTCGGCAAAGTATCTATATTGACTTTGTTTATTCATAACATTAATGCGAAGTATCTAGACTCTTTGATCTCCAGGATCCTAAAACCTTTACGAGTCTTATTTCTTCTGTTATTAAGTCCATTTAGCTGACTCCCGATTAAGGGGGAATTTAGCCTTGGTTTAGTAATATCACCCCAGGTATCCCAATTGCTGTATTGTAAGATCTTAGTATTCTCATCAGTAACAAACAAAGATACTGGTTCTAGATGTGTATATCCAGGTATCACATATTCGTTCTTTTCCATGAAGACCTCGACAAAATATCTATATTGACTTTGTTTATTCATAACATATACGCTATTAACTGTTTCTCTTTGATTTGTTTTAATATATGCTTATTATCCCTACCAGCATAATACCAGCCTCTTTTATTCTCGCTATATATATAATAGTCCTTACCGAACTTATACCTACGATATATGTTATTATGTGGGTCTACATAATAGTATTGTACTGAATAGTCTATTTTCATAAGATTAAAGCAATGTACTTCTTATATGAGATCTTTTTAGCTGTTTTAGGGACCCGCCAGTGTTCTATATTGTTCTCTGGTTCCCTGGTCCAGTCGCCATATATATTACAGTAACCGTCAATAACTTTATTATTCTTTACTACACAAATGTGCTCACACCAGTCTACATCACTATCTATATCTTTACCCGCTGACTGGTAGTAGTAACCGTCACTTAACTTATTTCTCTTATATAGTTTCTTAGCATTCATAGCATTAAGGCCACAACTTTCTTGTAAGGGATCTTCTTAGCGGTACCTGGCAGCTCCCAGAGATTAATCTTATCTGCCTTTTCTTTCCCCCAGGTACCATCTTTGTTTAACCAGCCGTCAGTAATAACATGATCCTGAACTAAACAAATGTGTTCAAGCCATCCTTCAAAGTATTGACTCTCATCTACTTCTTCCTGGTAATAGTAACCGTCACTGACCTCATCAAGCGTCATAACATCTCCATTAATACTTGTTCTTTTGGGATTCTTTTAGGACCTCTACCTGTAATATTACTAAATTTATATGGTGGTGTAAAGTTAGATTCGTATATACACCATTTATTATCGTCACTAATATAGAACTCCCAGGGTCGGTCATATCTATTATATGGTAGTTCACCAATAGCCTTCCGCCATAAGTTATAAGTATACCCGACCGTCACATAGTAGTTATACTTTATCTTTACAGCTTTGTTCATAACATCTCCGCTATTAATAACCGTTCAAATTCCTTCTTACTGATCCTTTTGCCCTTTTCATCTGTCCATGGTTTACTATCACTTAAAGGTTTCCATTTGCCGCAATCGTGACATTTTACGCAGCCCTTTAATTCCCCACCAACCGCCATACTACAATAAACACACTTCTTTTTTCTAGTCTTACTATTGACTATATACAAATAGTACATGCGGCTTAAAGTCTTCCAGGTAGAATACATAAATGTTTTTTTGTCTAAATCGCTGTTTAATACATAGTAAAGTAGCATAAGTCTCCTATATCATATAAGCCCATATCTCATCGGGCATTAAGATTTGATAATCAAAGTATATCATATCCGCTGCGGGAATACAATCAAATGGCAGCCAACTTCTAAAGGGTGCACTATCTCGACCGTCAACATGTATAACCCGAACCATATCCATAGTATCATTGATCTCCTGGATTATATTCTTCTTCTCCTTCTTATGAACCGTCAATAGATACATTATAAGTTCTCCAGGAATATAACTTTGTTTACCTCTTCAAGCGTCACTTTTTTAAATCGATGAGTGTGCCAGTTCATTTTCCGTCTAGATTTGAATGGTACTTGATCACGTTCAAGGAGCGGATATAATTCACTATTATGGTTATTCTTCTTATACAGCAAGAAGTAACCGTCACTTGTCTTCTTAAGTATACCCAGGTTTGCAAGCTTTGGGTCTTTAGATCTAGCTATGTAATACTTTACCATTATAAAGCCTCAGTGAATATTAGATTCTCTACCTGTTGTTTAGTAACCTCATTCCACTCATAGTTATTCCAACCTAGATTGGGATCACTAAGATTCTTAAATCTATTAACATTGTGTGTATAACATTGAAGCCCCATGATTCCCATCTTATATAGTACTCTATATGACCGACCGTCATATTCCATAATAGCATATATACAATGGGTACTGTTCTTACTGCTTTTAGGTCTGACTACACGATAGTATTTCATAGTCTCCTTTTAAATTGATATTTTCTGTTATATATAGTATCATATGCATATACAAAGTAAAGGAAATTATGCATTATACTAAAAATAAAGTTATAAGATGTAGACAGCTCACTAAAGACTACTTTGAACTCGTGATCCAGAAAGACCCTTTGTTTAAGTTCACGCCAGGTAATATGATTGCATTGTGTGCTCCGGGCTGCCCGGAGACTATTAACTTTATAGCCTCTGAACCTTCTTGTGGCTGGATCCGTGTAATTATGGATAATAAACATTATGAAACCTTTGAAAAGTGCCCAACCGTAAAAGTATTGGGTGTTATGAATTTGTTACCTGAACTATACCAGGTAGCTCCAGAACATAAGATCACAGATATGATCATTAGCGGGACTGGTATTAGTGTGAACTTCTCGTATGCCAGTACATATAAAGACTTCAGACCGAATATACATCTCCTGGGTAATGAAGAGTCATACCCCAACCTAGAATGGATAAAGGAATACCAGGTTTTGTTGCCCAGTATCCCTTTATCCGTGAACCCTGACAATTTGTGTATCATCGTTGAGAGTCAACACCAAGATCTTGTTAACGAGGTCCCAGCTCGTGTTAAACTAATTTACTAGTTACCATTGACGAATAGGTTTACTCCAGAGGTTTTTGATTTTAGTCTTTACCTTTGTACCGGTCTTTGTTTTGATGCGTATAGCTTGTCTACCCATAGTGCCCCTTGTTTAGTGTTTTAATACTGCGGTTTTCATACCTCGTGACATGCACCTCGTGCATACACCTTTACCACACGAACCCCCACACAAACTATAACCCTTTGGCAACTGTGATATATTATCTACGATTTTGAATACGTTTGCAACTCCTTTCGTTTTAAATCCTGAACCGTTAATAATAAGTCTCTTACACCCGCTAAAGTCAAGATCATTCCGACTTGTATAAGCGTAAGTAGTAATTCCTTCAGCGGCCAATCGAATCGCAATGCACTCTGCTTTGTCTACACAAGCCTGAGTATGAAAGTCTCCAGCCTCGTTTAAACGTAGTGCACTGATCTTTACTTTCTTATTTGCATTTAGTTCTGCCAGGCCGTTACTAAACTGCTCTGATGTAATATTCTTCCAGAGCTGTTCCTGCCTTCTCCTATATGGTAACGCAGCGGGATAAGCTTGTTCTGCCTTCATTGCATAACACTTTGCACCGCAACTTGCAGCCTTACACAAACCTTTCTTCTTTGAAGGGCAGTCAGTGGCGGACGACATGTTAAAGATCGCAATCTCTTTTGAGAGCTTACGATTACCTGTACTGATCAGTGAGCTTACTTTAGACTTCATTTATCTCCTTTATTTATCTCTTTAACTTTAGCCTATTATACTTATAACGCTTACTCGTGTCTATATCATAATTAAAACACTTAAGCATTGTCTGAATATCCTCGCCTGCTATAACATATGTCTTATTATCTTTACCAACAACCCTCATGTTACCATAAGATATATCTTTTGTGTAACTGATCTTATTGCCATTGAATGTTTTACTTTTCATCGTTGCACCCCTTAATCTTACATGTTGGTCTTGGAATCATATTAGACATGGTACTCCTTTACTAATGTTTCTAATCTCTCTTTTCTTCCCTTAACTTTCATTCTTTCCCTAATTATCTTATTAAGTTCTTTCTCGGAATCTTTAATATACTGGCGAATGTCCCGTTCAAGTATAGTCATGTCCTCATCAAAGCTCTTCATCTCCTGCTTTGCATAATGGAGTTCAGTTTTGATCGCCTGCCTGATGCTTTTATTAGACAACGAATTGTAGTCGGTGGAATCCCACACGACCTCAAGACCCTTTAACTTTGAATAGGGTATCTTATCCTTTTCTTTCTCGACCTTCAACTTTTCCCCAATCATGTTGTATGCCTCTCTAGGGTCAGCTTCGCCCTTGGTATACTTCATGACCTGCCCAAGCAAAAAGTTCCATGAACCCTTAACCTTTGCCTTGTAGTCTGCTACTGTGACTGGATTATCCCTGATTACCCTGCTGACCACGACCGATAGTTTATCTAGTTTCATTGTATCTCCTTTGTGTGTTGTTATGCAATAAATATATCATCTGGTTATGTAATGTCAATTATAATAGTAGGATAATCACTTCTTTATATGTGATCCGTTTCATTTTTCTTGGTGCTTCACCCCAAAACTTAATTTCTTTCTCCTGCCATTGTTTATTCGATCCTGATACAACTTCATTTATGTATCCCTTAACTAGTAATCCGTTCTTTACTTTCACGATGTGTTCGATCCAGACATCATTCTCCTCCTTATAATACCACCCGTCCTTTTTTAACCATGCCCATGAGCTAGGCTTTCGGCTTTCGTATATACGTTTAGGTTTAGAGTTCATTTGCGAATACCATACCCTGATATTTTTCTATGAAACTTATTGCCCGTTTGTTGAGATTAACATGAGCCGTGTAAAAAGTTTGTATAACTCTTTGTACCTCTGGTACATCTAATGCCTTGTGAGAATCCATCGTCATACCATATGATAATACGTTATCATAGTCAACATAAGACGAATATGATTTAAGTGATACTCCTTTATAAAACAGTCCAGACTTCTGTATCAATTCCTCAAGCTGACCATTATCGAATGGTACTTTAGACAAAGGCAATGCACACTCATTTACAGTCAACATAAAGGCATCAACAATCCTATCATCCTCCCAGAGCAGAGTAAGTATATGAGGTGTTGTGCATGTAGAACCCTCTAACATTTTCTTATATGCAAAGGAATCATTTGTAAGCATCTGTATTCTGTTGACCTTGTGTGGTGTACTTTTTATTGGTATGAACTGTTTGAATTTCTCTAATTCATTACTATTTCTATTTGATGTATTAGCCACTTCATCAATCTGAACTAGACTATACAAAATTTTAGTTATTGGTATATCGACATTAAAACTTACATCAAGTATATCCTTGGTATCCTCAAAGTATGCTTTTTTGATCCCATACAAGTCAGTAGCACAATCTTTCTTTAACTGACTGGGAATCATCGGTAGGTGTTGCTCACTCAACCCCCACAACAACATGTCATTCCGTAATGGCTCTATTGCCATGCGACTTCCATTCATGACTGCATATGAAATCTTTCCTGCTACGGCAACAAACTTAACATTATGATCATGCATGTAGTCCTGATTTATTAAATCCTCAACCGGACATTTATACTTCTTTGCATCGTTCTCAAGTTGTTTGAATTCCTTGGTTTCCTTACTGAACTCGGATATTGTATATTTTCTTTCGCTGGATACATTAGGAATAGCCTTTATAAAGAACTCACCTAGCTTTTCATAGGTGAACCTATCAATTGTATTGTTGTCGTACTTCTTATACTTGTTCTTGAACATGTCAAGATTATCATTTATCTCTTTGATGAAACGGCTAGACTCGGTAGCAATCATCTTTGACACGTTACTGCATATAGCATCATTACTGTCATTGATTTTGTTCTTTAGGTGTGCCTTTGCTAATGCCCGTCTTTTATTCTCATTCCATGAACTAAACACATCAGTACATTTCTCGCTCATAAATCTCCTTTGTTGTTGTTACTGTGAATAAATATAGCATCTGGTTATCGAATGTCAATTACTTCTTTTTACCTTTAGCCTTTTTCTTATTAACCCTGATCGTTTTCTGGAGATCCTGTACTGCCTTGTCCATATCCTCTTTGGTCATTCCTGCGATACCTGTGAGTGTTTTCTCCATGTCCTCAACCTCTTGATCATATTGTGCCTGTGACATTGTACCGGCATTTACTCTGTCTTGAAAGTCTTTCTTAATTTCTTCCATCTTTTGAGTAATGCCAAGGTCACTCTCTTTACCGAATCCACATTCATCGCAACGTCCCTTTTCATTCAGCTTATTCTCGCAGTTAGGACATACCTTGGATTCCTCTTTGCACTTGTTATATACACCCTCAATCTGCTTCTCGACTTTAAGCATCTCCTCTTTGGATTTAAGAAACTCCTTACGGAATCTCTGTATGTCATGTATCTCCTCGACAACATACTTGTCAGGATCATTGAACCCCGACTTTTCCATTGCCTCAAAGTAATTGTCTGCTTCGAGTACGGATTTTACATCGCCATTGACTCTCATGCTTCCGTCCTGACTCTGATGATATTCGCATACGGCATATAATCTCATTGTGTATCTCCTTATATTTTATCTGTAAAACTCTGATTTTCGTAAAGATGTTTAATATCCTCTGGAACTTCTGCTACCACTTTGTTTACTTCCGCAACAATTTTCTCCGCACAAAACGGACATAGATTAACATTAAAGTATCTTTGAGATAGGTTTACCATACTCACCTCTGGTACTTTATATCCACAAGAACTACAAGTAGCCAGTTGTTCATCAGTCGGCTTGAATGTTGATACTTTCAATGGATATGCGTTCTTACTATACTGCATACGATAGTCATTCTCATGTATCGCAACATTCTCGTCAATGTACTTTATGGCATTGTCTATATGCTTTATGTAGCCCTGACAGAACTTTATAACAGGCACAAGACAGTCTTTAAATATCCTTGGTGCATCGTTTGCGTTAATCTTTATGGTCTTATTAAATGAATATCCAATATGAATACCCGTAAAATATTCATATAATGAATTGTATAAATTGTAATCCAGTTTGATGCTACGATTAACCACTATCTTGTACTTCTGTTTATATTCCCATGCGTTAGAACCGAATGTGGTATCTGGCTCTTGTCTTAATATAAGTAGAAACATTTTAGTGGGTAATTCATGCATCGGCTTGTTCAAAAGCATTGTTGCAGTCTTTTCGAACTTTGCAATCAGATTCTTTTCCTTTTGTACAAGCAGTCTTAATTCGTCTAGTTTCTTCTCTGCATCTGCTCTAGTATCAAACAATCCAGTTGTAGAAGAATATAACTTTGTGAGTAGGATATAGGTTGTAGGTTGTTCAATCTCAATCTGTTGCCCTGTGTTATCTCTTCCGTATTTAATCCTTGCACATAAGTTTATAGAACTTACAAACCCCTTGGACTTCTGCTTCGCTGATATGATATACTTAATCATCTTATCTCCGTTAGTTGTTGTTGACTGTTAAGAGTGTAGCAGTTGGTTAAAAAATGTCAATAGATGAATCTATTTTACATCAATTATTTCGTCATGATCATACCAGTCCGGTATAGGCTTAATGACTGTAGGTAGATCGGCTATGTGGCTGCAAATTCGCTTTAGGTGGTTGGCATGGTTCTTTGTAATGCCATGTATGATCGGCTTGCCTTGATCTGCTCTAAACAAAGCCCAGTCTGTTAAGCCATTGCCACGATACTGTTTAATAGTTAGCTTTGGTTGTTTCATAGACTATCCATTACTATGATACCTTCAATGTCCTTCTCGTCTATTATGAATAGATCATAACAGTGAATGCCATTCATAAAGTATGCTTCATGTATTAGTCCACCACTATAAGTTTTCCAGTTACCAATTTCATTCTTTAGGTGTGTATATAATCCATTGAATGTATTCTTTTTATACTTATCCGGTGCATTCTTAACCTTAAATATGAAATCAACAAACTGTTCTGATCCACTTCTACCATAGATCATGGTATTAGTAGATAGTTCTTTTACTTTAGATTTATCTAGGGTGATCATAAACTATCCGAAAACTTTTGCTTCTCGTATAACTCTCTATAGTCCGGTATTGTCTTTTCGATCTCTTTAATATCAGCACCTGCTTCCTCGCCTAACTTCTCTAGGCAGATACTACATATATGATAGTTGCCTATGTCCAGACATCTGGTAGTACCGGAGGTGTAGCCACACATGTTACAATGTATGGCAGTAGGACGATTTGTATTCCATTTGATCATTCCGGTCTTACTGCTATTACGATAGACGAATATGTCTTGCTGATCAAAAGTAATTACAGAATAATTCTTCTTGATCGTCTGTTGCTTCAATAGCTTTTTATTCAGATGATACTTGGTACTCATCTCATTCTCGTATGCAGTAACTCCGGTGACAATGGTATCAATACAATCCAATGCCTTTTGTTTATCAGTAAACACCAAATCACTTTCGATCAGCTTTGCCTGTTCCGAAAGTACCAAGCAACATGATGAAGCCATTTTGTGTATTCGCCTGACATAAAAAGCTCTTTTGTAGTAATTGAATTGTATTATGTATTTCATTTATAACCTATTGGTGAACATCTCTTTTTCAAAGTCCTGCATTGTGGCATACTCTTTATACTTCTCTGGCAGTACCTGCTTCTTAAAGGTCTTGTAGTCCAACAGGTAGAACGGAGATTTCTTTACCTCTACTGACTTACCATCGTCCCAGTATCCATAAAGACTTCCGTATGCCTTATCACCGATCATCGGCTTGTGAAAGTATATCCATATGCAGTCCGGTGCAGTACAATCTGCATCAAGGAAAGATACGATAACTGTTTGTCCGTTTTTCTTTTTCATGTCTTGTTTCTCCTTAAAAAACGGGGGGAATTTCACCCCCCGTCCAACAACTAACAACAGACTTAATTTGTGCTATCGGCTATGAACTTGCCGTAGTCTTTCACAATCGTATTGTATGCCTTGCACTTCATGACCTGTTTGATGAAAGTGGTCTTGTTCACTTCTTTCATCATCTTGAGAGTGAGGATAGCGAACTCTGCTTTGTTCATCGCCATCACGACATTCATCATGTCCTCAAATCTCTTATCATCAACCTTTTTCTTGTACTGCTCGGTCATGCCCCCTGCAACCGCCCAAAGTTTGTCAACTTCGAAAGTGTTCAGCATTTCTGGATTCTTGTAAATCTTATCCCAATTCAAGTCTTTCTGATACTTGGCATAAGCCTTAAAGTCCGTAGCGAACACCTGACCAAGAGATATGGCAATCAACTCAAATGCCGTATCGGTTGTGATTTCTTCCTCACCAAGCAGTTTGCTCGCCCTGCAAATCCCTCTAGGAGTCCTAGACTTGTCGTTGCCCTTGTGGTCAACATCGTACAAGTAGTTAGGTTTCCATGACAGGAAACTTATCAGGTGAGGATTGACATTGTTGGACAATGCCCATGAACGGAATTCCTCAAGGTCTGGCATAATCTCGACTTCGCAGAACCTATCTTTCAAAGGTGCAGGCATATCGAATGTATGTGCCTTATCCTCTGCTCTGTTTCCTGCACCCAAGCAGAACACTCCATCGGCAAGTTTTCTGTCAGAGATTGTCCTATCATTGATTATCTGATAGGCAGTTCCCTGTACTGACGGAGGTGCAAGGTTGATTTCATCGAAGAACACAACACCTGATGCCTTTGGTTGAGTCATGAAGATTACCCATGAGTAGGGAATCGTCTTGAGCATTTCGGTATTCATCATGTTAGGAATACCACGCAATTCGGTTGAGTCCATCTGACCTACTCTCTGGTCAGAGAATACGAAATACTTGTCTGCATTTTTGATGCAGTCCATCTTCTGTTCATCGGTGGTTTCTTCCCACGATACGAACTCCTTTTTCTGCGAGTTAGCGATTAGCTTGAACTCCTGTTTCGGAATTGCTGACTTGCCGATTCCGTAGCCACCATACACCATCAATGGCTGTTTTGCTTCGTAGCACTTGCGAATCAGATTTGCGTACCCTGCGGTTGTTGTTTTATACATTTTACTATCTCCTCGTTTTTGTTAGTTGTTACTTACTGTTTCGTTACTGTTAAGAGTGTAGCATCTGGTTAAAAAATGTCAATAGATGATTTTATTTTTGATCATTAATATTGTCCATCTGCCAGATTGCAGACTTCACCAAACTTTTTCACAATCTCCGAACTTCCATTCTTTGACAAGACAAACAAGCAGTTTGCGTTGGCAGGGAGTTTCGGAGTGCTTTCGATATATCCATCGGTCAGGATTACATAAATCCTAGACTTGATATTCTTCTTTTCGCAGTATCTGGTCATACTAGATAACTCTGTACCACCACCACCATGAAACTTGATGTTGTATAATGCTTCTTTGTTGTGGCTTGTAATCTCAAAATCATCTTTCTCATGCACTTCTGTACCCCACGCAAGCAGACGCATTTTCACTTGTCCGAATGAGTTGGCGATTCCGTAGCACTCCGAAAGAAAGTCTTTGTATTCCACTTCGCTGATTGAACCAGACACATCAACACCGATTACCACATTGAGATTCTCTTTGAGAGTAGTCGGAGTGTAGTTGCCTGTTGAGAAGAATCTGCGAGATGGCACTTTCATCGAATAGTCTATTGGTATCTCATTGGTGATATACTTATACAACTTCGTTCTCCAATCTACAACAGGGTCTAGGATTCCCTCAAACATTCTTTCCATTGCACCAGACATTGTACCACGATTCTTGGCTTGTGTGACTGCTTCTGCAATCTTTTTCTTCCACTCGCTTTCGTTAATCTGTTGAGCATTAGACTTCTTGTCTTTGCCTGTAGAATTGCCGTCCGAATCCTTGTCACCCTGTAGGTGCTTATCTATTGCCCCATCGTAGTTGCCTTGCCCATCTATGTTCAGATTCTCTTTGACTATCTTTGCGTTCTTTGCCAATTCAGCATACACCTGTTCAGAGCATTTGTCGTTTAAGTCTATGGTAAACTTCTTACCTGTTTTGCCTGATACAGATGTATAGATTCCCCTGTGGTCTGCTAACAGACAACCCTTTGGTAACTGCATACCCTCTCTGGTCAACAGAAAGTTAATCACAAGGTCTGTAGCAACATTCCACAATCCAATATCACGCAATCCCATTCTCTGCAATGTCAATGTCGCTATGTGCATGACTTCATGACACAAGACACCTTGTATCTGCTCTGGAGTCAATTCCTTAACAAAGTCACGATTCCAGTACAAGTCACCATACTGGTTGACGCACATTGTCGGATTGCTCTTTGATGTCTTTTCCTGTATGTTCAGAAACATAAGCAGGTATGCAAAAAACGGCTTTGTCTTGTAGAGTTGAATCTTTCCGTACTTTGTGATTTTCTCGTCCTCTGTCAGTTTGTAGTTCAGCATTTTCGTATCTCCTTTTAGTTGTTTTAACTCTCGCTACTGTTAAGAGTGTAGCATCTGGTTAAAGAATGTCAACAGATGATTTCATTTTTTATAATTTATTTGAAAACCATAATGCCTGATACTTATCAGTAAGATCATTCAGCTTTTCCGTCTGCTTATTAATGAATGAGTCTAATGCGATCGGCATCACCGAAAGATCAAGATTCTTTAATATACCAGATACATGAATATTATCAAATATTAATTGTCGATTCTTCTCTGGTGTATATGATTGGTGTGTATCATGACTACATGTTGAGTATGTCTGACCATTAAACATATTACTGAATAATAATGAGTTGTCTTTGCCGTACATAAACACAAATGCGTAATCGCTAATACCGGATCGCTGATATGTGTTTATTCTTTCCTTGTCATTGACATCTATATTAGACAACGATAGAACGATCCTACTTATATAATGATTCTTATTAGAAGGATAGTGACACCTCATTGAACTAACATTAGTGCCGGACATAGATATTTCTGACATCGTAGGTACGGCAATCGGATTAAGAGTGTCATTGTATAATTCGAAATTAATAATGCGATTATACTCCTCGCTGAATTGATCACGGAATCCTATAAAGTCCGTAACGAAATCCCGCTTAACCGAATGTATAATCAATGGCACATGTTTTTTGTGTATTGAATAAAACATCTTACTAGAAATAATCGGATGTGACATTAGATTAAGATCGGACACACTAGCAGTACCAATACCATTGCGGTCTACACAAATGAATAACGGGATACCACTACGAGTAAGTAATTTTACTCTGGTTCTTATCTGGTGTATTGGTATTGCAGTTGATATATTATTATATGCTCTGCCAAGCATTAACTGTAATAGACTTACTTTCTTATCTAAAGTATCCGCTTTATGTTCAAGAAATAATGCTTCAATCTGATCTTTGTCTGAACCATAACATTCTTCATTTATAGCGAGTTTGCGTACAGACTGCATACCATGTGCAAAGCAGTCAGTAAACAAAGTGTTAGCTTTGTTTACTAGATTACTTGCCTTAATCACATTAGTTGCAATAACATTCTGTTGTATTTCCCTAAACTTTTCATCATCAAGCCTTTGCTCGTTTGCGATCTGCTTAAAGTAATTCTGCAACTCTGTCAGTTTTTCCGGTATGTTCATAAACTCCTTTGTGTTGTTACTGGCAATAAATATAGCATCTGGTTAGAAAATGTCAATAGGAAAAAGAAAGAGGGACTAATTAACCTTTAGTATCAACAGAAAGGTGTCGTAGAAACGACTAGAAATCAGTCCCTCTTTGATAAATATTTATATCAACAGAAAGGAATTGCAATGAATAAAACAGGTAAATTAAAGAAATTATTATTTGATTCGGGACTAAAACAACATATTTGTGAGGAATGTGGTGCTACAGAAACATGGAATGGTAAACCACTTACACTTCAATTACATCATATAGACGGAAATAGTGGTAATAACGATCCTTCAAATGCACAAATTTTGTGTCCTAATTGTCATTCTCAAACAGACAACTTTAGAGGTGGGTACCGAAAGACTAACGAGCCGGAGCTATTAGCAGCCTTACAGACATCTAAAAGTATAAGAGAAGCTTTGGATAAGGTAGGTAGACATGCATCCAAGGGAATGTATACCCGCTGCCGATTACTAGTTAAGAAACATGATTTGTCTAATATTATAGAGTATGGTAATCTTAAACAAAAGGTATTTGTACCATATAAAATAGAATGTCCCACATGTCACAATATATTTGAATCTAACAGAAAAGAAAAAATGTTTTGTTCTAAATTATGTAAAACAAAATCGCTTATTAAGTATTCTGATGATCAATGTAATGATTTAATTAGTTCTATTAGAAATATTGGATGGAGTGCAACCTCACGATCAATATCAATATGTGATAATAGTTTGCGTAAAATAATACAAAAGTATTGTAAACGAAATAATGTTACATTAGATCTCCATACTTTATCAAAGTTTACTAGTTAAATTGGTGCTGGTGAAGAGAGTCGAACTCTTAATTCCTTGCGGACATTTGCGTTTAAGGCAAATATGTATTCCAGTTCCATCACACCAGCATTATAAATTATGATCGATTACATATTATGAAAGCAATCCATGTTGCCACTAACGACACCCATTGTGTACAGTCAGATAGCCACCATATACACAAAGTCAAGATTAAGAACAATAATGTCATTCCGAATCGTCCTCGTCTACCTCGTCCTTTATCTTGAACATCTTGTCGGCAATCTCCTCTGCTTCCTCGACATCGCAACCCCTGCTAATCATATCATCTTCAAACATGACCTTGACCTGCTCGGTGTCGGCATCAGGATTACGCAAAGTTATTGTGTTGTATGCCTGTTCGATTGTGTACGGGTCAACAGTATGCCCCCACATATCGCCATCTTCCTTGACATCATCATTCAGCATTTTCTGACAGGCATCAAAGTAGTCCTCTCTATCTTCGAATGTGTCATTAGATGGATGGAGATTATTGTTCATAGGACACCTCAAGACCTAGATTTACTGCACCCTTAAAGTACCTACGGCATCTGTCATGAAACCTGTGAATGTCCTGTGTGAAGCTCAAAGGATATTCTATGTACTGGGCTTTTGATCGTTCCTTGGCAATCTTCAATCCAAAGTCTTTGTCGAACTTATCACCATCGGCAAGGTTAGCCTTGCTGAATCCGATACCGACAACATTGTCTTTGTCTATGCTTCCGTACAGAACACCCACCTTTTGTCTTTGTCCCATGAAAGATTTTACGACAAATTCGTATATCTCCGTTACAGGTGGCTTGACCTTTTTTACCTGCGTGTCCTTGAGTACCTTTTCCATCTTCAACTGCGTTAGCTTAACTTTCTTCTTCATGTTCCTCCTTTGTGTTGTTACTGCTAATAAATATAGCATCTGGTTAAAAAATGTCAACGATTATATTTTATCGGCTCAAAGTATTTTAGAAACTCTGTTTGATTGTCGAATATGAAATACAACACCTGACCATCTTTGCGTTTAAGCGACACCCTGTATTCTCCAGGTTGATCCTGGCGGGCAGATAGTAAGATCACCTCGGTAAACTTTGGTGCATCGTCCATGTCAGCAGTAGACATATGAGTAGGTGTAAACTTCTGTACCTTTAGTCTTGGTTGATATGATCTGGCTTTAATCTTTCTATGCATGATTCTCCTATAGTAAGTATATTGCTTCCTCACCCTTTTTTAACTTTGTCCATATAAAGTCTTTACTGAAACACATCGTGTGTGAATGATCATTTATTAGTAATGGTGCGTCACCGGTGATGTCATAGACTTTCATTGTAAGTATCTTGTTTGGTTTCGTTAGCTTCTTGGCTATGACGATCATCTCTCTAGCCCAAGCATACTGTGTGAATTCCTGCACATGTTCCGGTCTGATAATAGCATGGTAATATATTGTTCGCTCATTCTTCATGTTCTCGCCAATGTGTTATTCGCCAATACTCAACATCACCATTGATCTTCCATATAGGTATAGACTCCATTGTATCATTGTCGATGTCGATCATCATGATCATTCCGGTGCAGGTGTGATTACCATCGGTGATCTCAACCACCTTTTTTAATGCGGGTAATCTATTTGCTATGCTGATCCAATGCTTTTCCGTTTTCATCTCTTATACTTTCCTTTATTACTGAATAGAATGTTACACCATTCTTTGACTTCCGTTCTATAATGTCACAGGTATAACTCTTATACAAATCTCTTAAATGGTTAGGGAATTGGACTTTGTATGCACTTGTTCTCGTGGGATTAATACAATAGTATGCTCGGAGTTTATTCCGGTTGGAAGCATCATACTGTATTTGTATTCTGGCATCTCTTATTACATTCTCGGTAAGTGCTATCGCAAACAACTTCCGATCATATTCTTCTGTTCCGTGTTTCATGTAATAAATATACCATCTGGTTATAAAATGTCAATAGAAAGTTGGCAGGGTATCGTTAGACACCCTGCCTCATATCTGCATTAAAACAATCAGGCTACTAACGCTGGTGCTGATTGTGTTGCATTCTCATTCTCACCCTTGTATGCGAAACCCTTCATGCACTTGCAGGGTGAATATCTCTTGCACTTACAGTTGGAACACTCATGCTTGGGTGCTTTACCTGTCACTGCTCTCATCGACTTAAGACCTTTTGATCCGCTATTCATCATTCTCCTTTATTGTTATTGTTTGAAACCCATCACCTTATTCTCGTCCGTATCTTTGCTCTTACCAGTTGCAAGCATCTTATTTGTGTAGTCAAGTGCCAATTTACACTGCTTACACTGGTCAAAGTTGACTGTGGACTTCTGCTGAACCTCATTCATCGCCACGATATATATCTCATTCAGCTTACGGCAAAAGTCCTTTGCCATTGCAAGCCATGAATAGATCTTCATACCGACAACGATACCCAACACTACTATCAACACCTGCGTTACATTTATATCACTCATGTTCCCTTTCTTTGTTTAACTGTCTATAAATATACTATATGGTTAGAAAAAGTCAACTATAAACACCATACTGATATAAGTTTCTTTGCCTTTGATTTAGACATTGGACGCATTTCCCAGTAAGTAGAATAGTTATTTGCTAGGTTTGAGGATAGGTCAGTTCCGATCATGTGAGGTACTTCGTATGCAACATCACCCCAACCACCCATCACAGTATTTACTTCATCGACTAAATAGATATTACAAATGTAACCTATTGCTACACTATTGTTACCATACTGTTGTGCTTTGATCGCAGTCTCGGCAAAGTATCTATATTTCGGTTTGCGTTTCATATCATCTCTGCTAATAAAGACTTTTCTTTTATGTACTTTGCTGATTTATATGACCACCACTTACGGCATTGATCAATATCAAATCCATATTGCACATCATAAACTTTATCACATTCCTCTATTATATCATCACTATCATATATAAGAATACCTTTATATACTCCTCTTATATACTTTTGTTTATAGATCTGAATACAACCCTGTTGGTATTCCATCTTAAGATAACGGACTTTAGGTTTCATATCTTGTCTAGGTTGTGGTTGAATATATCCGTCTTGAACTTCTTTGTCCTCATGTACCTTGTAATCTTTTTGGTGAACAACACCATACACTCATTACACACATTGACACCGATAAGACCAAAGTAACCCTTAACAACTTTGGGTAATCTCATGTACGGCTTTAGCTTTAGGTTATTACCACAACAGTTACAATGTTGATTTAACTTACCAATCGCCACAAGACCTCTGGAGTTTCTAATCTCCTGACGGATTGTGTTCTTTGATTTGTTGGGTGTTATATTAAGTATTGTTTCTAATAAGTCCATAATCCCCCTTAACTGCAAACAAATATAGCATCTGGTTATCGAATGTCAACTAAATCTTTCGGTTATACTCTGGATAGACCAACAATTTGCCATAGAGAGCATAGAGTTGCTAGTATAATCTTATTAAAGTCATGTTCCCATAAACCGAAACAAAACATTCCAATCATAACCAAAGATAATATTGGATTTAACACCGATGGCAGATTGTCACTAGTCATATTTTCCTCACGAATGAATGTTTACTTTTCTCCTCATAATACTCTTTGTTCTTCTCAAGTTCATCTTTGGATACATGGTGTATATGTTCTATACATGCAGGACACATATACATCTGGTTTCTAATCTTGATTATCTGACAGAATGGTGGCAGTTTGTAGCCACATAGATAGCACTTGTTGGTTGATGAATCCATAAGTTTCGGCTCTATAGAATAGGTATAAAAGTCGAACCTGTAGTCCATCGTGGTTATGATAGTATCTTTACATGCTTCGATTGCCTTGTTATATTCATTGAGTCTGGCAGAGAAATCATCATGCTCGGTCTGCACCCTGTTCCTTGTTTCTACCAATGACATATTGTAATACCGATAGCCAGACTTCTTTCGCCATTCATCTAGCTTATAATCATTAAGCCCCAATGTTTTAGCCCTTGTGCTGATTTCACTAATGATGCTCTGGCTAATCTGGTCATGGTATTTAATCAAATCATCTTTGCGTTTAACAAGCCCGACCTCATTAGTGTCACACAAAACCTTCTTGGACTTGTTACACAAAGTTATGGTATCACACCACCCTATATTAACCACATACTCTGCCTGTTTCGCAACCCCCACATATTTTTTCATTGTATCATTGTACAAACAAAATACTTTCATATATCTCCTTATATTGCTTAACTGCCAATAAATATAGCATCTGGTTAAAAAATGTCAACAACTACAGACCGCAAGCGAATAAATACTTGTCCAATTCATTCCTATTAAAGTATGTCTTTTTATATAGTTTCCATGATGCCCACGCACTTTTAGTCATTGGTATATCAGCCGTAACTGTACATTTAACAATCTGATCGTATCTATAGATCATCTTGTAATAGGTATAGTCATTATCGTCACGATACTTAACCCGTTTAAAGATCGCATACGGAACATGATCTTTAAGTATATCATCAGGTTTTTCTAATAGTATATATCTCATATCCGAATACCCGTTTCTCTTATGATGCCCTTTAAATGAAACCATATATTCCAATCCCTGATCATGCACATCAAATGCAACTGAACCCTGCCAAAACTTGACCGCACTAATTTTATCTGTTGATCGTGATTCATTTGTATCAAGCCTTTTCAATCTCTGCAATCAATTTGTTTATATCCATCTCATAAGACTGACAAACCTCTTCAATATCCTTTACCTTTTGCTTTGCTTGTAGATATTCAGTAATCAATTGAACCTTGGTCTTAATATCCCAAATCATATCGAAGTCGTATGGTAGTTCATTATTCATTTGTGCCCCCTGTTGATAAGATAGCATTTGGTTATGAAATGTCAACCTGTAGTTCTTTAATTCTCTTTGTTACCCTGACTGCCATACTGTCAAAGCCTTTAACAAGATGTGTCCAACCCTGACGAATACACAAATCCTTTAGTGCCTGTATCCGGTCAGGATAGGTAAGCAGTTCTTCTATAGGTGTTTCTTCTATGATCATTGTCCCCCTTTGGGGGGGATTTCTCCCCCCAAACTTGAACCGTACTTTTTAAGCCGTTACTGTTCTACCCAGTATCAGGTCTACTGCCTTTTGTGCCTTGCCAGATGCCTGTATAATCATCTTTGGGTGGTCTTTGAGTGCCTTTAACCAACACTTGAGATACGATACCTGATTCTCAAGTATTGCCTTGTTTTCGATACGGCACTCTGCCATCAGGAATGACGCACCGATTTCAGCAATCAATTCCTCGCAGGAATACTTGTGACTGCCAAATAAATTGCGTATGTCACGATTTAAACGGCTTTCGTGTCCGGTGCTATGGACTGCCTCATGAAATGCCGTTTCGTAATAAGCCTCAACCGATTTAAAATCGGTCTTGTTAGGTAGCATGATTTTATCAAGATCCGGTGAATAACATGCCTTGTCACCACCATAAGTAACCTTTGGTATGACATTCGATGCCAGTATGCCATCTGCTATTGCAATTCCGTTAAAATCCTTATCCACATTGACTACTGGCAGTTTGCTTGCCGGAATACCGGAAATCTGGTCAATGTTGAATACTGTATAGTACCGGAGAAGAAAATATTCATCATCTTTAACATCATCTTCTATTTTCTTCCAGAATATCACCGGAAAACCTTTTTCACCTTTGTTTACAGTTGCACCAATGGCTTTGGCCTGATTGAAAGTCATATAGTGATTGGAATTGAAACCGGAGCATGCAAGTATAATCCGGTTCATTCCTCTATATGGCTTTCCGGTTACAAGGTTAGTCGGTTGTCCAAAAGCCTTGTTGCCAGACCACATTTTCTGCCAAGGTGCAATGTTGCCTTCTTCTAATCTGTCAAGTATCCGTTTTGTAACTACTTCATACACATTCATTACTACCTCCGTTGTTGTTGTTTCCTCACCGCTGACAATATAGTAGCATTTGGTTAAAAAATGTATATAGAATTCGAACTAATAATGAAAATAGTTGTAAGTTATTGGTATGCAAATGATTATGAACTAAATAAACTATTTTTCAAAAAGTTCACATAGTTGTAGACATTTTTTAACCAGATGCTACTATCTTAACAGTAGCGAGAGTAACAACAAAACGGAGTAAGTCAGATGAATATCAAAACGATAGATGCAGGGAAACAAGATGCAGTAGTCGAAATTCTCAAAAATGCAATGTCAACCAAGGTAGGGCTGACAATGGTTACAGAACCGGATATGCGTAAGACCGGAAATCCGTTCTATGGTAACATAGTAAAGGTTTCGGAAGTCACCGGTCATATCGGTGGCAGTTATGAGAATAGCCTTAACAATCAGCTTGAGAGAGAGTCAAAAGACCGGACATTCGAAGCGAAGCCTGCAATATGGTTTAAGTATCTGGAAGGTAATAGAGTAGTAGGTACTAACAAGTTCAAGCCTATGGAAAAGCTATACTTTGCGGTCAAGGTTGAGTCATGCACCTCAAGTATCTATGTTGATAAGGCAACCGGCATCATCGTAGATAAAGACCTTGTAGCACCATTCCTGACTGCCAAGACCGCACCTGCTACACAAGAGTGCGTAGATAAAAAGGTTGTATGGCGTACTGTAGGTGTAGGAAGTATCCAGAGCATGAGAGTTGCCGGTGTAATCATAGAGTAGGGCAGGTGTAGTAAAAAGCGACACATCAAAGGGCAGAGGCAGGTAGCCTCTGCCCTTACATTTTTGTAGTGCCTATCGTTAATTATTTAACGAATCTTTTTTCTTGACTTTTTTTAATGCGAACCGACCAAAAGTTTGGGTATTTACGGGAAAACCCACCCCCCCTTCCGGGGCAAAGCAAATAGAAAAAAATTATTTTAGAAAAAACGGCTAAAGTGGACCTATAAAAAAATTTTTTTAATAAAAATACACAAATCCGTCCAGTTGACTTTTTTATATAATAGATAAATATTTGTATGCTTATTACTAAACAATGTACTACTTGTAAACAAATCCATCCTGTTTCTATGTTTTATCGTCATAAATTACATAAAACTGGTTATAAGTCTCAATGTAAACA
>Ga0316608_1000275_pt1 | contig 25794 bp, 17 predicted proteins | sample MIS2016152B_MG_FD_207673 | JGI IMG/M metagenome (GOLD analysis project Ga0316608, IMG submission 207673) | Microbial mat bacterial communities from Middle Island sinkhole, Lake Huron, Michigan, United States - MIS.2016.152B | ecosystem: Environmental > Aquatic > Freshwater > Lake > Sediment...
TAAAGGTGTAGCCAATAATGACACTTGCCTCCCTACTTACAGCTATACAAAAGCTGACACCCTTGCTGTAGCGGATTTCTTGGGTGGTTCTTTCTCTGGCAGCACTTCTGTTGCTGTGATCAATTTCATCCGTTAAGAAGCTTACTGGTCATAGGTAATGGCACTTAGGTAAATGTTACCTATGACTATTCAACCCTTCAATTTCCCTTTCAAAAAAGCTGCTGCCAAAATGGCAACACAGACACCACAAGGCCAGCTAAATTAGGTAACAAGACCACAACAAACCCTCACTTAAAAACGGAGAAAGACCATGATTATTTCTGACCTGAATTACTTGGAAGTCGTTGCGGAATCTACCGCAGTTCAAGGTGGTTGGAGCGAAACTGATATCGTTAATATCGGCTTCAACACCGTAAATACATTCGCGACTCTTGTCAACACCCCATACACCTTGACTAACAGCGCTGCTGCTGGTGCTAAAGGTGTAGCCAATAATGACACTTGCCTCCCTACTTACAGCTATACAAAAGCTGACACCCTTGCTGTAGCGGATTTCTTGGGTGGTTCTTTCTCTGGCAGCACTTCTGTTGCTGTGATCAATTTCGCTCGCATTTGTTAAGAAGCTTACTGGTCATAGGTAATGGCACTTAGGTAAATGTTACCTATGACTATTCAACCATTCAATTTCCCTCTAAACAGAGCACAGAAAATAAATTTTTGTACTCTGTTTAGAATTAGCAACGGTTTGAAATCAAATAAAATCCTGTCTGCCCTTTGATTTTGGTTTGTGAAACTCAGAGTAGGGACTTTATGACCGATCTCTTACTACTTACATTGGTGCTTTCTTGAAACTCAATAAACAATTAGTAAAACTCTGATAAAAGAGGAAGGAGTATATAATGGAAATATGGCCCTCGCCTGACAATTCAGCACTTTCTGGTATTACCGCCGCCGCATCCAGTGCGACTGCTTATTTAGGGGGGACTGGACAGGATACTTTCAGCACCCTTAGACAAACTTCTAAGTCTTCCAATATTGCTTTCATTGACTCCAGTGTTGATGACTATCAAGACTTAGTTAAGGGTTTGCAGCCGAACACAGATATATGGGTACTCAATCCATTACAAGATGAATTAACTCAGATTACCCAAGTTCTAATCGGTCTCAGTGGTATTAAGAGTTTGTCTATCTTTTCTCATGGTAGCGATGGGCATTTACAACTCGGAGCGACAGATCTCAATCTAAATAACTTGGGTAACTATGCCGATAAGCTGACCAATTGGAGAGGAGCGCTAACCAAAGATGCAGACATTCTGCTTTATGGCTGCAATGTGGCAGCTAGTAAGGCAGGTCAGGAATTTGTCAAACAAATTGACCAGTTAACTGGAGCCGATGTAGGAGCTTCTAAAGACCTGACGGGTAGCGCAGCCGTGGGGGGTAACTGGAACTTGGAGTTTTCGACTGGGGCGATCGAAAACCCTAACATTTTGCAATCCTGGGCACAGGAAGGTTACAATCACACACTGGCAACGTTTTCAGTGACTAATACCAATGACAGTGATGCTGGCTCATTGCGTCAGGCAATTGTAGATGCTAATGCCGCTGCGGGTGCTGATACGATCAACTTTACAGGAGTGATGGCTGATACTACTTCAGATACCATTACCCTGACGGGTGGGCAACTGGAAATCAGCGGCGACCTCACAATTAATGGTCCGGGGGCAAGTCTGCTCACGATTAGTGGCAATAATACCGGCCGCGTATTTCAGATTGACCCCGGGGTTAATGCAGCCATTGGAGGAGTCACAATTGCTAACGGCAACGCTTCTGATGTTGGTGGTGGTATTTTAAACAATGGTGGTTCTCTAGGACTCTTCAACAGCACGCTTAAAAATAACGTTGCACAAGCTGGCGGTGGAATTTACAACGCTGGCGGTATGTTGGTGAACGGTGGCACCTTTAACAGCAACATAGTGACCGATTGTGGGGGTGGAATTTACAACGCGGGTGGTCTGGAGGCAAGAAACAGCACCTTTAACACCAACCAAGCACATGTGAACGGGGGTGGAATTTACAACAAGGCAGGTGCTTCTTTGACCGTAGACAACGATATATTTTCCAAGAATACGACGGGATGCTTCGGTGGTGGCATCTATAACAGTGGTGGAGCCGCTGTGACTGTGACTGCCAGTCTGATTAACGATGGCACGGCAGGCTTCCTGGGTGGTGGCATTTGCAACTTCGGCACAATAGTTTCTCTGGATAACACGCTGATTCGAGGCAATAAGGTAACGAGTAGTGGTGGCGCTGCCGGTGGTGTCTATAATGGCGGAACCGCGAATATAACGAACACCAGCATCATGAACAATTCCACACCCGGACAAGGTGGCGGTATCTATAATGACGCGGACACTACCCTAACCCTGAGAGACAATAGCATAGTTTCAGGGAACAAAGCAGCGAGCGGTGGTGGCATTTACAACCTCGGCACTGCCAAAGTTGGAAACAGCAGCATGATCTCCAACCGACTCACATCCTCTAGTGGAGCCGGCCCTGATGTTTGGGGTGACTACATCAGCGAGGGAAAGAATACAATCTACAAGACTGCTGGCAGTACAGGCTTTAGTGCAGCCCTGGAAGATACTGTGATTTACAGCTAAATGGTCGAAATTTGGACGGTGGTTTGACAAATTGTGAAAACTCTGCACCAAACTTATAGGACTTACGCAAAAAAACCCGGGTTTCGACCAGAGAGGTTGACGCAGAAACCGGGTTTTTGACCCCGTGCGTAAGTCTTGACTTAGTTGGGCGATTGTAAGAATAGTGGCTAAAATCGAGGGCATCGTCACCTATGATGTCCTCCATTTTGGCTGTTAATTTAATTATTTTGGATTCATTTTCTTTAAGCAAACATGAAATTCTGGGCACTGAGTTGAGTTGAGTTCACACCTGACAAAAGAACTTTTCCACCCGAACTAGAACTTAAAAGAGTACCATCTTGGGTATCGCTGATCTGAAATGGTGATGTCGCGATTCCTCCTAACAAATCTGAGGCATTAATCGTACCCCATCCCTGCAATCCCATCTGATCTTGATCAGCTTGGAAGTCCTTGATAATATCTAACTCTCCGGTGAGCAAGCTATCACCATTCTGGAAAAGAAAGAACTCGTTGCCCTGATCGCCCCACATCACATCATTGCCAACACCACCAACCAGGGTATCATTACCCGAACCACCAGTCAGGGTATCATTATCATAGCTACCATAAAGTTTATCGTTTCCGTCACCACCGTCCAACTTATCATTGCCTGAACCACCTTCAAGGATATCATCGCCTTCTTCCCCATGAATTTGATCGTCTCCCAGGCTGCCATATATTTTGTCTACGTTGTTGTTTCCCTTTAGTTGATGATCGCCCTCTTTGCCTTTGGTTGTCTTCCCGTCTGCGTCTTTAGTGCCGTCTATTTTATCATTCCAGATAGTGCCATAGATGACATCTGAACCCAGTTTACCGATGACAGTATCCTGCTTAAATTTAGTGTCACTGTTATTCAGTTCCACTATGGTTATGTTAGTATCGCTCTCAAACTGTCTCTGATAATTACCACTAGCCGCGCCTGTGACAAAATCTACGCCATTGTTGCCATCAATATCAGTGGTTGGATTGTACTCGGTAATGGTAACGTGGTCGTTGTCGCGAGAATATCTCAACGTAAGATCGCCGATTTGCTCAGAAGAAATTAACTTCCCATTCATGCCAAAATAATCTAATACTTTCGGCCTTTTGGCATCGGATGTTTCTAACACGAGGAAAGAGGTTTTACCCTCAGCCTGGTTATATTCAGCATTAGGATTTTCAATTTCTTTGGCTTGTAGTTGTAACCCGGCTGCAAAATCGAAAGAGAAGGTTTGATTTTGGGCGACAGAAAAACTAGCAATCACTTTAGCTTCACTGCTAGAACTTCCCTGAGATGTTCCACCAATACCAATTACAACACTGTCAGTAAAGAGGGCAGAGAAATTTGGATCATTGCTAAAAACAGCTTGGGCATCAGCAATAGCAGCAGATACCCCACCTTTGACTAAGGAATCTGTCTCGGCGACAGTCAAAGTTCCTGAAGCCGTTTGACTATAATCGGAAAAAACAGCCCCTCCTGTAGCACGAGCATAGTTAGGATTGGAATTATCAAGGGCAGAACTTGGTTGTAAAAATAGAGTATTCGCCATGATATTATCTGTTTGTGATTCCCACAAATGCAGTTTTTACGATCGTAAATCAATAAATTTGGCTGGTGTTGCCATTTTGGCAGAATTAATTTTAAAGAATTGTTTCTATTCCTTTTGAATAGTTATAGCAACCGCCAAGGCGATTAGGATATTTCGGTCACTGAGCCCTTCGGCTACGCTCAGGATAAACTCCGTCGAAGTGGACATTTCGACTCCGCTCAATGACCAAAGCGCCTTGGCGACTGCTATATCATACTTTTGTTTGACCAGGCCCTAGGCCCTAGGCCCTAGGCCCCTATAGCATCGATCGGCAATTAAAGCGAAAGTCCTAAAAAAATAGGTTGGGTTTAACACAAGTAAACCCAACCTATTAATTAAATGAGACTTAAGAATTTAGCCTTGATTCACAACAATCGGTTTTAAACTTTCCTGCAACTCCGATCGCTCTAAACCATTTTGAACTTCCACAGATTCCTGAATCGGTTTCCGCGCCTCAATTAAACTCAGAGCTTTGTTGACACCTTCAGGTAAAATTACCACCAAACTGCCAGCCGGTGCCTCATCTAAAGCCTTGTTAATGGCTGTTGTTTCATCGAGAATCAACTCGTATTCAACTTTAGGTTGATCTGGGGTTCGTAGAGAAATCGCCTCTGCAATCCCTTGACAAATCAACTCGGCCGCGCTACCGGGAGCTCGCCCGCGTCGATCGACATCTTCCTTGACAATAATGCGATCGAAAATCTCAGCCGAAAGTTGACCCAAGGTTACAAAATCCTCATCTCGCCTGTCTCCAGGCCCGCCAACTACCCCAATCCGCATGCCATCCCAATTCTGCACAAAAGAGCCCAAAGCCTTGTAGCTGTGGGGATTGTGGGCGTAGTCGAGCAAAGCGTGATAGCTGCCCAAATTAAACAGGTTCATCCGTCCGGGAGTTTGACCAACCGATGCCTGAAAGCTTGACAAAGCAGCCCGAATGTCCTCTATCTTCAATCCTTGGGCAAAAGCAGCCAAACAAGCAGCCAAAGCATTAGCAATCATAAACGGTGCGCGTCCGCCCATCGTCAAGGGCACGTTGACCGCCTGCTCAATTCTCAGCGTCCAATCGCCTTTTAAGATCGACAAATAGCCATTCTCGTAAATCGCAGCCAGCCCGCCCGCAGCGGTATGTTTGGCAACCAGTTCGTTGTCCGGGTTCATCGAAAAATATGCAATTTGAGCCTTGACACGCTGCGCCATTTGTGCTACCAGCGGGTCGTCGGCGTTCAAGACTGCATAGCCTTTGGGCATCACCGACTCGACGAGCACGCTCTTGAGGGTTGCTAGTTGTTCCACCGTGTCGATGTCGCCAATGCCCAAGTGGTCGGCCGCGACGTTCAAGACGACGCCGACATCGCACTGGTCGAATCCCAAGCCCGATCGCAAAATCCCACCCCTGGCCGTTTCCAGCACCGCGACTTCTACCGTCGGATCGGACAAAATCAATTGAGCACTCTGCGGCCCAGTATTGTCTCCGCTTTCCACCAAATATTCGCCGATGTAAGTGCCATCGGTAGTTGTGTAGCCCGTAACCTGACCGGTCTGCTTGAAAATGTGGGCAAGCAGGCGAGTGGTAGTGGTTTTGCCGTTTGTCCCGGTAACAGCTAAAATCGGCACCCGGCTCGATTGAGGCGAGGGAAACAGCATATCAAAGACGGCACCGGCGACGTTGCGGGGCAAACCCTGACTAGGCGCGACGTGCATTCTGAAACCCGGTGCTGCGTTGACTTCGACAATGACGCCGTTGACATCGCGCAGTGGTTGGGAGATATCGGGTGTTACGACATCAATTCCGGCGATGTCCAAACCGATAATTTTGGCAACTCTGGAAAATAGCCAGGCATTTTCCGGGTGAATTTCGTCAGTGCGATCGACTGCAATTCCACCAGTGCTCAAGTTGGCTGTCGCCCGCAAAAATACTCTTTCGCCCGCCGGCAATACGGAGTCCATCGAGTATCCTTGTTTTTGCAGCAAATCCAAAGACAATTTATCGACAACGATCCGGGTGAGCACATTATCATGTCCGTCTCCCCGTTGCGGATCACGGTTGACCTCTTCAATGAGTTCTTGTACTGTCAGCTTACCGTTGCCCACAACGTTAGCGGGGACTCGTTCTGCAACTGCGACGACTTGACCGTTGACTACCAAAACTCTGTGGTCGCGACCGGTGTAATAGCGCTCAATAATGATGCTCTTAGTTTTCGAGGCGGCGCTAGCGAGGTCATAGGCTTCTGCTGCTACTTCCCAGGAATTGATGTCGATCGTAATCCCGCGTCCGTGATTGCCGTCTAATGGTTTAATCACAATGGGGTAGCCACCCACTTCTTCGATCGCACCTCGTAGTTCGTCTAAATAGTGAATTACCGTTCCTCTCGGCACCGGCACACCAGCACTAGCCAGGATATTTTTAGTACCTTCCTTGTCGCAGGCTAGTTCTACGCCCAAAACTCCCGTGCGGTTGCTCAAAGTTGCTTGAATCCGTTTTTGGTGAATCCCGTAGCCTAGCTGAATCATAAACCTAGCACTCAACTGTATCCAGGGAATGCCGCGAGCTTCTGCTTCCTTAATCAGTGTTTCCGTACTCGGCCCCAGGGCCGCCGTCGCAGCAAACTCTGTGAGGTCTCTTAAATCTTGGGCTAACTCTGTAGACGAGTAAGTGCCAGTATTAGCAATACTCTGGCACAGCCGCACGCCCGCCCTCGCAGCGTAGCGACCTGCTTGTTCGTTTTGATACTCAAGTACCACTTGGTAAATACCAGGAGTCGCAGTCTCCCTGGTGCGACCGAACCCGACCGGCATTCCTGCCATTTGCTGAAGTTCTAGGGCTACGTGTTCTATTACGTGTCCCATCATCGTGCCTTCTCTAAGACGTTGCAGAAAGCCTCCCTGACGGCCAGGGGAACAAAAATGCTCGATTAAACTGGGCAGCAAGGTGGTCAACCCCTCGTAGAAGCCGGGAATTTGAGATGTTTTTTTGTCTGCCAACTCCTCTAAATCCAGACGCATGAGGACAAGTTTGTGGCGTCGGATGCTCCAGTAGTTGGGGCCGCGCAAGGTCTGGATTTTTAGTATTTTCATAGCACTCACAGATGGTATAGGTCGGGGAAATCTTATCGGTAATTGGAGCATTTATTCAATTTCAAGCTTGATTACCCAATAAACTGTTCGCTGAGAACATTTTTGTCCTGAATTTTCAGTTAAGGGCCGCCCAATTTGAGATTTTCGGGTCGATGCCACAGTTATAAACTAGGAGCAACTGCGGTTCAATCAATTTTAGATGTTAGATTTTAGATTAATTCGGTGCTCGACCAGGTGGCTTGTACCTCAAGATCTCATATCGGCTTTTCTACGATCTAAAATTTTTCTCACCACACCTAAAAATCTCTCCTCGGCCTTCTCAAATAGCTTGGCTGTCGATCGTTTGCTAGCAACTAATAACTGATGGCTGGTGATTGATGACGATGATGTTCTGTATTAGTTAGATGTGCGGCATTCAGGAGGCCACCCAGACTCGGAACAGGCAGCAGACGGCATGGCTTTACCTAGGGATATATTGTAGCAATCTCCGTGACACAGGACGTGCAGGCGCAGATTGAACAGACTCAAGGGTTCTGTCGCTCCTACACTAGGCTCGTTGGTATAAAACATTTCCCTAGAATCGACAATAGTCACTGAGCCTTTACCAATGACTTTAATCGTGTCGTCTCCTTCAAATAGGGCGCAGGTGTCTTCATCAATACCTAGAGCCAGAAGCTCCGGGTGTGATGCAACAGCCGAGAGCAAGCGAGCCATGCGATTGCGGTTGTGAAAATGCTGGTCTACGATGATCTCGGGGATAATGTTAAGTCCGTCTGCCAAATCTACTAAAGAGCGGTTCGGGGAGGCGCCACTGCCGCCGCCTGCAATCATCTGATGGCCCATCACCGCAGCGCCGGCGCTGGTGCCTGCGAGGGTAATTTTGCCTTCGAGGGCTGATTTGCGAATTTTCTCCATTAGTGGGGTATCCGCCAGCAAGCCGCAGAGTCGCAGTTGGTCGCCGCCTGTGATGAATACGCCTGTACAGTCTTCTAAGTAATCTTTCCACACGGGGTTTTCGCCCTGTTCGCGTTCGCGGATGTCAAGGACTTTGACAACGCTGACGCCCATTTCCTCAAAGATGGTGCGGTAGCGGCTGCTGATCCCTTCTGGATCTCGCGAAGCGCAGGGAATAATCGCCAGCCGAGATTCTGTACCCCCAGCACGGCAAAAAAAGGTGTTCAGAATCTCCCGTCCATGAACTTTGTCTTCGGCTCCCCCGATGACCATAATCGAGGTTTTTGTGCGCTGGGGGATGTGTTCAAGGGCTTGAGATGTCAACTGCTGCATGGTGTGTCTTCCTCTGTTGGATGTGAAATTCAATTTTGCCGTGGCTGTGGATACAATCGGGATTTTCCCGGTGAATATTTTTTGGTGCGAGTGAGGTTCGATCGATGATCGCGATCGCCCCAGTCATTTGGGGGCGAGTTTAGTAGAGCCGCTCTCCTGACAACAGATAATTTTTGTACAAAAACTAACCCGCAGATAAAGGAAGAAAACTTGAGTTGCAAAAATTTTAAGAAATAATCAAGAATAATGCAATTACAGAAAACCGATCGCCCTCTCAAGGTCAAACTAGAAGCAATGTATCAATAAATTCAAAGTATTGTGCGATTTGACGTTGTTACTCTATTTCCAGACTTTTTCTTGGCTCCCCTGGGGTCGGGACTGATGGGCAAAGCCTTAGCTAAAAATATTGCTGAGGTGAATTTTGTCAATCCTCGTGATTTTACCACAGACAAGCACCACCGAGTTGATGACGAGCCCTATGGAGGCGGGGTGGGGATGCTGATGAAGCCGGAACCGATTTTTGCGGCGGTGGAGTCGCTGCCGGTTCTGCCCCGCCGGGAGGTGATTTTGCTGACTCCCCAGGGAGAACCGATGCAGCAGGCGATGTTTCGGGGGTTGGCTGCTGAGTGCGACCAGTTGGTGTTGATTTGCGGTCATTATGAGGGTGTGGACGATCGAGTCTTGCATTTAGTAACTCGTGAGGTGTCTTTGGGCGATTTTGTGCTCACAGGGGGCGAAATTCCGGCTTTGGCTTTGATTAATGGGGTTTTGCGGCTGCTGCGGGGAACTGTCGGGAAGGAAGATTCGCTGAAGTTTGAAAGTTTTGAGGACGGACTTCTGGATTATCCGCAGTATACTCGACCGGCGGATTTTCGGGGCTTGAAGGTGCCTGATGTGTTGTTGTCTGGTAATCACGCGGAAATTGCTCGCTGGCGCAGAGCACAGCAAATTGAAAGGACTCGATCGCGCCGGCCGGATTTGCTGGGGGCTCAAGATTAGGCGCAATCAGTGAAACGTCTAATTGGTAGCAGGTTCTGGGAAAGGTACTGTTGGTTCTGCAACAGCCGACGGCCCTGGGGCGATCGAACTATCTGAATTGCTGCCGCCCTGAATCGGGAACGCGGGTTGGGTCGAACCCTCGGCTGGTAGAGCTGGTGTCTGGGCTTCGGGCTCAGGGGGCGGCGAGGTTTGGGTCGCTTCTGCCAGAGGTGGGGCGGCTGCGGGGGGCGAGTTGCGGGGCGGTTCTGGCGGCAGTGGTGCAACTTCTGGTACTGATTCCGGCACTGTTTCCGGTGCGATCGTGTCGGCTTGAGGCTCTGGGTTGTCAGAGGCTGAAGACTGCGGTTCAGGCTCTGAAGTAGGAGATGAGGAAGGCTGGGGTTCTGATTCTGGGGTGAGAATTTCCGGGTTTGGGGATGGCTCAGGTTCGGAGCTAGCTGCTTCGGGTGCGATCGGCGTTAGAGTATTGCTGCTGTCGAATTGGGGTTTAGGGCGCTTGTTAAGTTCGATCGGCATCAGAGGGCTGCTCTCGACTGAGGGCTGCCCAAACATCGGCCCGGAATCGCGAGATTTGAGCAAATCTTCCAGAGATGGGAAGGATTCAGTCTCTGGCAAGCCGCTCTTGGCGCTGGTGCTGTTGTAGTGCCATGCCAAATCAAAACCCATCCAGCCTGCAATTGCAGCCGTTACCAGAAAAGCCAGCAGAGTCAACTGTGGCGGCGGTGGTGCAGGTAATCGCATATTTTGCTTGCTTTTTCGATCGGCTGTTACTCGCTCTGTTTCTTGCAGCATGGTAAGCCAATTTTCGACTGTCTGGGGCCGTTTGTTGGGATCGATTTCGAGTCCCCACAGAGTTGCTCGTTCAACAGAGGGGCTGAGGTTGGGTTGAAATTGTCGCAAGTTTACCAGAGGAATGCGATCGCGCAGGGGTGCTGCGATTGGTGGCACGCCAGAGAGTAAGTAGTACAGCACCGCGGCGATCGCGTAGACATCTGTCGCCGGAGTACATTTGCCATCATAGAGGTATTGTTCGAGCGGCGCATAGCCCGGGGAAAGCAAGTTCCTGTGGGTTTGTTGCGTGGGGGCCGTAAAGTCGCGAGCAATGCCAAAATCTATCAGCATTACTATATGAGTGTCGGCTCGCCGGATCATATTTTCTGGCTGGATGTCTCGGTGCAGCAAGTCACTCTGGTGAACTGTACTTACGGCTGAGGCTATTTGCCGAATGTAGTGTAGGGCTTGGGCTTCTGGTAGTGGCCCGCCAGCTTCGACTAGGCTCGCCAGAGTTTTGCCGGGAATGTAGTCCATCGCGATAAAAGACTGTCCAGCTTCTTCAAAAAAGTCGATCGCTCTGACGATGTTGGAATGCTGACAGCGAGACAGGCGTTGGGCTTCGGCGATAAATTGCTGCTGAAATTGGGCGGATTCTGGGTGTTGGCGCAGACTTTCGTTAAGGGTTTTGAGTACGACGGTTTGGTTTAAATGGGTGTGGATAGCTCGGTAAGTGATGCCGAACCCTCCTATGCCTAAAGTCTCGTTAATTGTGTATTTGCCCTGTTGTAGGACTGTTGCTGGCGCTAAGTTCATCTTTTCTTGATGCCGTATCCCAAACTATGCTACCGCCTTTGGGCTATTTCTCAGAGTTAGGGCTGAAGTACGCCCTCTGCGAAGCTATCCCGAAGGGAATCGCTCCCTTGCCCTACTTTTGGCTTTTGCTCTGCTATATCTTTGCATCTCTCGTGATGTTTATTTAGCTGTGACACGAAATTTTGTCTGTAGCGGGTGTTTGAGAACTTAACGTCGTGGCTTTCCAACAAAAATCCCGCTTTTGTGGAGCGGGAAAGTCATCAGGGTGCATCTATGTGTACCACTATAGGGCATGGGGGGTGTCACCCCTCTTGTATTTTGCAAATCTTTACAATTGCCTAGTCTTTTTGTAAATATTTAGGTTTTAGCTTGACTTAGGGGAGCGTATTGTGGTATATCAATTCCGGTTAATTGCTGAGAAATCCTCTACGGGCATTAGGTATTGGGTATTGGGTATTGGACATTAGGGTTACTTTAACCTCCCTTACTGTGCTTCGGCAAATGGTGCAGCAAGTACCAGAATACAGCTATATTGGCGATAAATACCACTAACTTAAGTACAGTTACACCCTCAACTAATTCAAAGATTTCCGGCGGAATACTGATGCCAACCAGCACTAAAACTAAGATGGTTGCCCAGGCTTTTTCATACCACAAACCAACAGCTTCAATGGCAGTTACAACTCCATAAATTCCAGCAGCTAATCCGCTAAATATCAATGTTTTCGGATTGAGTTTGAGAACTTTATCTAAGATGATTTCAATCAATTTGAGTTTGGTTTCTAAGAAATAAGACTCAGAAAAATCTGCCAACAATTGATGATTTTTCATGGCTAACAGCAAAGCGAGGGAAGTAACAGCCAAAAGAGCAGCCACAAAACTTTTGTAAAGGACAATTGCGATTAAACCAGGGGCGCGCTTTTTCTTCACCTTAATTCTCGGAATATATATAACTGGCGATCGGCTTTTCGGGCTTTGAATTACCGACATTTCACAAGAGCAAGAATGCAGCAAGATTTACAGCTATTTTCCTTGAGGATAATGTTTTGCTAAGAAAGAGATGGCATCAGTGCGATCGCCCAAATGCCCATCCAAGGTTGCCGCCAACAAATCGTCGAGCATGAGTTTAAACCCAGGCCCCGGTTTGTAGCCCAATGCCTTCAAATCATTGCCATTTAAAGGTGGCTCAACATTCACCCACTTGGTGAAAAATTCCCAAATTTGTCGGCGGGCGCTTCGGGGACTTTGCAGGGCGATCGCAATTAACATTGGCAACTCATAATTACTCAACAATAGCACCAATTGACTCGGTAACTCGCACTTGGGCAAACGCTCTAACAGCTCGTTATTGCAGGCTGACAACTCTTGCAGTCGCTTAATGCTGTCAGCCGGCAATTGTAGATTTGTCGCCACTTTCCCCCGATATTCCGGTGCTAAATAAGCGATTAAAACTTCCAGTCGCATTTGCCAATCAGGAATATTAATAATAGGGAATGGGGAATGGGGCATTGGGCATTGGGCATTGGGCATAGTTTCTTTTTCTTCCCTCGGACCTCTTCCCTCGGACTTCTTCCCTCGGACTTCTTCCTGATTCTTCCTTCCTTTTAAAAAATGCTCTAGCAAGCGCAGTTGCAGCCACAATGCTCGATTTAAATCCAAATTAGGATGAATGCAGCGCAACGCCTGCAAATCTCCTAACATTTGCAAAGCAACTTTCCAGTAAGGAGCTTGCAGAATGTGTTTCAATTCGCTTTTCAGGCGCGTTTCCAAAGCGGGAGCGCGGCCGTTTTCTCCCTGAATTCGGTAATAAATCCCGCTGGATAAAGCGTGGCGAATATATCCTTCCGTCTGCGGCTCAATTGCAAATCCTAGCCGCACTGCAAACCGCACAGCTCGATAAATTCGCGTCGGATCTTCGATAAAACTATTGGGGTGCAAAACTCGAATTTGCCGAGCTTCCAAATCTACCAAACCACCAAAAAAATCTAGTAATTCGCCACTGCGCGGCACACTTAAACGCACAGCGAGGGCATTAATTGTAAAATCTCTGCGGTACAAATCTTGACGAATCGAACTGGCTTCAACTTCGGGGTTGGCGGCTGGATAGGGGTAAAATTCGGTGCGAGCCGTCGCAATATCCACCCAGAGGGAGCCGAAAACGGTGTCTTTGTGCCACAAAAGGGCGGCTGTTTGGAATTGGCCGTGAATGTCTAAACGTGATGTGGGGTATAGTTTTTGTAGCTCGGAGGCTAAGTTGACGCCGGCACCCCGATCGGACGATCGCCCACTACCATCCACTACCAGATCGATATCCGTTAACTCTAGCGGATCATTGGGAGTTACCAATAAATCGCGCACTGCTCCACCGACAATATACAATTGCCAGCCGTGCTGCTGTGCAATATTCGCAGCTTGAGACAATAACTGCCAAATTTCCGGGCTAATGCGCGATCGCAACAACTGCTCAACTGACTCAGGTAAAGGACAGGACAATTCTCCTTGATTTCGGCTGCTTAGATCGGAATTTTTCTCCCTAGCTTTTTGCTGGTGCAATTCCCGTAATACGTCGGTGCGAGTCACAATTCCCACCAGTTGCCCATTTTCCAAAACCGGCAAGCGCCCGATATCGTATGTCACCATTAAAGATTCAATTTCTGGTAGCAAAGTATCCGGGGCAATGGTTTTAAGTTGCCAAGTCATGTAACCCTTGACGGGGGCGTGACTGAAACCGTGGTGCAGGGCAATGTCAATATCGCGGCGCGAGATAATCCCCGCCAGCCGATCGCCCACATCGACCACAGACAGCCCCGAATGCCCGTAACGTAGGAGTATACGGTGAGCCTCTCCCACAGAGGTTTCCGGGCGAATACTCCGCACTGGGGATGACATTAAGTCGCGGGCTGTGGGTGGATGGGGAATTTGAGCGATCAGCCCCTCAGTTAACTGATTTAACGTCAACAGGGGGTCAACATCTCGCACAGCGAGGGAGGCGGCGCTGTTGTGCCCACCTCCGCCGAGGGGTTTGAAGAGTTCGTTGAGGTTTGTTCCTTCAATGCGCGATCGACCGATAATAGTTAAGCGATTGGAAATTGTGGATTGCGAGGAGTCGGGAGATTCGCTAAATTTATAAACATTGCCTAATAGCAGAGCATCGGATTCTGTGAAATCGACCAAGCGAGCAGCGAGGCTAGATAAACCTGGAACGTAGGAGTCTGTTGTGAGTAGCACCGAGGCTATGGTGTAGCCGTGTAAAGTTTCCGATCGCAAATTATGGAGAGCATCTTTGAGCAAATCCTGCAATTGAGCAGACAAACCGGGTTCTACATATTCAGCGATGACACGCAAACTGGCTCCCTGTTGCATCAACCACGCCAATGCGATCGCGTCTCGCGAGGTTGAGCCCTCAAAAGTAAGGGAACCTGTATCGACGTGGATACCAAGAGCCATGACAGTTGCTTCTGAGGGTTGAAGGCGAAATTCTTGGGAGCTATGAGGGGCTTCATTTTCGATCTTTTCCCTGAGCTTTTCGACGATTAAAGTAGTGGTGGCTCCGACTGCTTCGATTTGAGTGACAGTCGCCCGGATGTCTGAAACCGCCTGTAGGTGGTGATCGAAAACAGTAATTTCCTTCAGGTGCGGTAAGTCTAGCCATTCGGCGACTTTTCCCAAACGATCGCGACTAGGAGCATCAACTATACAGAGCGATCGAATTTGTTGCGGATCGATCGATCGACGTTCAATTAGGGGATACTCATCGCGATGTAGGGCCAGAAATTCCCGCACCGTCGGGTGACAGCCGCCAGTCAGCACGATCCTGGTACCGGGGCGCAGCACGCAAAGCCCCACCGCCGCTCCCAAGGCATCAAAATCTGCTGTTGTGTGACACAAAACTAAATCCATAGCCGATATATATCCAAAGAGCCCGCATCTCTCACCGAGATAGGTACAATTTCTCGCCCACTGACAGCAGGCGAGCTAATCACACTGTAACCCAAGCTTGGTCTAGTATTGATTCGAGTTTCAGCCACAGCGGCCAACAATGGTAAAATTTAGCTAAGCAGACGGGAATCCCCAGACCATAATCTTTGATTTGGTCTGGGATGAAAGACGCGCGATTTGTATTCAACAAGTGGGGCTGGACCTGTTCCTCACTATAAAACGCTGTAGAGGGAAATAACTTGTAGTACCTCGAAGGAAGCTTTTGATATCCTTAACAGGACTCTTAAGAAGCCCACTGCATACTGCTTGCGGTTGCTGTTGGGAGTACGTCACACAAATCTCAAGTGTCGCTGACATCTGTTCGCGCAATTGAGAATTTGCACGGGCAAGTCGAATTTTATCGCACGGTTACATCGGAAGGAGAAAAAATGTTATCAATTCTGTTTCAAGTGGTTTTACTGGGTCTGGTACTACTGTCTTTTGTGATGGTAGTCGGCGTTCCAGTTGCTTATGCTTCTCCCCAGAACTGGAATCAGTCTAAAACACTGATTTATGCAGGTTCTGGCCTCTGGTTTTTGCTAGTGATTGCAGTAGCTGTTTTAAACTTTTTGGTGGTTTAAATTCGTCGGGAATCAACCGAAGGCAGCCGGAAAAGTTTTGATATTTAAGTTTTGAATTTTAAGTTAAAATCACATACTTAAATCAAAACAATTTAGCAGAAATGTAGAATGTAAGAGACATTCGGGAAAAAGTGTAAGAGCGAAAAAAACTAATACAATGATTTTTCGGATGCTTTTGAATCGCGGTTTATTACATTCTGCATTCTGCATTCTGAGTTTTGCCTTCTCACAAAAATTCTAAAATCTTAAACCTAAAATAGAACATTATGGCAGTTTTCGAGGGAACTTTTACTCAGACAGAATCTTTGCGGTTTGCGATTGTCATCGGTCGTTTTAACGATTTGGTAGTCAACAAACTTTTGGAGGGTTGTCAAGATTGTTTGAAACGCCACGGGGTTGATATTGATCCTCATGGTAGTCAGGTTGATTTTTATTGGGTTCCGGGATGTTTTGAGATTCCTTTGATTGCTCGTCAAGCTGCTCTTTCTCACCGCTATGATGCAGTGATTTGTCTGGGGGCGGTGATTCGAGGCCAAACTCCTCATTTCGATTTTGTAGCTGGTGAAGTTTCTAAGGGAATTGCGGCGGCTGCTTTTCAAACAGGGGTGCCGGTGATTTTTGGAATTGTGACGACAGACACGATGCAGCAAGCTTTGGAAAGGGCCGGAATTAAGAGCAATTTGGGCTGGAATTATGCGATGAGTGCTTTGGAAATGGGCACTTTGATGCGCCAAGTTAACGGGTTGACCGCAAATTCTTACGATAAATTACCTGCGGCGGCGGCTGTTCAAGTGCTGTCGGGCGATCGGGCTTAATTTATTAGACATCTCCCATAATTATTGTGGAACAGGCATCCTGCCTGTTCTTGACAAGCTTTTTGGGAGAGGTATTGTAAAACTGGTTCCCCGGCTCTCTCTACCTGGGAACCGAGATTTCAGAGGCTCTGCCTCCCTCGTCTCTTGTAGAATACTAGGTAAGCAAAACTATGACTACTGTAACTGCAAAACGATTCTCGATCGCAGAATATCACCGTTTGGGAGAACTAGGATTTTTCGCTCCCGATGACCGAGTTGAATTGATTCGCGGAGAAATTATCAAAATGGCTGCTAAAGGTAGGCTTCACTCTGTTTGTAATTCCCTGGTGTTTGGAGAATTATACGTGCTGGTGGCAAAAAGAGCGATCGTCCGAGGTCAAGAGCCAATTATTTTGATGGATGATAGCGAACCAGAACCTGATGTGGTTCTCGCCCGCAATCGCTCTGATAATTATTTATCTTCTCACCCAGAACCTGCGGATATATTGTTAGTAATTGAGGTTTCTGATTCTACTTTAAAGTACGATCAAAGAACTAAGTTATCTCTCTATGCGGAAGCTGGAATTGCTAATTATTGGATATTTAATTTAGTCGATAGTCAATTGGAAATGCACAGCGAACCTTATCAAAAAAGACAAGGTGATTTCAATTATCGATCGCAACGAGTTGTTCTCCCTGATGAGGCTGTCGTAATTCCGGGTTTTCCCGATTTGTCTCTGGATTTATCTTTAGTGTTTCCAGCCTAATTTAAAAGTACGATAAGATCAAGATTAGAGAACCCATTTGACATCTTGAGGTCGATCGGCGCGATCGGTATTTTGATATTATGGACGCGGGATTATACCAAACTTCACTTTCTATGTCAAGCTTTACGAACAACGTTGTCGTAAGTTCTTGTGTAATATTCTAGCTTTCCGCATACTAATCACCAGACAGAGGAAACCGCAACATGATCCAAACCATATCTAAAACAATCACGTTTGATGAGTTCGTTGCTTGGTATCCAGAGAACTCTGTCCACAAGTACGAACTACACAACGGAGTAATTGTTGAAATGCCTTTAGGAACCGGCCGCCATTCCCGCGTTATAGGTTTCATCCGTTCAAAACTATCAATCGAAATTGACCGCCGCTCCTTACCTTATTCCATCCCCGGCGACTGCTTGCTCAAACCCGTCCGCAACGAGGCGGGCTACCTGCCAGACGCAGTTGTCCTGGACGAAGCAGCTCTCACAAGAGAACCGCGCTGGGATAGGGAATCCATCATCGCGATGGGGTCTTCGGTGCGGTTGGCTGTAGAGGTCGTCAGCACTAACTGGCGGGACGATTACCATCTCAAATTCGCCGACTACGAAGAAATGGGCATCCCCGAATACTGGATTGCGGACTACCTCGGTTTGGGCGGCCGCAAGTTCATCGGTACTCCCAAACAACCCACACTATCGGTTTGCCAGTTGGTTGACGGCGAGTATCAGGTAAAACAGTTTAAGGGCGATGACACAGTTGAGTCGCTGGCTTTCCCAGAGTTGAGGTTGACGGCCGAGGTGATTTTTCGAGCCGGTCTGCCTCCAACCGATCCGAGCTAGAAGGACTGGGGGGCGATCGGGTATCAAAAGGATATCAAATGGGTACAAAAGGACACCAATTTTTTAACAAATCTGCGTTTTGTACCAAGTGCTGTTTTGTCGGGACGGGCGATCAAACTCATATCAGCTACAGTCGAATTTGTCAAGCTTTACCGATATCGTTGTCGGTAAAGCTTGTGTAATATTTTAGCTTTCCACATACTAATCACCAGACAGAGGAAACCACAACATGATCCAAACCATATCTAAAACAATCACGTTTGATGAGTTCGTTGCTTGGTATCCAGAGAACTCTGTCCATAAGTACGAACTACACAACGGAGTAATTGTCGAAATGCCTTTAGGAACCGGCGACCATTCAGACGTTACGGGTTTTATCTCCGGTGAAATCAATTTTGAAATCAGACGACTGCAATTACCTTACTCTATCCCTGGTGACTGCCTGCTCAAACTTGCGCGTAACGAATCAGGCTACCAGCCAGATGTAATTGTCCTAGACCGAACCGCACTCATCAACGAACCCTGGTGGAAAAAAGAATCCATTATCACAATGGGGTCTTCGGTGCGACTGGCTGTAGAGGTCGTCAGCACGAACTGGCGGGATGATTATTTGTTCAAGGCCTCTGACTATGAAGAAATGGGCATTCCCGAATACTGGACTGTAGACTATCTCGGTTTAGGCGGCCGCAAATTCATCGGCAATCCCAAACAAGCCACCCTCTCGGTTTACCAATTGGTAGATGGGGAGTATCAGGTTAAACAGTTTAGGGGAAGCGAGAGGATTGAGTCGCTGGCTTTTCCAGAATTGAACTTAACCGCCGAGCAGATTTTTCTCGCTGGCTTGCCGAACTAGGGAGTCGAAATTATCAAGAAAATGGGTTTAAAACCCATTTTCTTGATAAATTCCACCTACACCTTGCAATTTTTCAATTAGTGTGATATCATAAAATATTCTTAGAAATATCGCAACAGCAACTAATTACTGCATGGCAACGAAGCCAACGATCGCATTTACTCATCTGGGCTGCGAAAAAAATCGCATAGATACCGAACACATGATCGGCTTGCTGGCTCAAGCAGGCTATCAAGTGGATTCTAATGAAGAATTAGCCGATTATGTTGTAGTCAATACTTGCAGTTTTATCCAAGCTGCGCGAGAAGAATCAGTCCGCACTCTGGTAGAATTAGCCGAAGCTAATAAAAAAGTAGTCATCACCGGCTGCATGGCACAGCATTTTCAACAAGAATTGCTGGATGAATTGCCCGAAGCAGTCGCAATTGTCGGCACTGGCGATTATCATAAAATAGTCGATGTCATTCAAAGAGTGGAAAAGGGCGATCGAGTTTCTCTCGTCTCTTCAGAACCAACTTACATCGCTGATGAAACTACTCCCCGCTATCGCACAACATCGGAAGGAGTAGCTTATTTGCGGATAGCAGAAGGCTGCGACTATCGCTGTGCATTTTGCATTATCCCGCACTTGCGCGGAAATCAGCGATCGCGGACGATCGAATCTATTGTCACCGAAGCTAAGCAATTGGCCTCGGAAGGGGTAAAAGAAATTATCCTAATTTCTCAAATTACCACCAACTACGGCAAAGATATTTACGGCGAACCAAAACTAGCCGAACTACTTCGCGCTTTGGGTAAAGTAGATGTACCTTGGATTCGGATGCACTACGCCTATCCCACGGGTTTAACTCCGCAAGTTGTCGAAGCAATCCGAGAAACGCCCAACGTTTTGCCGTATTTGGATTTACCCCTGCAACATTCCCATCCCGAAATTCTGCGGGCGATGAATCGGCCTAGTCAAGCTGGGATCAATGATGCTATAGTTGATCGGCTGAAAGCAGCAATTCCAGGTGCCGTGATGCGGACAACTTTTATTGTCGGCTTCCCAGGCGAAACCGACGAACACGCAGCACACTTGCTGGAATTTGTCAAGCGCCACGAATTCGATCACGTCGGAGTATTCACATTTTCCGCCGAAGAAGGCACCCCAGCCTACAGTTTGCCTCAGCAATTACCAGCAGAAATAATGGAAATGCGGCGCAATGCGGTAATGGCGGCACAACAACCTATATCATTGAAAAAGAATCAAGAATCTGTCGGTCAGGTAGTTGATGTCCTGATAGAACAAGAACGCCCAGAGACAGGCGAATTGATTGGTAGATCCGCCCGGTTCTCCCCAGAAGTAGATGGATTGGTCTATGTTGAAGGAGAGGCGAGGTTGGGTTCGATCGTATCTGTGAAAATTACTGATGCAGATGTCTACGACCTTTATGGTCAAATAAAAGTATCGCTGGAACTGTCTCGTTAGCTAAAGCAGCATCAGCCCCGCGCTAGGAGCTAGACTAAATAGCCAAATACTTGTCTAAAGTTGCTCATAGTTCTTCTGGCGTGATGATATTGACAGCGTTGTAATTTTCTGCTAATTTGACGCTCATGCCGAAACGATGAGGCAAAATATCTGGTTTGTCAACCGAGCGTCGATTCAAAACTGACCAGCCTGTAAAAAGGTCGAACGGGAGACCACGATTCGTTAAATAGGTTGAAAATACAGGTTGAACAATGGCTAAAAGCTTCAACAGTTATACAACGTGATGCATAGGGCGATGCTCCACCCGAATTTACGCCTGTGGACAAGTAGGAGCCGACTCCCTTGGCAGAAGCAGGAAGCAGACCCTAAGCGAAACCACTTCTAGTTGAATGGTGAAGCTTGAATAAGTTTAGCCAAGTTTTGTATAGCAGTTATGCTAATATAAAGTCAGAAACCAGCTTCCACCACGGGTCACTGATCGTAGTCGAAGTGCGAGCCGTCCGACCCACACCACAACGGTCTCCCGAAGAAGTGTTGAGATGGATAGGCGCTGACCATCGGCCCATTCCCAGCTCAACACCGCAGGTAAAGCATTGCTCGATCGCCATTAAACTAACAAAGCTGTTACTACGCCTGTAGTAAAGTGGGGCTGCTGATGATCCTCACTATAAAAAGCCCGAGAGGGACAACTGGCGAATACCTCAAAGGAAGTCCAATATCCTATTCAGGATGGTTGGAAGCCTCGACAGAGACCGCTTGCGGTTAATGTAGGCTATATCACAAAATCAAAGACTGCTGTCGAGTGGGTAAATTAGTCACCCTCGACAGATGTGCCCTATACTCGATTGCTATTTAAGAAAGTGCGCGTCCCGGCGCAGCACCATACAGAACTCTTATGAGTTCCTGCCCCAAAGCAGAAATCCGCATCCGAGTTGGGCAACTTAGAAGGCTAAAACTCGTTACTAGGAGCATTAATGAATTTATTGTTTGAAGGCTTAGGTCTTTCGGAAGAACTCGTTCTCCATCTGGAAACACTAGGCTTTACAGAACCTACTCCCATTCAAGTACAAGCAATTCCTCACTTGCTAGCAGGCCGCGACGTTGTGGGTCAAGCCCAAACGGGAACCGGCAAAACAGCAGCATTCTCATTGCCCATCTTGGAGCGGATAGATATCGACCTAATTGCGGTGCAAGCACTGGTGCTGACACCAACTCGCGAATTGGCCATGCAAGTTACCGAAGCCATTCGTGATTTGAGCGGTATCAGTAGCGACGGCCCGGTGAAAGTCGGCCGCTCTCTGCAAGTTTTGACGGTGTATGGTGGTCAGTCGATCGATCGCCAAATGCAGCGTTTGAAGCGTGGCGTTCACATCGTTGTCGGTACACCCGGACGCATATTGGATATGTTGAGTCGGGGAAGCCTGAAACTAGACAAGGTGAAGTGGCTGGTTTTGGATGAAGCGGACGAAATGCTCAGCATGGGCTTTATCCAAGATGTGGAAAAAATTCTGGATGCAGCACCACAAGAGCGGCAAACAGCGTTTTTCTCGGCGACGATGGAATCTACGATTCGCAAATTGGTGGCGAGACATTTACGCAACCCAGTCAACGTCACCGTAGAACAGCCGAAAGCAACGCCGAAGCGGATCAGCCAAGGCGTGTATATGATTCCGCGCGGCTGGTCGAAGGCAAGGGCTTTGCAGCCAATTCTCGAAATGGAAGACCCGGAATCGGCGCTGATTTTTGTGCGGACAAGGCAGTCGGCGGCAGAACTAACCAGCCAACTGCAAGCAGCAGGCCACAGCGTTGATGAGTATCACGGTAATTTGAACCAAGCACAGCGGGAACGTTTGCTGCATCGGTTCCGCCAATGTCAGGTGCGCTGGGTAGTGGCGACTGATATCGCGGCGCGTGGTTTGGATGTGGACCATTTGAGTCATGTGATTAACTACGATTTACCTGACAGCGTGGAAAGCTACGTTCACCGGATCGGACGCACGGGCCGGGCTGGCCGGGAAGGAACGGCGATTACGCTGATTCAACCAGTCGATCGCCGGAAACTGCGCTTAATTGAACGTCACGTTCGCCAAAATCTGACGGTGCGAAACATTCCGACACGGGCACAAATCGAAGCGCGGCAGTTGGAAAAGATGCAGGGTAAAGTTCGCGAAGCTTTGGCTGGGGAACGGATGGCATCTTTCTTGCCTCTGGTGTCTCAGTTGTCCGAGGAGTATGATTCTCATGCGATCGCGGCTGCGGCTTTGCAAATGGCTTTCGATCAAAGCCGTCCGGCTTGGATGGACGCGGATTATGCTCAACAGGAAGATGCGCCGATCGCCGAAAATGGTGTGAAGCCGATCTTGATCAAGAAGCGGGCTAAGAATGGTACGGGGCCGAGTAATACTTTGTCACCGACTTTTTCTGGTGCCTCAAATTCTCCGGTTCCACAGAACTACTAATTTGTAGGTAATTTGTAGGGTGCGCTGCGCGCGCCTTACTTTAAATTTTGGTAGAGGTGCGATATCGCACCTCTACTTTGTGTTATGGGTAATATCAAATCCGTTGAGATCAGAATTATACATCTCTCTCTTCTCTTCCTCTGTGTCCTCTGCGCTCTCTGCGGTTAAAATATTCCAAAAAAACACAAGTAAAGATGCAAGTTAGCGATCGCGCTAATCTTCAACACCCTGACTTTTAACCCAGGCGCAAAACTGGGGTTTTATTTTGCCCAACAGAGTACAACGCGATCGCGCTTCAACACCCTGACAAACCCCCAGCGCAAAACTGGGGTTTTAAGATGTTAACGGTTAAAAGCGCGGAGTTCCGCGTTTTTGCTTAACGGCTTAACCTGCTAGAATATTCAAGGGTGATCTCGCTTTCATTGGTGACTGGTAAGGGCGATCGTCCTGTAGGAAGTGTCAGTTTTAGTTAAAAACTTGGTTCTTTGCATGACTCAGCAATTTTTTGAAAGTCCGATCATAAATTCTCCCTACACAATTCCGACACAACATTGGGAACTTGATGATGGTCAACCAACAGATCGACTTATCCCGGAAAGACGACTCGCAAAGTTCATCACCCCTATACCTAAGCCCAAAAAGCGTAAGTTTGTCCAACTCGAACTTTTAATAGAGAAAGATATTTCAACTGATGGACAGGATTATGAGACATCGTTACTCATTAACAGTATTCGAAAAACAGTTAGTGAATGGCGACGGTTGCCAAATTCTAGAGACTGGCGGGTAACTCCAGAAACAGCAAGACTTTTACAACATTGGCGGCATCATCAATTTAGTGGAGTCCGTCCTTTTTTCTGTCAGATCGAAGCAGTAGAAACGGCGATCTGGTTGGCAGAAGTCGCTCCTAATATCGGTAAGCAGGGGCGGTATTTTCTCGATCGCATTAATCAAACGAACCTTGATGCTAACCCTGACTTATGGCGCGTTGCCCTAAAACTAGCAACCGGAGCAGGGAAAACTACAGTGATGGCAATGTTGATTGCTTGGCAAACCGTTAATGCTGTGCGGCATCCCCAAAGTAAGAAATTTACCCGGGGTTTTTTGGTGATTACTCCAGGGATAACAATTCGCGATCGCTTGCAAATATTACAACCCAATCACCCAGAGAACTACTACAGCAACAGAGAACTAATCCCCAGTGATATGTTAGGGGATATTGCCCGTGCCAAAATTGTGATTACTAATCGCCATGCCTTCAAATTAAGAGAGCGCTTAGAAATATCGGCGGGGACGAGAAAGTTAATCCAGGGTAGGGGCGAACCCCTGCAAACCCTAGAGACGGAGGGGCAGATGCTCCAGCGAGTGATGCCGGAATTAATGGGGATGAAAAATATTTTGGTGATTAACGATGAAGCTCACCATTGCTACCGAGAAAAACCCGACACGGAAGAAGTGGAGGATTTCAAGGGGGATGATAAGGAGGAGGCGAAGAAAAATAATGAAACTGCTAGACAGTGGATATCTGGTATTGAAGTAGTGAAGCGAAAACTAGGGGTAGAGGTGGTGTACGATCTCTCGGCTACGCCCTTTTTCCTTCATGGTTCTGGTTACAAAGAAGGAACTTTATTTCCTTGGACGGTTAGTGATTTTTCCTTAATGGATGCGATCGAGTGTGGAATTGTGAAATTACCACGGGTTCCCATCTCTGATAATGTGCCGGGGGGTGATATGCCCAAACTTCGCAACCTGTGGGAGCATATCGGTAAGAAGATGCCTAAAAAAGGGCGAGGTGCTGGGGGTAGTTTAGATCCTTTGAGTTTACCTGCGGAATTACAAACGGCTCTAGAGGCGTTGTACGGTCACTACGACAAAACCTATCAGCAGTGGCAAGAAACTGGGATTACAGTCCCGCCTGTGTTCATTGTGGTCTGTAACAACACCTCCACATCTAAGCTGGTCTATGACTTTATCTCTGGGTTTCATCGTGATAGTGGAGAGGGAGGAATTAGTTACAATGCGGGGCGTTTAGCTTTATTTCGGAATTATGATGACTATGGCGATCGCTTACCCAGATCCCGGACTTTGCTGATTGATAGTGAGCAGTTAGAATCTGGCGATGCTCTAGATACCAACTTTCGAGAGATAGCTGCCGAGGAGATCGATCGCTTCCGGCGAGAATTGGCACAGCGCAGTGGTTCAGCAGAAGTGGAAAAACTCACGGATCAAGATTTACTCAGGGAGGTGATGAACACCGTTGGCAAGATAGGTAAGTTGGGGGAATCAATTCGTTGTGTGGTATCAGTATCAATGCTTACGGAAGGTTGGGATTGTAGCTCTGTCACGCATATTTTAGGAGTGCGGGCTTTTGGGACTCAGTTACTTTGCGAACAGGTGATTGGTCGGGCTTTACGGCGTTATTCCTACGAACTCAATGATGAGGGCTTATTTGATGTGGAGTATGCCGATGTGTTGGGGATTCCCTTCGATTTCACGGCAGAGCCTGTAATTGCCAAATCTAAACCACCGAAAAAAACCGTTCATGTTGAGGCAGTCAAGCCCGATCGCGATGAATTAGAAATCACATTTCCCCGTGTCGAAGGCTATCGTGTGGAATTGCCAGAAGAAAAACTAGCGGCGGTTTTTACGCCAGATTCAGTCTTAGAACTTAATCCCGATCTTGTCGGACCTTCCATCACCCAAAATTCTGGCATTGTGGGGGAAAGTGTGGAGCTAAACGTTAAACATTTAGACGGAATGCGACAATCGACGATTTTGTATAATCTGACCAAACACCTGCTCTATACCAAGTATCGAGATCATGGTGAAGACCCGAAAATGTA
>Ga0316608_1000276_pt1 | contig 25791 bp, 21 predicted proteins | sample MIS2016152B_MG_FD_207673 | JGI IMG/M metagenome (GOLD analysis project Ga0316608, IMG submission 207673) | Microbial mat bacterial communities from Middle Island sinkhole, Lake Huron, Michigan, United States - MIS.2016.152B | ecosystem: Environmental > Aquatic > Freshwater > Lake > Sediment...
CGGGACCGGTTAAATGAATATAGCCCTCAACTAAACACTCGACATTAAATCGGGTGTAGTGCGAAACACATCAAGGTATTTGATTGTTTTTTAAGGGAATAGACTTCTAAGGTGTCAAACTCAAGAATAAGGAATTCATAGAGGTATGTAAACAAAAAAGGCGTAGTGAAAATCACTACGCCTTTCTTATTGGTTACTTTTAATCTACTAGTCAAATTGCTGACCAGAGGTTGATAATTTAATGTAAGTTCGGCATAAAAACAATTTAATATTGCTAATTTTCAGATGATTATAACCCCAACCCCTTGAAAAGGGGCTATAACTGCTTCTTCAAAGCAAAAGTAAGCCCTCTCCCAAATAGCTATCGCGGGTAAGGAGGGATGGGGAGGTAAAATGCACAATTGAAAGATCGTTGCTGATAATTAATCTAATAGCTTATGTTACATCGAACAGATTTTAATTTATAGGGATGTTCCTCCTCTCTTGACTATATAGTCTCAGACTTACTACTATAATAACACTTTCCCCTTTTAACTTTCAGCTCTCAGCCCTTTCCCTCAAACAGCCTCCTGTTCGCCTCTACCACCGCAATATCTTCCGTTATTGTTTTCGCATAATTAAATGCCCGCAGGCTCATTGCCGAATATTCTTCCTGATCCATCGAAATGCACGATTCTAAAACTTCCGTAAACTTTTCAGGTTGCTCCAGCGATAAATCCCAACCAACTGAACCATTTACGCTGGCGATTTGCTGCAATCCCCGCCATGGAGTGCGGTCGCTGATAATAACCGGACAACCATGCTGCAAACTTTCGAGAATGGTATGGCCAAAGTTCTCGCCCTGCGAAGGCATAAGCAAAAAATGAGCATTCTCAAAAACATCTCCTAGCTTCTCCGGAGCTATACTCCCTCGATAATTTACCCTTACTTGCGATGGAAGACATTTTATCACCTCCTGGCATTGTTTCCAGTATTCCTGATCGTATACCGGTCCATACAAGTCAAAATTGACGTGTACCTTTTCCAAAAAATTATTCTCAGACGATTGTGCTAAATGCTTCAACGCATATTTCCGAATTGCCTCGATGGCGAATAGCGTATTCTTTTCAGGCGATATTCGGGCAACACTAGCAAGGTTGATTTGTCCCGGATTTTTCTCCCGCGATAAAAATAGTTTCGGTGCTTTCCTCGGAAGGTTCGGCGCTATTTGCACGTTGGTTTTATTTCCCAGCAGTTTTTGAATAGCCAATGCCTCCTCCTGGTTGGTAGCATGGAAAACAACCTGATTATAGAAACCCAGCATTTTAGTCAATCCGATAAAAATATTTTTCTTCAGCGATTTAACCCCCAGGGCATGAGCCGAAAGCATTCCTCTGGAACATACTACTAGCTGCTTTTTATATTTTCGGGCAAACCATAAAGGTAAAATCGAAAAATACCAGGAATAAATGCCATTCACATATACCATGTCGTAACCGGTTTCGCGGAATAATTTTTTCAGCGAGGAATAGTGAAGGGCAGCTTTGTCTATATAAAACCCTTCAAATCCTTCTTGTTTCGTCCAGGTATTTGGGATTATTGCCGAATAGGGAGTGGATTCGGTATAATCGGTGTTACGGGTGACAACTAAAAACTGAAATTCTTCCCCCAAATGAGCAATCATGTTAGTATTGGAACTAACAGGTCCCCCGGCTTTATACCCCGGTGTAAACCAATCGATAAAAATTAGAATGCGTTTTTTCAAATGATGAGCGTTAAATGATGAGAGCTGAAGGCTGAAAGCAGAAAGCAAAATGTATCAACCTTTGAGCTTTGAGCTTTTTCCTTTGAGTTTCTTTTCTATTACGACTGATTTATTGCTGAAAGCTGAAAGCAAAGTGTATCAATCTTCGAGCTTTTTCCTTCGAGCTTGCCTTCTCTTTCAATTTTCTCCTAGGCATATACTAAAAAACTCTATTTTTATAGAATACATTCCGAATATATATCCATTTATTTGGAATTAAATCTCAGAATTTGTAATTATGCAAAGAATTCCAAATCTATCTGACTATGATTAAACGTACCTTAGAAACAAAAATTACAGATTTAATTCATAAAGGCAAAGCTATTATTTTGTTGGGAGCCCGACAGGTAGGGAAAACAACTTTGCTGAATATGCTGCTGGAGAATAATCCCGACGTACTGTGGCTTTCAGGAGATAGCCCCGATATAGCAGCATTATTCGAAACTGCAAACGTCGAAAGGTTTCGGTTATTTTTTGGGAATAAAAAAATCGTTGTCGTTGATGAGGCGCAACGTATCGCTGATATAGGTCTCCGATTAAAATTAATTACCGATCATATTAAAGATGTGCAACTTATAACAACAGGGAGCTCGGCATTTGAACTTTCGAATAAGCTGAACGAACCTCTTACCGGTCGAAAATGGGAATTTAAAATGTATCCTTTTACATTCTCGGAAATGGCAAAGCACACCGATTTTATAACGGAAAGGCGCGCAATAAACCACCGGCTGTTATATGGGTATTATCCCGATGTAGTAAATAATCCGGGCGATGAAAAAAGAATCTTGAAGCAGCTCACCGACAGTTATCTATATAAAGATATCTTGATGCTCGAAAATGTAAAGAAACCCGAAAAATTGATCAAACTGCTTCAGGCATTAGCATATCAGATTGGAAACCAGGTATCGTACAATGAGCTGACACAACTTTGCGGACTGGATAACAAAACCATCGAAAAATACATTGCCCTGCTGGAGCAAGCATTTGTAATTTTTCGGTTAGGTTCGTTTAGCCGGAATTTGCGAAATGAATTACGGTTTAGCCGGAAAATATATTTTTTCGATAACGGAGTTCGCAATGCGTTGATCTCAAATTTCGAAATACCAGAAAACAGAACTGATGTCGGCGCTTTATGGGAAAATTTTATGGTGTCGGAACGACTTAAATTAAATACATACAGAGATTCCTGGGTTAACAGCTGGTTTTGGCGAACTACCGAACAACAGGAAATTGATTACCTGGAAGAAGCTGACGGCAAGTTAACTGCTTGGGAGTTTAAATGGAACCCAAACGCCAAAGCTCGTATCTCTAAATCATTCTCGAATGCCTATCCCGATGCTTCCCTCCACATTGTTCACCGCGAAAATTTTGAAGAATTTCTGCTGGAAGGTTGAAAGTGCTGAAAGCTAAAAGCACCCGCCATTGAACTTTGAGCTCCTTCCTTTGAACTTGTATTTACTTACGACTGTTTAAAGTTGAAAGCTTAAGGCTCGAAGCTGAAAGTACCATCCTTTGAACTTTGAGCTTTTCTCTTTGAGCTTTCCTCCCGGGTCTACCCTTCGACTCCGCTCTGGGTGACATGTACATTCTCATCGAAATTCTCACTGATCATTCTGAGCGTAGTCGAATGAATGATGGGAGGCGGAAAGGGGTTAAGGGTTAAGGGTTAAAAGGTTGCAAGTTACAGGTTACAAAATGTATTTCATTATCGACTATGAACTATTAGCTGTGGACCATTTACTTGAGAAAATGAAAGCTGAAAGTACCATCCTTTGAACTTTGAGCTTTTCTCTTTGAAATTCTTTCTCTTACGACTTATTTAAGCTGAAAGCTAAAGGCTAAAAGCTGAAAGCACCCCCTTTGAGCTTTGAGCTTTTTCCTTTGAGCTTTTTTTTCTTACGACTTATGACTAAATACTTACGACAATCCCTCCGGGTCTACCCTTCGACTCGCTCTGGGTGACCTCGCATTCTCATCGAAAAAATCACAGTTGAGCTATTTCCTATGAATGTATAATCGTTGCTTTATCAATAACATTCTTTTTTAAACCAATTGAATTTATACTTCCCAATAGAAAATCGTCAGCTATTGTTTTTAAAGTTGTAGCGAAAAATCTATAATCAATCGGATGCATTATCCAATCTACATTTTCTAACCATTCTAACGGGAAACTGCATAAGCGTTGTTCAATATCAATTTCATTGATCACCGATTTGAGCTTGGCCCCGGCAAAAATATCCTGCCAGTTAAACGAATAGTTTAAGGCAATAGAAACAATATCGAAAATATCTTTGGGCTCATCTCTCCCAACAATAGCTGTTAGCTTGTTTGATAATATATTTCGAGGGTTGTCTATTAGCCCAAAAGAATGATTCAAACTATTCCCTAAATATATTTCAACATCATTCACTAATTCTATTTTTAAGAAAACATTATCCCCGGAAATAAAAAAGCGTGCATAATCTTCGGTAAAAAGCGATTCCTGCTGATTAATATTGAATTGACTTCCAATATTGCGTTGGAGAATTGAAATATAGTTTTTGAAATGTGGGGATGCATTAATAAAAAAGTCGAGATCTTCGCTAAAACGATGGCCTAAATAAAAACGGCCCAGGGCAGTTCCTCCGGTCAGATAAAAGGGCAATCCCAACGTACCCCACCAGCTTAGAAATTTATCCTGTAACTGGTATAACTTCTTGTAATCTTTTTTGGACGAACTCATATTGTTTTCGTAACGATGCCATCCGAAGGCTTTTAATTACTTCCTCGGTAAGTAGCTCTTTTATTTCCTCTATGCTAAAAATTTGTAAAATAGTAAACCAGGAATATGTTTCGAGTATTTTTCTGAAAAGGGTAAAACGATTATAATGCCCTGCAAATTCTTTTCTCCCGGAAAAAACATCCTCTATCTCTTTTTCAGATATAGTGTAGTCCCACATTAATTGGCGGTATAATTCCGTTTTCCTATTACTATTCATCTCAATATCTTTAAATTGAAAGCAAATTTACTCTTATTTGTTGAGAGACACAAGTGACAGATTAATTATTAAAAGATAGTACTTTAAATTTGCTATGAATTTCCCCTTTAAACTTGTATTCTCTTACGACTAAATAAAGCTGAAAGCTGAAAGTACCCCCCTTTGAGCTTTAAGCTCCTGCCTTTGAACTTATTTTCTCTTACGACTGTTTAAAGTTGAAAGCTAAAGGCTGAAAGCAAAATGCACCCTCCTTTGAGCTTTGAGCTTTTCCTTTGAGCTTTCCTCCCGGGTCTATCCTTCGACTCAGTGTGACATCGCTCAGTGTGACATCTTCCTTCTCATCGAAAAGTCGCTCAGTGTGACATCGCTCAGTGTGACATCTTCCTTCTCATGAAAAAGCCCACTGGTCATTCTGAGCGTAGTCGAATGAATGATGAGAGGTTGAAAGCTGAAAGTACCCCCTTTGAGCTTTCCCCTTTGAACTTGCCTTTTCCTAAGACTTACGACTAAATACTAACTCCTTCCGTCTTCGGTCTCCCGACTTCAAACCAACTTCTTACGACGAATCTAAAACCTAAAACTAAATGCTGTATCATCCAGTTTTTCCTTTGAACTTTGAGCTTTCCCCTTTGAACTTGCCTTTTCTTACGACTTACGACTATATACTAACTACTTCCGTCTTCGGTCTCCCGACTTCAAACCAACTTCTTACGACGAATCTAAAGCCGAAAACTAAAGGCCGTATCATCCAGTTTTTTCCTTTGAACTTTGAGCTTTTCTCTTTGAACTTCTTCCTCTTACGACTTACGACTATATACTAACTCCTTCCGTCTTCGGTCTCCCGACTTCAAACCAACTTCTTACGGCGAGTCTAAAACCTAAAACTAAATGCCGTATCATCCAGTTTTTCCTTTGAGCTTTTCCTTTTGAGCTTCTTTTCTCTTACTACTATAGACTTACGATTTACTACAATTTCCCCCCTACCTTCCACTGTGTGGTATTAGCGAAAAATACCCCCCGGTTTTCTTGCTCCCCCGATATTCAATTTTGCCCTGCTCCTTTAGTATGGCTACCCATCGTTCAAGGGTTTTATAAGGAATATTCATTTTTTTTGCAAGATAACTTCCACGATAACCTGGCATTTCATGAATTAAAGATATAAGCCTATTTATTCCCTCATTTATTCCCTCATTTATTCCCTCATTTATTCCCTCATTTATTCCCTCATTTATTCCCTCATTTAATGCTTGCTTTAAAAAAGTAATAACAAAAGCTCCCGACTTTTCTTCAAATAAAGGCTGAGGATTGCCGTTTAGTTTACAATGCGCATCCATACGAATAAATCCGGTGCCCCAGTTTTCAATTAAACGATGGTGGTAAAATAAGAAGGCAAGTTTCCTGTTTCGGGGAATGGAACGCGATTCCGTTAGCAATTTGTCAACTTTTATTTCCTTAGGAAGCAACCCCGGGCTCCAAATCTCCAATCGATTATCAAAAAGCCGAACCTGAATATTTCCGGCATCGGTATAATCGCGATGTACCAGGGCATTAATAACGGCTTGCAGGGATTGGATACTCCCATCGTTCAAACCGCTGCACCTTATCTCCAATTTCAACCGACATACTGGTATGGCGTTGAACAAATTCCAGCACATCGGCCGAAAGCTGGATGAGGTTCCCCGAAAAATCGTGCATATCCAAAAACCCAACCATTTCAGTCCCTTTAAAACGAGCTGCTTTAACAACTGCATTCGGAAACCGGGTATTCTTTTTACAATACGAAAGGTAAACTGCGGCAGTAACTCCTTTGTTGTTAACCAGGTCGTGTTTCTTCAAAAAATCGAGTTCCGGTGTGTTCTTCCCGGCATATTCCGGCAGAAGGGAGCTATGCTGATTATAGTCCAACTCCTCCGTATTTTGCTGCTGAAGCAGAACCTCATCAAAATCGGCAGCAGAATAACTACGGATCATCTCCTTTAAGGCATGGGTTGATAATTTTTGATTGGATGTTCCCACTCGAATATACCCCCGTTCGAACGCAAAAACGGGTCTGTTTTCTGAAGCTGGGACGGTTACTTCTACAATCACACCCAATCCATGCGTTTTTACATTAAGCGAAGGAAACAATACAGGGTCAGTATGCAGTTTTACTTTATTGGTAAAGTCTTCGAGGGTGCCTTTGCCCAGTTGCATACCAGAACTTGAACCATCGTCGTGCAAACCAATAATTATAGTTCCTCCCGATTTATTTGCAAACGCCGCCAGGGTAATGATAATTTCTTTCCATTCCCCAAACGACGACTTTAACTCAAGTGTTTCACTTTCCTGATAAGACATACTGCGCTAATTACCTGATCAAATTACGCATATTATTTTCGTAAATCACAATTTGAGGAAAAAGATCAAAGCTGAAAGCACGAACCTTTGAGCTTTGAGCTTTTCCCTTTGAACTTATCTTCTCTTACGACTGATTTATTGCTGAAAGCTGAAAGCTGAAAGCACGAACCTTTGAGCTTTGAACTTCTGCCTTTGAACTTATATTTACTTACGACTTACGACTATATACTTACTACTTCCTCTAATACCTCCCGATACAATGCCACATATTGCGCTGCAATTTTCTCCGGGGTAAAACGCTTTATGTTTTCGAATCCCTTTTGAACAATGCTATCCCTTAATGCCGGTTCGTTAATAATACGCAGTATCCCTTCCCTAATAGACTCAATATTATAAGGATCCACAAAAACCGCTCCTTCTCCAGCAACTTCGGGCATACTCGAAATATTGGAAGTTACTACCGGTCTTCCTGTCGCTTGTGCCTCCAGTATAGGAATGCCAAACCCCTCTTCGGTAGAGACAAAGGCAAGCATATCTGCCCGGACATACAGTGCAACCACCTCATCCGGGGATAAATTTTGAACCGTTTCATAATCAATATCAAACTGATTTAAAAGTTGCTGAACATCCACAGGAACCTTTCCTAAAATAACCAGCTTGCATGGGATGCCTTTTATTGCTTCCAACAGCCGTGGGATGTTTTTATTTTGTTTGGTGCCCACCTGCAATATCATAGGTTTTTCGGAAGAAAATGGCTTGGGTTGAAACATCATTTTCCCCGGCAGACAATTATAAATTACCCGAATTTTATCGGGTGAAACAGAAACATGCTGAAGCAATTCATTGCGGGTAGCTTCCGAAATAACGGTAATAAACCGAACCCTCCGCACCGGTAACGTAAACCAAAAGAATTTAATTGCACGATGCCGCATCCCCGAAGTTCGTTTAAGAATCTCCAGGTCGTGAATGGTCAGAATGCTTTTACGTTTGCGCATAAAAATGGCGATGTAATGCACATCGCCCGAAATATGGTTAATATCGTATCTGGTAGCTAATACATACAGCGCATTCGCCAGCCGTTTAAAAAAGCCCACGCTATGAAACGGCAAATGCGCAATCCTCACCGCACATTCCTGTTTCATAACCGGCAACAGGCACGCAAACAAGGTCTCCAAACTAAAATGTACCGGCGACCGTTTCCGGAAAAATATTCCTACCCTCAATTAAAAACCGTTATTACACATTACTTTTTTTGCAACTCGCAACTATCTTCTAACCCGCAACCTTTTTTACTCGTAACCCGCAACTTTTTAGGCAACCCGTAATCCTCCCAATATGTCTGAACTTTGATTCGTATGATTACATGAAGACTATGAGTTGTTTTTTTTCAACTTGAAACGTCTAATCTGCAACTATCTTCTAACCCGCAACCTTTTTTTACTCGTAACCCGTAACTTTTTAGGCAACCCGTAACCCTCCCAAAATGTCTGAACTATGATTGTTATGATTAAATGAAGACTATGAGTTGTTGCTTTTTTCTTCAACTAGAAACGTGTAACCTGCAACTCTTTTACAACCTGTATTCCGTAACCCGTAACTTTTCAACAGCCTGTAACTTGTAACCTGCAACTTGCAACAAATCTTTACACCCAACTCGTAACCCGTAACCCGCAACTTTTCGACATCCCGTAACCCACCAAAAATGTCTGAACTTTGATTCTTCTGATTACATGAAGACTATGAGTTGTTCTTTCAACCTGAATCATGCAACCTGCAACTATCTTCTAACCTGCAACCTTTTTTACAACCTGTATTCCGTAACCCGTAACTTTTCAACAGCCTGTAACTTGTAACCTGCAACTTGCAACAAATCTTTACATCCAACTCGTAACCCGTAACCCGCAACTCTTTTGCACCCTGCAACCATTCTTCAACCCGTAACCCGTAACCCGTAACCCGTAACTTTTTTTTGCAACCCGAATGGTGTAACCTGCAACTATCTTCTAAACTGCAACCTTTTTTTACAACCTGAAACCATTCAACAACCCGTATCCCGAAACCTGCAACCTTTTAGACATCCCGCAACTCAACCAACCCTCTTACAACTTACCACTAAATGCATTATAATAATTAACCTGAAACTAATAACGACTCTCTACAATGTCTATTTAATAATCAGAGTATTTGGATTGCCCATTCGTAAAATGGAATTATTTCTATGGATATTTCATCTATAACAAGTTGTTTCTTTTGATCGAAAGTAATTATTTGTCCTGTAGCACTATGTAGGTGTTTGCACGCCTCAATAAGAGCCCTCATTTCCCTGCTTTTAGTCGACTCAGTTTCGAGGTCCCATGCAACCTGTATGGGATTAAGTTCATTGCCCTGGCGCACTACAAAGTCGCATTCGTACTTCCCTTTGTGGTAAAACACTTCCTTCCCGGCTTTAACAAGCTCAAGTAATACTGCATTTTCGAGCAACTTACCCCGATTATTGGACATGCTGAATTCGACAGATGATAATAGCCCAGTATCGATAGCATACAGTTTTTTATCTGATTTTGTCTGTTTTATTTCGGAGTAGTCGAACTTAGGAATGGAAATTCCCAAAAATACTGCGTAAACATGTTGTTCAAATTCGTACAGGTAATTATTACTTATTTTGTAACCCAACGAACGCAAATCGTTGTATGTTTTGTTTATCGATAGTGGTTTGCCAATATTTGAAAAAAGTTTTTTGATGAAAAATTTAAGTACCTGCACATCATTTATCTTGTACCGCTCAACAATATCCCTAAATATCATAGTGTTAAAATAGCCCTGAAGAACTTTTAACTGAATTTCCTTTTCCAGATTAATAGCTTCGGGAAAACCTCCCTGCATGACAAATTGCAATGCGGAATGAATAACTTTTGCCCGCTTTATAGAATTAACAATATTTCGATCGACATCGTTAAAAACCAAATATTCCTTAAAACTTAATGGATAAACAGTGTAAGTTATGGTTCTGCCCCGCAACGAATCGGCTATTTCGGTACTTAGGAGCTTTGCATTCGAACCTGTAATATAAAGATGCTTGCTGTAATTGTCGAACACACGGCGTACAAACTTTTCCCATCCTGTAACATTCTGTATCTCATCAAAAAAGAAATAGCATTCATTCAGCTTTTTGGCGGGGTACAACTCAGTAAACGATTGCAATATCAAATCCAGATCGCCAATTTGCATAGATAAACGTTCATCTTCGAAGTTCAGAAAGAGGATATTCTCCATCGACACGCCATTTTTCACAAGCCTGAGTATGGTGTCGTACAATAAATAGGTTTTGCCACTTCTGCGAACACCCATCAATGTTACAATCATAGGTATATCTAAGGCTATTTTTAGTGACCTCTCTTTAAATATTGGCAATTCGCGTTGTTGAAACTCAACAATCACTGATTTTAAGATATCTTTCAAACGAATTTTTTTTCAAAATTAGTAATGTTTTTCGTAATAATTACTAAGGATATTGTTATTATGTTCGTAATATTTACTAAATTATATATTTAAACTAAAGAGCCATTATAACAATGTGAAAATTTTACGTAATTGTTTCAGGTAAGTATTATAAAACAAAAAAAACTGCATCCCGTAACCCGCAACTATTCAACAACCCGTATCTCGTAACTTTCTTGCAACACGTAACCCGTATCCCGAAACCCGTAACTTTTTTTGTAACCCGTAAACCTTCCCAAAATGTCTGAACTTTGATTCTTATGATTAAATGAAGACTTTGAGTTGTTTTTTGCAACCTGCTCCCGATAGCTATCGAGGATTGCAACCTGCAACTATCTTCTAACCTGCATCCTTTTTTTCAACCTGCAACCATTCAACAACCCGAATCCCGTATCCCGCAACTTTTCATCATCCCGTAACCCACCAAAAATGTCTGAACCTTGATTCGTATGATTAAATGAAGACTATGAGTTGTTCTTTTCAACTTGAATCATGCAACCTGCAACTTTCATCGCCCCGTAACTCGTACCCGCATCCCGTAACTTTTTTTGCAACCTGCTTCCATTCTTCAACTCGTAACTCGTATCCCGCAACTCTTTTGCAACCTGCATCTTGCAACCTGCAACCTTTCGACAACCCTTATCTCGAATCTCTTTTGCAACTCGCAACCCGTAACTTTTTAGGCAACCCGTAGCCCTCCCAAAATGTCTGAACTTTGATTTTTATGATTACATGAAGACTATGAGTTGTTTTTTTCAACCTGAATCGTGTAACCTGCAACTCTTTTACAACCTATATTCCGTAACCCGTAACTTTTCATCATCATGTAACTTGTAACCTGCAACTTTTCAGCAACTCGTAACCCGCATCTCGTAACCTTTTCATCATCCCGCAACCTTTTCATCATCCCGTAACCCGCAACTCACCCTACCTCCCCTCAAATCCTCCACTTAAACACCTTATAACACACCCAATAAATTAAAAACACCAATAGCGACGCTTTTACCAAGTGGTTAAGTACGCGAAGCAAATCGCTCTCGGCTTTAACTACTTGCAGGAAAATAAGAGGTATCCAAAGAATTACAGTAGGGTATTTATCGGCAATTTTGTAAATGGTATTTAACGCAAACCGGTAAAACAGCCCAATTACAAACATAAAAACAATGGCTCCGGTATATCCAAAATTGGCATATCCTTCTCCTAATAAGCTGGCACCCATAGAGGTAGAAGAAAGCAATACAAAACCTGTAAAAAGCTCAAAATATTCTTTACCTCCCACTACCGCTTTCCCGGGATTAAGAAATCGTGGCAATAAGGTCGACGAAATCGCATCTTTCACTGTTTTGCCATCCACAAAGGGAGCCTCTACAGGAATATAATACATAATACGGCTGATAATCCACCCCTGATTCAGGCGAACCACAAAATCCTGTGTAGCAGTCTCCGTATCGTCATAATCATCCTCCCCTAAAACCTTATCGTTGATAACCGTGACAAATCCCGAAAGGTTACCTTGTGCGGTCCCGTTTCGTATCTCCCATTTAGCAATCTGAATAATATATGCGAAACCAATGCCCAGAAATATAAATAACAGTTTGCGCTGAAAACTATATTTTTTAATTGAAAAAAAATACAAACTAATAAATGTGAGCCAAAGTAACAACCCATGAAACATACTCGATTGAAGCGAACTTAAAAATAAAAGAAACAAAACCGAACCGGTAACCCACCATTTTAATCGTGAGGGCTGAAGCAACAGGTATATTACACCGATATACATGCTATTGGCTAATAAAAAGAAAATAAAATTCAAAGAACCAGGCATAAAACGCTGGATCAAGGAACACACCCAACCAAATAAAATAAAAGAATAACCTAAATATGGACTTGATTTCAGGTGATTGGTTATCTTTTCGAGGTAAACCGGTTTAAGATATTTTTCTCTTTTATTTCGTACCAGAATAGAACCTGTAAAAAATGCGAGAATACCCAATATTACAAATGGAAAGTATTCTTTTTCTGTAATATACATATAGTATTTGTAGTGATTGTTATACCCGGCATACGCCAGCACTGGACCAAGCAACCATTGTAAAACACAAAGAAGAAGCATTATTTCAATTATTGGTATATTATTACCCAGCGCATTAACAAAAAGTATCAGGAAGTAGGTAGTTAAAAGAACTGCGAAAAAAGATAACAAAGATGCCCCCAAAATATAAAAAACTATCCCGGTAAAAAATGAGAAAAGGATTGCCTTTACAAAAAAAGGATATTTATAACGTTTATCGTAATTAGTAATCAGTTCCATATTTTGAATAGTGCATTTTGAAGGATGGAATAATAATCAAACCCGCTGGTTACAATCTTTGCCTGTGTTTTTAGCGTCATGTTTTTCAATGACAACTTGTTTAGTTTATAATAATTAATTAAGGGGGGCAATTCTTCGGGTAATTTATAAAATATAACTTCGCCCTCTTCAAAAAATTTGGCCGTTTCCTTGTTCCTCTCCGTTATAAGGGCTGTTCCACAAGCGGGTATTTCAAAAGTACGGGTGGTATGAAGTTCTGGAAAACGTTTCGATAAAAGACCCAAACCAAATAAACTACTGCTTATTACCTGGGCATAAGACTCTCCCAATAATTCGTCCCCTAAATATTCGAATAGCGGATGTTGCAAGTGGTTAAACTTATTCCACTTTTTCCCTGCAACCGTTACTCGAATTCCCGCTTCTAAAAGTAACTGGATCACTTCGCCTCTATAAGGTTCAAATAAACCCACAAAAACTACTTCTCTTGTTTTTTCTTCAAAAGAATGATGCGATTTATGAATAGCAGTATCGAATCCCTGAGAAATCAAAATCGTTTTTTCAATCGGATAGCGATCCAGATCAAAGGATTTGGTAGTAATGAAATAGTCATAATAAGGTAAACTCCTTTCAAACAGACGGGAACGATTTTGAAAAAAAGCAGTATCGGGTGTAAAATGTACCAGCTTACCAGCTTTTTGCTTTATAATGTGAGCGGTAGTGGGTGAAATAAACGATGCCTTGTCAATCCAGATTAAATCATACAATTCTTCAGTTATAGATGTCAGAATAAACTTATTTAACTTGGTGATGAATGGTCCAAATTTATATCGAAATCCTATTGATCGGAATAATCGTAGTGTTTCAAAAAAAGGGATTGATGTATCAATGATTTTAAAATCACCAGGCTTTAAAATTTGTTGAAGTGCTTTCGCCCTCATTCCAGAAGTGCTTCCTAAATTATTCATCCCGATATATAAAAATCTCATATGTCCAATTACCTTATCGATTTAAATAAATAGCTTATGCAATTCATAAATATTCGAAAAACAGTCATAAAGCATTTTTTTTTGAAGTTATCTCAATTTGCCTTAAATTTAAACAATTTATAAAGCAAAAAAATGATCCAACAATAATGCAAAACATCATTTTTGTAGATGATTCAGGATAATATTCTTTGTTATTGTCATCCTAATAAATACTAAAAAATATTAATAACCTAACTGGGAGTGCAATAATGCATGCTATTATTGCACCTTTAGGTTTGTTAAATAAATTTTCAAAATATCGATATAAGGAATATTTATTGTCTATGATGTATTCCCTGATAAATAAAATCAAAAAATACGATTAAGTAATCGAAATCATTATAATGCTTTAAGTTCGTTATAAAACTTTGTAAAAACTCGCTCACAGCTAACATCATGCAAATTAAAAATGCAATTATTTTTATTCAATGCTTCTCGCCAATTAAACTCTTCAAGTTTTTTGAAATTGAGCGGTACAATCTTTGGAAAAGTTTGTTGCGTTATATATCTATGAATACCGATCGTCTCTTCCGAAAACCAAACATCTAAACCACACGCGTGGTATTCAAACAACTTATTGGTCTCGTTAAAGATAAAATTTTGATTAAATGCTTGATACAAAATGAGACCTACATCGTACTGCATTATTACTTTTGGAAGATCATAATACCAAATGCCTTCGAAATTCAGATGAATAAAAGGCTTATCGATTGAATTTAAATACTCAAATGCATCTTTTGTATAATTTTGAGAATAAATATCAAACTGTACATCTCCTTTTTGTTTGATTACCCAATCGCAAAATTCTTTTAAATAGAAATTGTCCATACCCAAACTACCAATATAAATTACCTTTAAGGGCAGCTGCTTCTCTTTTATATCAGGAGTTCGACACCACTCTTTGGGAGGGTAATTCGGTAAAATTTTTAATTTTTCAGCAGTTATATGCGGATGGTCTTTGTGAAACAAATCTTTGCGAAATTGATTTGTTTGTGATATCCAGTTTGCTTTTTTCCATAAGTAGTGCTTTTCTATAAGATAACTTAGGTATACCAATTTCATACCACCTTTATATTGCTCAACCGAATTATATTCGTGGTAATGTATTACTAATTTTGGCTTTTTAAAGGAAAAAAAGTAATACAGAAAAACGGGCAAGGCCGAATTTGTTTCGTAATAAATTAAACAATCTGGTTTTTCGTTAACTAAACGGAATGCTACCAAAAAAATAAATTCGAAATAACTGCCTATACGCTTTATCAGGTTATCGGCGGATTCGGGTATTGCATATCTTTTTAAACTAATATCCTCCGTTTGAAAACGGAACGAATTTCGAAGGTTCCAACATGTGTGTACAGTCAGTTTATTGAGCTTCCCTTTTAATGTTTGGATAAAATTTAAAGCGGGAGGAAAAAATTCAATAGGTTGGTAATGGACAAACGAAATTCGTTGTATATTCTTCATCATTGTTATTGATTAATCTCACCCAAAATTTTATTACAAACTGCTTCGTAGGTAAAGGTGGAGATGAACCGTTCGCGAACATTTAAGCGCATAGTTGAATACAGTTTAGGGTTTTCGATGAGCAATAACATGGCTTCTTCAATATCTTTAGAAGTAAAAACAGGTTTTAATAAAATGCCTGTTTCGTTGTGTTTTATTATTTCGGGTATGGCAAAACGAGCAGGGGCTATTGATGGACAACCAAAATAACCACATTCGATAATGACTTGGGCTATAGTATCTGATTTTGTAGGGTGAATCAAACAAAACGATTCACTTAAAATATTTGTAAACTGGTTGAGTTCCTCCGGAATATTTTTTTTAAGATAACCCGGGTATACAATCCCGGGATGATCGAGAACGATGGCCGGAGGTTGCTGCCCAAGTATATATAATTTGGTATGAGGGTGTTTAGCATAAACATTTTTAAAAGCTTCAAAAGCTAAATCGCCACCTTTTAGGTAAAAGTCCTGTGCCATAAACAGAAAATGTATATCCCCTTTATAATTTGTATTTCCCGGCACAAACAAATTACCCCCAATACCCACTACATAATGGTTATTGTTTTTAAGATCATATTGTTTTAAAGCTTCATTTTTAGCCCACTCCGAAGCCCAGAAAATGTGTGTAGCATTTTCGAGCCATCTTTTTTCCAAGTTTTCGATGCGTGCAATATCTTTTTTTTGAAATTGATTTGTTTTTAAATTATTATCGAAATAAGTTCTGAAGTTTGCATCTAAAAACGCGCCATAACTATTATGGGGAGTAAAGTTAAGCCAATGTGTAGACCCCATAAAAAAAGTATAATCCACTGAGCCGTCGATTTTCGATTCAATTATTTTTTGAATTTTATGTAAGCGATTAAACGAGAAATAATAAAACTTACTTTTAAAGCCAAAAAACCTCAATACCCTTGAATAATATTTCTCCCATTTAGTTATTGGTGGTTTTACCGGACCTATATAATGAAGAACTTCTCCTTTACTTTGTAATGCCTTGTAAAGATTATATGAATTTCCGCTCCAGCCTCCACTAAAATTATCGATAGACTCTGTTGTGATAAAATTTATTTTCATAAAATTATCTTTCAAATTTTACTATAAATCGACCAAGGAAGCAGACTCTTTATAACTTTAATAAAACTAAATTGCGTAGCCAAAATAGCTTTGTATGCAGCTAGAGGAGAACTATTTTTTATAGCTAATTTAATTATTAAGTGTGCATGTCGGAATTCTGCTCGTTTTTTTGCCCTCGTATTCTCCTCTTTATTTAAAGGACAATTAATTTCGTTTAATGCATTTATTATGCATAAATAATCATTAATTAAATAGGAATTATTTTGCATTCCTATCTGAAACTCCTGACCCTCATGTCTGCGCCAAAACACAAGGCCTGACTGTAATTTAACTATATTATGCAGTGCGGAAAGTTTCAACCAAAACTCAACATCACCAACATACCGTTTTCCTGTAAAACCACCAAGTTCCTTAAATATATCAGTCCTAATTATTGTTTCAGTTGGTGCAAAACCAAGTATTCCTCTTTTAAAAAATTGACGTTTATATGTTTCAAAAGGCGTTAATTCGAATGGGTAAGGTTTGTAATCCTCATATACTTGCTGTGAAACTCCCATAGCTGCATTAGGAAATTTTTCCATGGTCATTACCATAATTTCTAATGAATGGGGATACAACAAATCATCTGCATCGAGATATTTAATGTATTTCCCAGAAGCTAACGATGCCGCCTTATTACGATTGGGGTAATCTCCCAGATTAAATTCATTTACTTTTACGCTTATTCGGTTGTCATTTTTTTCATACTCACGCGCAACATATACTGAATCGTCCGTAGATTGGTCGTCGACAATTATAAGCTCCCAATTAGAGTAGGTTGAATTAATAACGCTTTGTACAGCATCAGCTATGTATGTTGAGCGATTAAACACGGTCATTAATACCGAGACTAATGGGTTTGATTGGTTATTATTAATTGTGAAAGGCTTCACTATAATTTTAAATTAAGATTTTGAAAAATAATAATTTCCTAAGTCCTTAAAATAATTATGAAATTTCATTTATGTCTAATTTATATTTTTTTAGCCTATGAAGTTTATTTTTATTTACGCCTAGTTTGCCGCTATTTTCTTCAAAAAAAAGAAAAGATTGATTTTGGGTATAATTTTTATCTAAAAGCAAGCTAATGCCCATTAGAATATCTTCTACTCTGGCTTTTAAGGATCCATTCATACAGTATGGCACTATTTTCATGTTTATTTTCAGTTTACAGATTGTTTTCATTTCTCCAGAACAGGGATATTTATTGCATTTAGGCAATGATGCATAAAATGGAGTCCCGCCCATAAATTGGTCTTCCCAGTTTGTTCCAGATAGCGCTAGCCATGGTGTACCCAGACATGGTGCAAAGAATGCAAACCCGGTATGAGGAGAAATAAACAGATCGGATTGTTGAATTAACGCCAATTGTTTCTCAACCCCGACATCATAACAATTAATCAAGTTAGGAACTGAGTCAATAAATTTTTTAAATCTGAAATTACTTAATTTTTGGTAAATTGTATTTGATTGATCATTGGGCGTTACCCCTGTAAGAATAAATTGTACAGACGGATAATTTGAGTTTATTTTTTTAAAAATATATTTCCATGTTTTTAATGTAGGCCATATGGGTACCGAAGGTGAACCCCTTAATATTAAGCTTATGGTTAATCTATCGGTTTTATATTTATAAGCGAACGACTTAGCGGCCTCTGGCATGTCCATTTTAAAAGGACTAAATAATTTTGCCTTTAAACAAACAGGCGAATTAGCAGGAACATTGTTGTACCCTCGCCAAATTTCAGATGTAAAGAAGCTTTGCAGAAACCTGTTGCATCTTAACAATTCATCCGAAAAATCCTGTGGAGTATAATACAATCTTTCAGGGAAAATTACATAACTAAAATCTTTAATTACGTTTTTTAAGGTTAATGCTTTGTCCAAATTTTTATTTACATCGTCTACATCAACAGGAATGATATTTTTTATCCATGAACAATAGTGTGCTAATTTCCAAAATGTATTTGAATTTACGGCAAGACTAATTTCCAACTCAGGATTTGCATAAGAATAATTCGCTGCGGCCTCAATTGCTTCAGCAAAATGACCAGCAGCCGGATAATAAACCCAAACAATAAGCACTGATTTTTTATTTTCATTCATGCTTTATATATTATTCATTCTAAAATAATTTACCTATAAACTCCATTCTATTAAAAAAATCTGCATAATTATATAACATTGCATATACAGACTTTAACCTTGGATCCTGAAACTTTTCAGGGTCAATAATTTTCCATTCACATTCTTTGTAAAACCTTATCAAAGGATTTTTACAAAATAACAAACCGGGTTTTTCTTCCTCCTTTAATAAAAAATTTATTTTCAACATAATTTCTTTTCCCCAGCCTTTCCCTTTTTCAGATGCACAAACATTGCCAATCCCCCAGGCTTGTAAGGGTTTATTATCAAATATTACATCAATCTCAATTAAGTTTAGATATGCAATTAGATCGTTATTGCTATTAAGAAGTAGTGCATGATTATCCTGATCTTTAAGATTAGCTTTTATCCAATCAGTTTGTTTATCAAAAGAATAAGGCCATGCTCTGGATTTTATTTTGATAATCTGAGCCAAGTCCTTGTGTGATAAATTGGAATGCCGTACTAATTTAAAATTATTCATTTGAGCAATCTATTCAAGCCACCAACCACAAGGTATTGCAAAAAATTCTGAATAGAATTTGGTTATTCCTGGTAGTATTTCTTTATTTCCAAAGACAGAATAATTATTGTTGGGATAATGGACTGCAGATGCACTGAATCCTTCGTTGAAAAATTGTTTTATTAGTTTTTTCTTGTTTGGAGATAATATGCCAAAAACCCAATAATTAGGACGTTTATAACCCTGCGAAGAACCTAAAAATTTAAAATTATCAAATTTATTTAGTAATGAATGTTCCCATTTTATAGCATTTTGATTTTGCTTTACAAGTAATTTATTGATTTCTTGCATTTGAACAACCCCTAAATAGCTGTTTAACTCATTTAAAGTTGCCCCATAACCTGGTAAGGATATGTCATGGTCACGACTAATTTCGCCATCTTTATCTCTGAATGTTTTTCTATTAATTCCATAATCACGAACCAATAATGCTTTATTATATAATTCGGAAGTATTGAACGCAATAGCGCCTCCATCAATTGTATTGGGAAGACGGACAGTTTGAAAAGAATATGTTGTTATATCAGCACCTGTATTTCCTATTTTTAAACTTTTAAATTCGGATCCAAAGGCTTCAATGGCATCATCAATAACAGGAATACCAGATTCTTTTCCTATTTTATTTACCTCTTCAACATATCCAACATATCCACAAAAATGATTATGGATGATTGCTTTGGTTTTTGAAGTTATTTTAGAACGAACAGAATCAGGATCAAGTGTTCCTGTGCAAGGATCTATATCTACCCATACCACGTTAGCACCCAGCGTGACAATTGGTTGATTAGATGCCAGACAACTCATAGGAGAAGCAATGATTTCATCGCCGGGTTTAATACCAATTGTCGTCAATGCAACCAGCATAGATGAATTATATGAATTTACCGTAAGAATATTATTATTACCAATAAATTCACCTAAGTTTTGTTCAAATTTTCTGCCCCAATTACCGTAAGCCAATGCTTCAGAGTGAAGAATAGCATTTATCTCAGGTAGATTTCTAGGCATATATGGTTTAAAAAGAGGTATCATAATTATTTACCAGCCTTTTTTAATTGTACAAATTATTTTTTCTCGCTCTTCTTTCCCGACCCACCATCCACAAGGAATATGAACGAATTTTGAGTAGAAATCGTCTAAATTTGGTAAAATTTGTTTAAAATCATTTAAATAGTCATGCCAGTCATTTCTTTTATGTAATTCGGAAGCCATAATGCCATTCTCGGCCATTTTCTTTATAAACCTTTCTCTTCTTTCAACTTTTAACGTATATAACCAATAAGCTGGAGTGCTTCCCGGGTAATATTTTATTAACTCTAATCCAGGGATTCCTTGTAGTTCCCTATCGAAAAATTGTCCATTTTCAACAAATATACTCAAAGTGGACTCTATTTCTTTTAATTGTATTAAACCTATAGATGCATTAACATCGTTCATATGGTATTTATAACCCTGAAATTGGATATTATTATCTAAACGTGTTTGTTTCTTATCAATTCCGAACCATCGAATAAGTTTGCCCTTTTCGTAATCGTAATTAGATGCTATCTGAAGAATTCCTCCATCAATGGTAGTCATTTGTTTGATGGCCTGAAATGAAAAGATCGTAAATGGAAAGTGATTACCGGTCTTTACTTCATTGAATTTCCCACCTAGTGCATGGGCAGCATCATGTATCACTGGCAATTTATATTTTTGAGATATCCTCTGAATTTCAGGTACATTTACAGGAATTCCGGCATAATCAACTACCATGATTGCCTTTGTTAATTCATTAATATTTGCCTCTATTGATTTTGGACAAATATTGCCAGTTTCAGAATCTACATCGGCATACCTAATTTTAGCACCTACCATCTTTATTGCCACATTTGTTGGCTCTGCAGTTAATGCAGTTGAAATAACTTCATCCCCTTTTTGTACGCCAGACAATATCAATGCTATATGCAGAGCAGCAGTGCCAGAGTTCAAAGATAAAGAATAGCCGTTTCCGATAAATCCTTCAAAAGCCCTTTCAAATCTTTCTACCACCTCTCCTTGTGCAATATAGCCACTGTAAAGTACTTTTTCCAATTCTGGTAAAAGTATATCACGGGGAGGAATGTTTGTTTTAACTAGCGGAATCATTTAATTGGATTTTAATTCATGTTGAACATATTCAAGACTTAGTAAAAGTTTTTTCAATTCTTCTTTATTTAATTGCTTTGTATTGTCTGAATTATATTCTTTGTTAATTAATTTTGGACCTTCTTTTTGAATATACTTTGTATAATTTAAATCACGCAAATCAGCCGGAATTCTGTAATAACTGCCCATGTCCTCCGCTTTTGACAATTCTTCTTTGCTGCAAAGAGTTTCATACATCTTTTCACCATGTCTAGCTCCAATGATTTTTATCTCGTTATTTACATTAAAGATTTCTTTGATGGCTTCTGCAAGGGTTAAAATTGTTGCCGCCGGTGATTTTTGAATAAAAATGTCACCCGCATTTCCATTTTCAAAAGCATAAAGCACAAGTTTTACTGATTCATCCAATGACATCATAAACCGGGTCATTTCAGAATTTGTAATGGTAAGTGGTAATCCTTCTTTAACTTGTTTTATAAATAACGGAATAATAGACCCTCTTGAGGCCATTACATTTCCATATCTGGTTGCACAAATAACTCCATTATTTGCTTTAATCCTCGGATCTCGGGCTTTTGAAATTGCAAGTTTTTCCATAAGGGCTTTGGTCATCCCCATTGTATTAATAGGATAAACTGCTTTATCTGTACTCAAAACAACTACTTTACTGACATTATTCCTGGCAGAAGCTTCGAGTACATTTTCTGATCCTAAAATATTTGTTCTTATAGCTTCCATAGGGTAAAACTCGCAGGAAGGAACCTGTTTTAAGGCTGCAGCCTGAAATACAAAATCAACACCTCTCATTGCAGAATTTATGCTATCAAAATCCCTTACATCTCCAACAATAAAATTAAGCTTATCGTTTTTATAGGATATTCTCATATCTTCTTGTTTCTTTTCATCTCTGCTGAAGATTCGAATTTCCTTAATATCTGAACTTAAAAATTTATTTAGTACTGCATTACCAAAAGATCCGGTTCCACCAGTGATTAATAGCACTTTGTTTTTAAACATTTTAAATTTTTGATTTTAAAATAAACAGTAATATTCTTAAAAAAACAAAACTTATTATTGAGTTAGTTCAAAAACTAATATTTACACAATATGAAAAACCGTTACTTTTCGTATTTAAAATATTTATCCTTTAATGATAATAAAGGACTTTCGAAATACTTATAACCAATGATTAATCAAACATTTGTTAAATATTCTAATTTTTTATTTTGCATTAACTAATTGGGCAATGTAAAACTATGAACAAGAATAGAACCGATTGCTCACAAACCCAATGAACCCATTCGTGTTGGTATGCCTGCATCATCATAAATAGATCAACCACTAAAAACCAATACTTATGAGAATAGACGTAATTAAAAAGCCACTTAATACAAAAAATATTGCAAAAAAAGCAAACCATTTATTGGGGAATATATTTCATTAGCAAGTATTAACAGTTAAATTTACTAGAAAAAGTAAAATAAAAAAACCTATATATTATTTTAAAGTTTAATGAAAAGCTGAATACAGCAAAAGCAACTTTAATGTATGCCCTCCAATCTTTATGATGCAAAATAATGGGTATAAATTGAATAAGATACATAGCCTGTGCCCCATTTCTTTTGCCTTTTATTGTGGTTATAACTTTAGAATTAATGTAGCCATTTACAATTTTAAACAATAACCGAATTGTAGGAATGCGCGTACCGTTACTTATTGATGTTTGCGATGAGCTGGCAGCATGTACCCGATAATTTGCTAATATTTCTGGGGTAAATGCTACTTTGTAGCTATTTGCTATACGAATATACATTTCCCAGTCTTCCATGTATTTTAATCGTGTATCGTACCCCCCAATATTTTCATAAACATCCCGTTTAATTACTAATGAAGGTGGTTGAATACGCTGCGAAACAATTATTTTTTCTAACCAGTTTTCTAATATACCATCGGTTTCACGTTCAATTCCGGTTTTCTGAAATATTTTATTGTTTTCATCAATATAATTTGCTCGACAAAAGGCTGCCCCAATTTCAGCAAAGTGTGTAAATAAATATTCCATTTTACTATAAAAGCCAGGCTGAATTGTATCATCGCCATGTATAAGGTGAATGAAAATTCCCTTCGAAGCCTTAATACCGGTAGCATAATTATTTACTTTACCAACATTTCTATCATGATCTAGAAATATTACCCTGTTTTGGCCAATTTCATCTACTACTGCTTTAGGATTGTCTTCAGAAGAATAATCATCTACCACAATAATCTCCATTTTATTTGGGGGCAATGCTTGCGTTAATACCGACTGTAATGTTTCCCTTAAATATAATGCACAATTATGGGTAGGAATGATAACGCTCCACAAAGGCCTGTTTAAAGACTCATTAACTGGGGTAATTTGTGCATGAAAGTTATCGCTAAATTGATGAAGCATATTATTTATATCCAATTAATGGAAAATTTATAAGTTTTCGAATTAACCTTATTACAAGCCATTTGTTAATTTTTTTAATATCGTATCGATAGCTACTTAATTTACATTTATGTGTAAAATTAAACCTCAATGTATTAATCAAATTATATTGATTGTGAGGAAATAAATAACCATACGGTTCTGAAATGTAGCCAGGGCTATTGCCTACAGGATACCCATTTATTGCATCTTTATGAAGGTGAAAAGTCTTTATACTGTAAGCAGGGTTGCAAACTTTATAGCCAGCTTTTTTTAGCTCATATAATAACCGATTGTCGCATCTGGGAACGCCTATAGAAAAATCACCAAATAAATTATTTTTTACCCTACCTTTAAAAATCCATACATCCTGACTATCGTTCCGATTATAAAGCTGATATCTTCCTTTTTGGTTCAAATACCAACGGGATAATGCAAAACAACAATTGTTAAAGGGCAAATATTCTAAAACGTTAATATTTGTGTCAAAAAAAATATCGGTATTGGCAATTATTGATACATCTGCAGCAGTAGCAGTAGTATTTATTAATTGAAAAAAATCAGAATAATATGGCCGGTTAGCTATAGAAATAATAATAACCTTCTCATTTCTGGCAAAGGACAAATCGCCACCTTCGTTGAGAATAACAATTTTTGATATAGCTAAGTTTTTAGTATTAGCAACAATAGCTAATTCTAGTTCAGCTCTACGGTCGTTGTCTTTTTCGTGGTAATATGTAGTATAAAGTGTAATGGATTGTTTGGTCATTATCAATAATTCTTTTTTACCTGGTCGATAAAAAATAATGTGTATTCATTAATGCTTTCTCCAGTTAAATGAATACCATCTGAAGTGTTGAAAATTAAACTATCGGAGGCTACTATATAAGGATATTTTTCGGTCGGGAATTTTTCATAGAAGCGTCTGCGTATTTGCCCTGAAAGTGGCAATGTTCTTAGTTGTTGATCAACTGGCATTTCATAAAAAATAATTTTTATATGCTTTTTCTCAAATTGTTGAATATATGTTTCAATCTGATTTAATCTAAATTTCACCAAATTACTATCTAATTCCTTGCAATAATCGCTAAACTTATTATGAAAAATTGGATTAGTGTGAGATTGAGGCTTGCTATTGGGAATTTCAATCTTGGCATTATTTTCAAAACTAATTTCTGGCAGGGCTTTGCTATTATGGATGAGTTTTGTTTCTTTTTTATTGAATAAAGTACCTACTCTTTTCTGTGTGCCATAACAAAGATATGCAAGCGAAGGATATAAGAGGGATACAGGTTGATTCTTTACCTGAAATACCGGAAACAGTCGCTTCAGTTCTGAAATAACAGGCGGATATACATCTTTTAGAAAGGCTTCATTCTGTGGACGACTTAAAACATTAATTTCTAATAAAACACATTTTACATTGTTTTTTGTCGAACGATTCACCAATTCCAAACCTTCGAGTGTGCTTAAACCTGAAAAGGTCAGCTTTGTCCATCCATGCGGCAATAAATCCTGATTTATCCGATTTCCAAGCGACGATCCTAAAATCGCGACTTCAATATTTTTATCATTTAATACAAATCGTTCTGCTTTACATAAGTTTTCGTGGTATTGATGCTGCGGTTGTAAACGCAACGGCTTAACAAACCATAGGTAAGTGTTACCAATCAAAAAGCAAAAAAGAAATGCAAAAAGAGATTTCTTAATCATTGCTTTAGAATTGAAAGTAAATGAACTCTAGAGACGAGCCACTATTTGTAAGAATAAAGAATAGCATAATACCATAAAAAACTGGTTTCAATTTTGCAATAAGCATCTCATTTTGTTGTTTCTTCAAATAAATAAAATGATATAATATAATTGGTATTAGACTTTATATAGATTAATTGATTTATGCAGTACATTTTACAGTTATTCTAAAGTTATGTAAGCCACAAGCGAGTTCCATGATAAGGTCATCGAATTGAAACTTGTGACAACGTAAACGTTCT
>Ga0316608_1000277_pt1 | contig 25758 bp, 19 predicted proteins | sample MIS2016152B_MG_FD_207673 | JGI IMG/M metagenome (GOLD analysis project Ga0316608, IMG submission 207673) | Microbial mat bacterial communities from Middle Island sinkhole, Lake Huron, Michigan, United States - MIS.2016.152B | ecosystem: Environmental > Aquatic > Freshwater > Lake > Sediment...
TATTGTACAATACTTTTGCATTTTAGATTTACTTTTTATAACTTAACTGCTTACATCAAAGAGTTCCCAAGGGATGACAGCTTGGAAAACCTTAACTAAACGACATTGAATAACAATTTGGTTTATTTTTTTATTAAAATATTTTTTTGATAAAATTTTAAACAACTTCTAAACAAAAAAATTATATGATTGAAATTTTTTTTTACCAATAGAAAAAAAATTCTTCTCTTTATAGCTGGAATGATGAAATATTTGAAAAAGTTTTATCAATCACAACTTTTGTTCTTTTCAAAATTTTACAACTAATTCTAGTCCGACATCAAAAACACCACTGCATCTTTGAGGTGTTTACACATCAAAGCGTAGAATATCAGGTGAAAACACCTGATATATGCATATTTTTATCGCTAAACTTGATGACGTTTTAGTATAACATATATTTATATTCTTACATTTATAGAAATTATACAATATTATTGTAAAAATAAGCAAAAAAATATATCAGTAAAAACTTGTATATCGAAAAAAAAATAAATCCTAATAATATATATTCACACTTTATTAAATTTACATGAAAATTTTTATATTTGCTAAGTTTTTCAATTGTGTGTTAATATTCTAAACCACAAATAAATCAAAGTTTTGATTTCTAAGAGATTAAAGTTATTTATTCATTTTAAATATTGAAAAAAATTTGAAAAAGAATAAAAAGGATTAAATAATAACCAATACAATTTATTGTGAACAAACAAAATAGCACAACTAATAATGAAAAATAATAAAGATTTATCATCATCACAACGTGAAGAATTACTAATAACTTTAAAAGTCCGATTTGAGAAAAACATGAATCGTCATATTGGTCTTACTTGGACAGAAATACAATCAAAACTTGAAGCGAATACTGAAAAACTGTGGTCGCTAAACGAAATGGAAAGAACTGGTGGTGAACCTGATGTAATTGGATTTGATAAAAAAAACGGTGAATATATTTTTTATGATTGTTCAGCCGAAAGTCCAAAAAACAGAAGAAGTGTTTGTTATGACCGCGAAGCTCTTGAATTAAGAAAAGAGCATAAACCAGAAAATACTGCAATGGATATGGCTGTTAATATGGGTATTGAACTTTTAACAGAAGAACAATATCGAGATTTGCAGAAACTTGGAAATTTCGATACAAAAACATCAAGCTGGATTAAAACACCTTCAGAGATAAGAAAACTTGGTGGAGCACTTTTTTGTGATAGAAGATACAACCATGTCTTTGTATATCATAATGGTGCAGAATCTTATTATTCGGTTAGAGGGTTTAGAGGTTCTCTAAATGTTTAATATATAGTTTAAATTGCTAATTTGCAATTTAATAAAATCACTAATAAACAATTTTAACATGCAGAAAAAACAAATTTGAATTTGAATTTTTTCCACAAACTGAAATAAGTAAAACTTAAAAATAACATTCAAACATTCAAGTAACAGACATATTATTCAGTATTTAAGCATTATATTTTTCGTTAAATTATTATACTTTGATTTTTAGATTTATGCAAAAAGTTATACAAACCTTTGTATTTTTAATATTCACAATTTCAGCATTTTCGCAGCAGGAATATCCTTTATCACGTCAGGATTCTGCACTGATTATTAAATATCAATCTGCCTTTGAAGCACTCGACCAGCAAGGCGATTACAAAGAGGCAAGCGATAATTTAAACAGTATTGCCATGATTTATTGGGAACACAATCATTTTTCAAATGCCACTACTTTTTATGAAGAATCTTTAAAAAGAAACGAAAAACTTGGAAATGAAAATGCAATTGCGATGATAAATAGCAATTTAGCATTAATTAATGCAGATTTGGGAAATTATGAAAAAGCATTAATATACTTCGAAAAAACATTGGCATCACGAATTGCAAATAAAGAAACTGTTGGAATTATTGCAGCTCTTATAAACGAATCTGTTGTTTATAATAATCTTGCAAAGTACGATAAATCAATTGAAGTGCTAACAAAAGCTTTAGATTACGCCCGCGAAATGAACGACCCAGAACAAATGCGAAGTTGTTACGGAATGCTTGCCGAAACTTACGAAAAAATGGGTGACACAAAAAATTCATTATATTATTTCGATTATTACAAAAGTTTTCACGAAATGATTCAAAATGAAAAAGTTGCAAAAGTTGGAGAAGAACTCGAAAACGAAAAACTTAAATTAATGCTTACCCAAGAGGAGTCTGAAAAAAACGAATTGCTTTTAAGAATTACAGGTTTAGAATTAAAAACAAAAGAAAAAAAACTTGAAAAATCAGATTCAACTAATAAATCATTAATTAAAAATCTAACACGTCAGGAACTTGAGTTTGAATATCTGAAAAAAGAAAAAGAATTGAATGATATTCTTAACCAACACGAAATTCAGAAAAAACAAAAAACTTTGATAATAATTTTAATAATTGCTATTTCGTTAATTTTCATTCTTTCAATTGCTGTATATGCTTACTTTTTGAAACGAAAAGACAATCAAAAATTAATTTATCAGAACCAACAAATTTACGAACAACGTGAAGAGATTATGCAACAAAACAGCGAGTTGGAATATGCAAAATCTGAAATCGAAAAAATTAATTTCAATTTAACTTCAAGTATCAATTACGCAAAATTTATTCAGGTTTCAACTTTGAGTAAAAAAACTTTACTTGACGCATTTGTAAAAAGTTCGATAATTTATTACGAACCAAGAGACGTTGTAAGTGGTGATTTTTATTGGTTTAACAAAATTGGCAACAAAATTATTGTAGCCGCAATTGATTGTACCGGTCATGGAGTTCCGGGGGCATTTCTTTCGATGATTGGAAACGAGCTGATGAACAAAATTGTTATATTTGAAGAATATACAAGTCCTGATGAAATTTTAATGCAAATGAATAACGGCATTACTAACACATTAAATCAGGAAAATTCGAAGAATACAGATGGAATGGATATGGCTTTATGCACAATTGATTACACCGAAAAGTCAATTAAATTTGCAGGAGCCAACAACCCGCTGGTTTTTATTCAAAATAATGAATTACAGATAATTAAAGGAAGTAAATTTTCTATTGGCGGTCATAAAAATAATGATAAAAAATTTGAATTACATAATTTTAATATTACTGATGAAACATATTTATACATATTTTCTGATGGTTATGTAGATCAGCTTGGTGGTCCAAAAGGGAGAACAATGGGAACTAAATTATTTGCAAATTTTATTTTTGAAATTCATAAAAACAATGCAGAAGAACAATCTAAACTTCTGAAAGATAATTTTGTTAAATGGCAAACTCACGAAAAACAATTAGATGACATATTAATTATTGGCGTAAAACTTTAAAATTAAACAATATATGAAAAATATTATTTTACTGATTTTTTTATCAGTCAGCCTAAATTTATTTGCACAAGAAACACTAAAACACGATATGAAATATTATGTTGGTACTGATGGTAAATTATACTGGAATAGATATTTACCGTTTTATCTCAATATTTCACCAACGTTAGGAGGAGAAGGAGTTACGCTAAAAAGCGAAATTACTGAACAATACACAAATCCAGCTTATTGGGATTCTGAAGGTGTTCATTATGTTAGACATGATTTTGCTGTAAATCAGGATACAAAAACAATAGTAGTACCAAATATCGAAATTAAATTTGAAGTTTATGCAGACGGAATAAGTCCGGTTACAACTTCTGAGTTTATAAATGCCGAAAAAACAACACAAAATAAAGTTGTATATTATGGTCCAAATCTCGAAACTGTTATTAAATCAACAGATAATCTCTCAGGTGTAGAAAAAACTTATTACAGTATAAACAAAGAAAAATGGACTGAATATCAAGATCAAATAAAATTTTCAACTGAAGGAATGTTTAATCTACAATATTATTCGGCTGATAATGTTGGAAATGCAGAAGTTTACAATTCAAAGGATTTTGTTGTTGATTTAACTCCTCCTTCAACTTATTACACAATTGTAGGAATTTCTATTCCAGCTAATATACTTGCAAGTAATACATTAATAACTTTGGCTAGCGAAGATAAACTTTCGGGTGTTTCAAAAATATACTATAAAATTGACAGCAATCCCGAAGTTTTGTACAAAGGTGGAATTATTCCAATTTCGGTGCTTGCAAACGGCGACCATAAGTTAACTTACTGGGCTGTTGATAATGTAAATAATAAAGAAACCGAACAGGTTTTTGATTTTTATCTCGATAAGTTTGCACCAATTTTAACATCTGATGTGTTGGGCGACAGATATTTGGTGAACGACCAAGTTTATTTTTCGGGTCGTACAAAAATGAAATTAACTGCCGTTGATAATAAATCAGGTATAAAAGATGTGCTTTATTCAATTGATGGAGATGATTTTATAAGTTACGACCAGCCATTTTATTTGCCAAGTGTTCCGGGAGTTCATATAGTGAGATATTATGCAATTGATAATGTTGAAAACAACACATCTTCAGACAAATCTGTAAATTATAAACTCGATAATTACAAATATAATGTAAATAAAGTTTACGTAGATTTGGTTGGTCCAACTCTTGGTTTTGAATATGTTGGCGACAATTTTAAAGCTCGTGATACAACTTTTATAAATTCAAAAACCAAAATTAAAATGAATGCAAAAGATGCTGAATCTGGTTTTCAATATTTATCCTATAGTCTTGATGGAGTGTTAGAAGAAACTAAATACAGCGAAGCATTTACAATCGAAAATCAAGGTTATCACGAAATAGAATATTTTGGATACGATAACGTTAACAACAGAAATAAAGCCGATTTTAAATTTGTAGTTGATAACGAAGCTCCAGAATTAAAATATAATTTCAGCATAGAATCCATTGGTGTTGAAAAAGGATTAGACAAATATCCTAGTTACGTAATGCTCTATCTTGCAGCCACAGACGAAAAAGTTGGTACCAAAGATATTTATTATTCGATAAATGGTGGAAACGAATTGAAATTCTCGAAATTTATTGAAGTTTTTTCAGCAAAAACCGAAAATCTGCTAAAAATCAGAGTAACAGATAAATTAAATAACGAAAAAATATTTGAAATTAAATTTTATACAGAATAAAACCTAAAAAATCAGATATATTTATTGTACCGGTTTTCACAGACTTTTTTGTGAAAATCGGTACTTTTTTTGTTACATTTTTTTATAATATTCTGAAATTTCATTAGTTTTTTAAACAACGAGTTTAGATTTAAAGTTAATTTATTAAAAGAATCAAAAATAATTTTGAAAAAAAAATTTTATTTCAATATATTTGCATACATTAAAAAAAAGTAAAACTATGTACTCACTTTTTCAATTACTTAAAACTGAACGATTCTGCATGTCGTATTTAGGCAAATTTTCAGACGAAATTACGACCATGCTTATAAATCTGAGCGAAAATTATCTCGAAGAAAAAAATCAATTCAATAAATTAAATCAGAAAGTATCTTTTTTAATTGCAGAATGTTTTCAAAATGTTGTTAGATATGGCGTTTATGATGACAGCGAAATTCAGACAGTTGCAGATTTCAAAGAATTTTTCCAAATAAAAGTACTCGAAAACAGTGTTTCAATATCTTCTTCAAATCTAGTTGAAAATGATTCAGTTAAATCACTTGAAGAAAAAATAAATCTGGTAAATTCATTATCTGAAGAAGAACTTAAACAACTTCATCGTAGCGTTCTCGAAAACGGAAAATTATCGACAAAAGGTGGAGCCAGTTTGGGCTTAATTGATATGGTAAAAAAATCGGGACACCCACTTAAAAATCTGGTTACAAGATTTGATGACGAATATTCTCAAATTTACATTGGAGTTGAAATTTCAAAATCAAAAGATATTAAAAACATTGATATAAGTATTCTTGATATTGAAAAAGAATATAAAACACTTGTAGATAGAAATATACTTTTACTTTTTAAAGGCGATTTCTCAAAAGGAACAGTTTCTGATTTAGTAGATATGTTAAACAGTAATTTTACCGAAAATAATAAACTATCGTCAAATAACACAAAAAATCTCATTACTATAATTGAAATAATTCAAAACGTTTCAAAACATGGAAAATCAATTAACGGATTTAATGAAGGAATTATAACACTTTCAAATACAAATAATAAGTTTCAGGTCGAATGTGCAAATTATATTAGCACTGAAAAATATTCGGAATTTAAAAGTTTTATGGACGAAATAAATTCATTATCTTTGGACGAAATAAATTTGCGTTACAAAATGAGTTTGTCAAATCCTATAATTTCCGAAAAGGGTAACTGTGGGCTTGGTATCATGGAAATTGCACGAAATTCGCAAAAGGGATATAATTACTCTTTTGTTGAAACTTCTGAAAAAGAAATTTTTTATTCAATAAAAGTAAATTTGATTTAATATGGAAAAGCTAATAATTGAGGATACAAAAGAAACTCCTTACATTGAACTAGATGGAGCTAACGGAATTTTTAAATTTACAGGAAAATCATATCCCGAAAATGTAAATTTAATTTATTCACCTGTTTTAAGTTACATCGAAGAATATGGTAAAAACCCAAAAAAACAATCTATATTAGAATTCAAGTGGCTTTATTTTAATACTGCAACGTCTAAAATAATTGCATCTTTGGTTTTTATGTTAAAGGCAATTAAAACCGAATTGGTAATTAACTGGTACTGCGAATTAGATTTTGATACAATGATAGAAAAAGGCGAAGAATTTAGAGATGCTTTAGATATCAATCTCAATATTATCAATGTTTAAAAAAACTGAATTTAAATTATTGCCAAAGAATTATTATTGGGTTTAAATTTCAATTTTCCAAAATCTGTGGCATTATTTTTAAAATACAATTTTATATTTTAATAATTTGATAGCGTAAATTAATGGTTACTTATCATCAAAACAACCCAAACTGTCATCCCGAAGGGAACTCGTGGATGTATGCAATAAAGTTATAAAAAGTATATCTAAAAACTGTAATTAAACATTTTACAACAAATTTACTTTTTACAATTTCAGAGCTAATTTCCACAAGTTCCCTTCGGGATGACAGCGAGTTTTAACAGAAGTCGCTACTTTTTTACGCTATCAATAATTTAAAGAAAACATCACCAAATAAAGTCATTTTTGAATTATATTGCATAAATTGAGATACTAAAGTTTAAAAAATAGTTAATTCTTTTAATGTACAAAAAAAATATATTTTTCTAATTATTTCAATTAATGCAAGATATACATAAAAATGACATTAGAAATACTTTTTTAACTTACTACAATATTTGGAATTAGGTGATGAATAAAAACAAAATAATAGCTTTAATTTCAGCCATTTTGGCAACTTTATTTTGGGGAATCCATCCTATTATTTCTCAAAAATTAATTGCGGAACAAATTGATACTTTAAATATTGCTGCGGTCAGATTATTTGGAGCAGCGTTGTTTCTTTTTATTTTTTCTAAAATTTTTGCACCTAAAAATTCGGAGAAAAAAATTATCCGAAAACCAATTTTCTTTATCGGAGCTTTATTCGGTTTTGGTCTGAATTTCATATTGTTTCAAAAAGCGTTGGAATATTCGCCTGCAGGAATTGTAACTATTTACGAAGCGTTTACACCATTTTTTGTTGTTCTGCTCGGAATTTTATTTTTCCGAAAAGATTTTTCTAATGTTCTGCAAAAGAAGAAATTATTTCTTTTACTGATAATCACTTTTCTTACTTCTACAGGTGTTGCTCTTTTGTTTTTCGATTTCAATACAAAACAAAATTCATCGTGGTTTGGAAATACATTGGCTTTTCTTTCAGCTGTTTGCTTTGCGTTGTATTTTATTGCAAATAGTCGTGTAAGAAAGCAAAATCCCGAAACAGATAGTTTTGTGATGACTTATAATTTCCTGTTTTTTGCAGGAATAATAATTCTTCCTTTTGTAGATTGGGGAAATTTCATGGAAATGACGTTAAAACATTGGTTAATGCTCTCATTTATTGTAATTTTTGGAACTTCGCTAACATATTTTCTATGGACTTTTGCAGCAAAATATTTAAATGTTACTTTACAATCGTTATTATTTAATTTAACGATGATTTTTACTGTAATTTTCGATAATTTTTTCGGTAAATTGCTAATAACATGGCAAATAGTTGTTTCAATTTTTATTGTCGCAATTAGTGCTTTTTTGGTTGATAAATTATTAAAAGAAAAATAAATTAAAATAAGATGGTAATTCTCGAAAAACCTTATGTATCAGATTTTTTACAACAAACAGTTGTAAATTTACAAATTCCGGTTTTGAAAACTGATTTTGTTGAAACTCTTTCGTTTTCAAAAAACATGAAACTTCTCGAACCAAATGACTTCTTTTCTGAAATCAAAAATAATCCTGAAATCTTACTTTACAGTAATTCGGAAAATTCGGGACAATGGTTAAATTCATATATTCCTGATAATGAAATTACAAAACTGGTAAATAAACTGAAAGATAAATCTGTTTTACGTGATTTATTCTCAAAAATTTATACCGATTTTTGGTACAAAACATTTTCATTAAATGAAATTTTAAATTTGGAATATACCAATTTGCCAAAACAATTTGTAGTAAAACCAAAACGCGGATTTGCAAGTATTTGTATCCATTCTGTTTTTTCAGAAAATGATTGGGAAAAAGCAAAATCTTCGATAAAAAAAGAAGTTGTTGAAATGCAAAATGTTTTCCCCGATTTGGTTGTCAGTTTGCAGGAATTCATAATTGAATCTTTTATCGAAGGTAAAGAACTTGCCATTGATGCTTATTTTGATACTAATGGAAATCCGGTAATTTTGAACGTGTTAACTCATCTTCATTCATCAAAATATGATATGAGCGACAGACTTTATGTTACTTCAGATGAGATTTTTAATGATTATTATGAGCCAATTTTAAAATATTTGGAACAGATGAATGAATTACTGAAAATCAAAAATTTTCCGTTTCATTTAGAAATGATTGCAGATAATCAAAATCGGATTATTCCGGTAGAAATTAATCCAATGCGTTTTATGGGCTTTTGTGTTGCTGATGTAGATTTTTTATTTTACGGTGTTAATCCTTATGAATTTTATTTTAAAAATCTTAAACCAAATTGGTCAGAAATTCTGAAAAGCCGTGAAAATAAAATATTTGCATTAATGGTAATTGACATTCCAAAACATTTGGACAGAGAAAAAATAAAATTCAACTACGATAAATTCATTAAATATTATACAAAGCCATTGCACTATATACAAATGGATTATACGGTTTTTCCTATGTCAATAATAATGTTTGCAGAAGTCGAAAAAACAAACTTTTCGGAGTTTGAATACATTTTAAATTCTGATATAATGGAATTTATTGAATAAAATAATTTATGAATCCACAAATAATTATTGGAATTGGTTTTATAGTTGGTGCTCTGGTCGAAAGTATTTTCGGTTTTGGGAGTACAATTATTGCGTATCTTATTATCGGACTTTTTATTGATTTTAAAACAGCAATTTGGCTCGGAGTTTTAATTGCAACACTTACAAGTGCTTTCGTTTTTCTGACCGGAATAAAAAATTTATCAAAAAAAGATTTATTTTACATACTTTTACCTGCAATTCCAGGACTTATAATCGGTTCTTTTTTACTTGATTATGTAAATTCTGAAATTCTTCTGAAAATTTTCGGAATTTTAATAATAAGTTTTACTCTTTACGATTTTTTGAAACCTAAAATTCCAAAGTTTTTAGAACGTTTTTTATTACTAATCAATGGTTTTATTCATGGATTTATTGGAACTGGCGGTCCAATTCCGGTTACTATTATGAAAAATAAAATGGATAAATCGGCTTTGCGAACAACTTTTGCGTTGTATTTTGTAATACTTGATGTTATGAGAATTGTTCAGTATTATTTGCAAAATACTTTCAATTTTTCAGAAACATTTCAATATTGGTGGCTTGTAATTGCAATTTTAATTGTTGTAATTTTGGGACACAAAATTCATCTCAATATTTCTACAAAACTCTTTAAACAAGGTATTTCGGTAATACTTTTAATTGCCGGAATTTATTTTATTTTTAAATAGTCTGGTTTGTGTTTATTTAATAAATTTATACTCATTATCACAATTTTGCATCAATATTTGATATTTTATTAATCTAAATTTTAGGAATATCAACTTTAGTTGATGAATATTTGCGTTTTCATAAAATATTTTATTGTTAAAATTCAACTGAAGTTGAAATTCCGTAAAATTTTTTTTCAAACTTTCTAAAAATTGAAAATTTTGGTGTAAATAGTATTTTAAATTTCAATGGAATTCTGATTTGTTGCTTTACTACTTGTTTTTTGTTGATTTTGATTATTTAACTGATTTTGTTGATTAAATTGATTTTGCTGATTGTAGATAGAATTCATCATTTTTTGCATATTTTCTATTTGCTGTTGATGCATCATCATCATTTGTTCAAAATATTTGTCATTAAATTGATTGTTGTATAGATTATTATCCAGATTTCCATTTGGATTATTATTTACCGATGGTCCGTTTAAAAATGGTGACGCATTAAAAAAACTATTGAAAAAATCATCGTTAAAATACTGATTTCCAAAACTTCCATAAGGCGACATTATTAAACCTTGATTTGCTATTCCTAAACCACTTCCCAACTGATTAAACATATTACTAATGTCTTCAGGAATTTGTCCATCACCCGAATAAGAGTAACTATATGTGTAAACAGAATCGTATACAATCTGATTTCCATATTGGTCGTAGTACCGCTGAACATTATGCTTGGTTATAGGTTGATTTACAATAACTGTATCACTAACTTGTGCCATTATTTCATTTTGATTTGAAGCACATGATAAGGTAATTAACGCGATAATAAAAAAAACTGCTGAAATTTGAACTTTTGTTTTCATTTTGCTTTATTTTTTTTGTTAGACATTTTGTTTATTTTTCTTTTTCGGATATGTAGATTTCAAATAGTATTCCAATCAGAAAATATGAAAAAATGTCATACTTTATTATAGATAATTTAACTGAAAATGTCAGTTTTTAATTAAAATTTATAAAAATATGTAATTATTGCAGAAAATGTTAATTTTATTTCAGAAATGATATGACAATAAAAAACTGCCATTAAGCAAATATGTCGCTTGGCAGTTTGATGTGTGATTATATTTTAAAAACAATATGCTTTCCCAAAAAAGTTTGATTAATAAATAGTTACATTAAAATTATGTTATTTTCCATAATACTGTGGTAAAATTTATAACATTGTGTAATTTATAGATTATTAGAAATTTAGATTTCAAATTCAGTTATCCAACGGCTTCTTCTTCAGTTTCACTATCAGTGTTAAGAATTTTATCTTTTATCTCAATAAGTTTATCTTCAATATTTTCTATAAAATCAATATTTAATTTATGACGTTCTTTTTTAATGAAGTCAGATGTAAATAAATTAAATTGTGATGCGTAAAACCAAACCTTTAACCAAACTTTTGTAAAAATATAAAATTGCTGAATTAAAAACATAAAAATTAATCCAATTACAGTTGTTATTCCAATATCTCCAGAAAGTTTTAAGTATAAATATGAAATTACAACAGGAATTATAAGTAACAACAAATAAAGCGAATAAACCGAAAAAAACTTACTTTTCACAAACTTTGCAGATGCATAAACTGCTTTAAAAATATTTTTTGAATTATTCAGAATCAAATGAAATTTTGCATAATCATTTATCATCATCAAAACAATTGCAGCAAGTGCATGTAAAATTAAGAATGAGAAAAAAAGTATAATTATTACTTTTTCGTTATCGATACTATCAAAAAGTATTTTAATTCCTATGTAAAAAGGTATCCAAATTATTGCAGCTAATATTATTTGCAAAAAAACAATAAGCAAGTTAGAACCTAAAAAACGAGCAAAATTTAAACTTGCTCCCGACAAAAAATCGGAAATCGAAAATTTTTCTTTTGAAAGAACACGAATTATGCCACCAATTAGAAAAACATTTAATATCCAATATAATAACACTATCCATTTAATTTGCGAAAAAAGCGAAATAAATGCGTCTTTTGAAGTGTACCATAAATCAACAAAATATGAAAAGTTAAAATTATCAACCAATTTATTAACTTCTAATGTATTAGCCGATGAATTTCTGAATAATTGAAAAAAAGGTAAAACAAGAATTAAAGCCGATAATAAATTGACTGCATACAAAATCAATAACATTCGTGGACTTTTTATTGATTGTTTAAAACCTCTTGTATATGAACTAATTATACTCATTTTTCTAAAATTATTTTGTAAAAAATCAAACTAAAAAACCGATTGTTTGTATAAAATTCTGAAGCCAGAATAAAAATTTATTTGTATATTTCAAGTAGGCTAAATTATTGTTTTCCAATGTAAAACTATTATTATTTCTGTTAATGTCGATTAATATTTTATCAAGATAATCAACTTTTGCCCAGGTAACTTTATTTGTGCCGGTATAAAAATAAGTTTTTAGACTTTCTTCCCCATCCCATTTTTCAATAATTTCATCACCATTTTCAAAATGTACTTGAATTTCTACAGGAATTTTAACATCTCCTAGTCTGTATATAACAACTTTAGATTGATATATATAAGGTGTTTCTTCGGGTACAACTGTAAGTTTAACACCATTTTGGTCATACACGCCTGATGTATTTTCGCTAGTTAATGTATTTGAAATTGATGCAAGTTTAAAATCGCAAATTCCTGTACCAAAAATTGTTTGTTGAAAAAACCAGTTGAAATTTTTACCTAAATCGTTACCATGCTCTTGTTTAATAATTTCGTTAGCAATTTCGATAAAATCGTTAGAACATGGATGTTTAAATTTCCATCTGTCGTAGTAAGTTTTCATTATCAATAACATAGTTTCTTCACCAACTAAATTTTCCATTGTCTTGAGAACTAATGCGGGTTTATTATACGACATTACAGAATAACTTCCTAAAGGAAAATTCCACGCAAAATTATCAATATCTGTTATTTGAGGGTTAAAATACAACGTATATCCTGCACGTTGAATTTCAATATCTTCAATGTTGTATCCCAGAAAGCTGAAAACAGGATAATTATTTTTAAGAATTTTGGATTCGTAATATGAATTAAAACCTTCGTCAAGCCAAGGTTCTTCAAATTCGTTAGTTGCAAGAATTCCCATAAAATAATTGTGTCCAAATTCGTGAATTGTTACCATTTCGGGTATTTTTACCGAAAAAGGCATATAAGATAATGACATTGTGGTAAATAATGTTGGATATTCCATTCCGCCCGATTTCATTCCTTTAAAAGGAGGGTCAATAATAGTAATATTTGGATATGGATATTCTCCAAGATTTTCTTCAAAATAATTAATTGCCAGTATGGTTGCATTTATATGTCTGTACGCCAGACTTTCGTGTTCTGGCTGCATTAGTGCTTTTATTATTGTTCCTTTCCAAACCTTTTCATATTCAACAAAATCAGGTGAAGCAGCCCAAGCAAAATCAACTACATCTTTTGCTGTATAGTAATGAGTTTTACTTCCATCTTCGTTTGTTTCGCGTTTGGTTAAAAAACCTGTAGCTCCAACTATATATTCCTCAGGTAGAGTAATATCAACATTGTAAACTCCAAAATCGGCGTAAAATTCAGATTGTGAATGATATTGATGACAATTCCATTTTGTTTCGGTAGAATTTCTGATTCCTTTTGATTCTAAAACACCAATTTTTGGAAACCATTGACCTACAAAAAAATAATCGTCAGAATAACCGGTTCTGGCAATTATTTCCGGTAATTTAGCAATAAAAGTTATTTCCAGATTAACAATTTCTTGCGAACTGATTGGTTTATCAAGCGTTAAAGCTAAAACTGTTTGGTCGTCAATATTATTGTCATCAGGTTGTATATATTTCATATTTGATGTAAGTATTTCTCCATCTGCAATTTTTATAGAAATAATATCAATCCATCCCCACATATTCTCGAATTCGGTAAAATCTATTCCACCAAAAGCTTCATCTCTTTCCCGCATAAATGTAGAACTACTGTTTTTGAATGCATTAAGATACATGTGAAACTGTAATTCGGTTATAGAATCGGTTGAGGTATTTGTCCATTCAAGCAACATTTTACCGGTTAATACTTTTGTTTTTGGCTCTAGTTCTACGCTAATAGTATAATTAGCAATTCTATCACTAAAATTATTGCTGTAAATGCTTTGCGAATAAGAATTTTGAAATACTAAAAAAAACAGATTTGTTATTAAAATAAATTTTATAAATATTTTGTTTTTTATAAAATTCTGGATATATGGTGTTTGTATAAACATATTTATTGTTAATTTTTTTGTTATTTAAATTAAAAAAGAGAATAAAATTTTGAATTTAAATTATTATTTATTCAACTAAAAAAAAAACATAAAAGTTTTTTTTGTGCTTTAGTAAGTATTTAAAATACAATTTATTAAACAGATATAGGACATTAACATCAAAAAATACATTACAAATATTGTTTTTTTTATAATTTTACAAAATTATTAAAAACAAAAATGCAAAAAAGGAGTATCAAATATCTTGCAATTATTTTATTTCAATTTATATTTTTTTATACTTTATACAGTCAAGAGCCGACAGATGAAGTATTTAAAAAAATAAATAATATTTCTGATACTGTAATAAAAGTAAGAAAATTATTATTGTATTCTTCCGAAAAATTAAAAAATAACGACACACTTTCAATATCATATTTGAATTACTCGTTAAAACTATCTGAAAAAATCAATTATTCAGCCGGATTAATTGAGGCTTATGAGCAATTTATTGAAATTTTTGAAACTAGAAATGACAATATTCATTTACAGAATTTTTTATACAAATTGATTTCTTTACGTGAAAGTCATTATAAATTAAATCCAAATGATACAGTAAATATAAATAATCTGATAAAATGTTATAAAAAAATTTCGCTAACATTCATTATTGATAAAGAATATAATATTGCAATTGATTTTTATCTGAAAATTTTAAAAATTGTCGAAAAAAATGATAATTTTAATTTAATTGCAAGTACATATAGAGATATTTCAAGTTGCTATCTGGCAAATAATAAATATGATAAAGCTATCGAATATTTACTGAAAAGTAATGAAATATACTATAAATTAGATTTAAAGGAAGAAGTACTTAAAAATACTTTAGTTTTAGGAGAGGCATATAATGCAGTTGGAAATATGAAAATGGCTGTAAATTATTATTTTTCAGCTCTTGAAATTTCTGAAACTTTAGATATTAAAAGTTATATTTCTGCATGTAATTCAAATATTTCAAAGTTATTTGCAGAAATTGGACTTTATGAAAAAGCATTGATTTACAATGAAAAAAGTTTAGAATATTTAGAAATCTCGAAAGATACTTTTTCATTAACTGAAACATATATCAGACAAGCTGAAATTTTATTTAAACTTTCTAATCTTGATAGCTCATTAATTTTTTACAATAAGACTATTAATCTGCTTAAAAACAAAGCACTGGAGTTGCAACTAGCAACCGCTTATAACGGAATGGCTCTGATATTTGATAAGCAAAATAATTTTACTGAAGCAAATAAATATTTCTTAATTTCTTTGTCAATAAGAATAAAATCTGCAAATCAGAAGGATATTGCAAATTCGTACATTAGTCTGGGTAAACATTATCTGTTGACAAATGATATTGAAAATGCTGAAATATATCTTGTTAAAGGATATGTTCTTTCTCAGCAAATAAATAATACAATAGAAAGTTTGTCGGCTGCAAAAAGTTTATCAGAACTATATGAATTAAAAAATGAATTTGACAAAGCTTTTAGTTTTCAGACTATTTATAATAAATTGAATGATAGTATTATAAATCAAGATGTTGCAAATACACTTGCAAAACTAGAACTCGATTATGAGTTTGAAAATCAACAACGAATTCATGAAAAAGAAATATTAGACATTAAAAAACTTAGAACATTACTTCTTTTTATTATTATTTTGCTAATTGCTTTTGTAGCTTATGTATTATATAGTTACAGAACAATTTACCGGAAAAACAAGTCGCTTGCAGATAAAACGCAAGAAATTGAAAAACAAAATATTCTGATAAAACAGAAAAGTGAAGAGTTTGAAAAACTATCAATTGTTGCAAGCCATTCTGAAAATGGAGTTATAATTATGGATAAAGAAGCTAATATTGAATGGATTAATATTGGCGGACAAAAAATGTATTCTCACGATATAAAATTGAAAAAACTTCAGGTTGGCAGAAATCTGAAAGATGTTAGTTCAAATGAAAACATAGTTAAATTATTTAATAAATGTATTAAAACTTTTAAATCTGTTCATTACGAATATTTTAATAACGACTATGAAAATCCAATCTGGCTGCAGACAACACTAACTCCAATAATAGAAGATGGAGAAATTGTTAAATTAATTGCTGTTGATTCTGATGTTACCGAAATAAAACTTGCCGAACAACAAATTATTAACCAAAAGTCTGAATTACAAGAGCAAACCGATTTATTATCATTATATAATGCTCAACTTGATGCTCAAAAAATTGCAATGATGGAAACCAACGAAGAACTTCAGCAACAGCGTGAAGAACTTTTAACGCAAACAGAATTGCTTGAGCAGTCGAACAAACAACTTCAAAAATTATCAATAGTTGCCAGTAAAACAGATAATTCGATATTTATAACAACATCCGATGGAACTATATCATGGGTTAATGATGCTTTTGTAAATAATACCGGTTATTCGCTCGATGAATTTAAAACTGATTTTGGTATTAACATTAAATCAGCAAGTTCGTACGAAGATATTGATTTCATTTTTCAAGAATGTGTTACATCAAAAAAAACAGTTGTTTACACTTCAAAAATGATGACAAAATTTGGTTATGAGAAGTGGTTTCAGACAACTTTAACTCCAATAATTGACGAAAATAATGATATATTTCAAATAGTTGCAATTGATACTGACATTACAAAAGTAAAACTGGCTGAAGAAAAAATAGCAATTCAAAATCAGGAAATCAGAGATAGTATAACTTATGCAAGCAGAATTCAGAAAGCAATTTTGCCTATGGAAATTTACATAGATTCAATTTTTGAAAGTTATTTTATTCTAAACAAACCTCGTGATATTGTAAGTGGTGATTTTTACTGGTTTGGATATCGTGATGATAAAGCAATTGCAGCTGTTGCCGATTGTACAGGACATGGAATCCCAGGTGCCTTTATGAGTATGCTGGGAGTAATGTCTTTAAATACATTGGTTTATAGAGCAAAAGATTTTCAAACTAACGAAATTTTAAATTTACTCAAGGAAACGATTATTAACTTGTTGCATCAGAGAGGTAAGGACGGAGAAGCACGAGACGGAATGGACATTTCAATTTGTATTTTCGACTATAAAAATATGATTGTGCAGTTTTCGGGTGCTAATAGTCCGTTATATGTTGTTAAAAATAAAAATGATGATGACGATTTACCTGTTATTGATAAAATAGTTCCAAACAAAATGCCTATCGGATATTTTGCTGGAAAAAGTGAACCTTCTGAACTGTACAATATTCCTGTCGAAAAAGGTGATACTATTTACTTGTGTTCTGATGGTTTTATTGATCAGTTTGGTGGTGAGGAAAATAAAAAATTTCTATCAAAGAATTACAAAAAATTATTATGCGAAATAAATCATTTACCTATGAACAAACGCAAACTTATGCTCGAAAATGTATTTGAAAACTGGAAAGGAGATCACGACCAAGTTGATGATATTATGATAGTTGGAATTGAAATAGTATAAAAAAAATCTGATGGATGTATTTTTTTCGAGTGTGAGTGCAATGTTTGAAGCTTTAGCAAAAATTTTTATAATTGCTTTAGCTGGTGGTATTTTAGTTAGAAAAAAAATTATTAACGAAGAATACATTAAAGGTTTATCTCAGTTTACCATTTTTGTTTTACTACCTTGCCTTACTTTTTCAAATATTATTACAACATTTGAACCGGAGAAAACTTTGCACTGGTGGATTTTACCAATTGTTGGATTTGTAATGTCAATACTAGGACTGGTAGTTGCAGCATTGTTATTCATAAGAAATGTAGAAATCAAAAAAAACTATTTTCCCGTTGCCGGATTACAAAATGCAGGTTATCTGGTTCTTCCTATTGGTAAACTTGTTTTTCCCGAACAGTTTGATTTATTTGCACTTTATACGTTTCTTTTTTTAATTGGATTCAATCCTGTACTTTGGAGTATTGGTAAATTTCTGTGTACTTCAAGTTCAGGTATAAAATACAAATTCAGCTTAAAATCAATAATTACTCCACCTTTAGTTGCAAATATTGCTTCTGTTATAATTGTTTTACTAAAATTACATGTTTATATTCCAAAATTAATTCTGCAACCTATTGATTTAATGGGAACAGCAACTGTACCGGTAGCAAATTTTATTTTAGGAGCAACACTTGGAACAATTTCGTTAAAACACCTTCCTCCATTCTGGGATATTTTGAAAGTAAATTTTTCGAAATTTGTTTTAATTCCAACTATTACATTAATATTCGTTGTTGCTCTTAATATTCAAGAAACCAATAAATTACTTGCTAGTTTTCTGATAATTCAAGCATCAGCCGCTCCGGCTGCAAATATTGTTGTTATGATTCAAAATTATGGAGGTGATGTACAGAGGATTGGAGGATTAATGTTACTTAGTTATTTAATTAGCATAATTGCTATGCCATTGTGGGTTGGAGTTTTAACTCTTTTTTAGATTGGTTTATTGTAAAAAAAGCTGCATCTAATTAAAAATGCAGCTTAAAGTAATGTTTTACAATGTATTATTTAAACTCTAGTAATAAAAAATTCTTAGGAACAATCTGACTTTTTACAACATTTATTGATTTTATTTTTCCTGTAAATGGAGCTATTACTTTGTTTCTCATTTTCATAGCTTCTAAAATCAATAATTCTTCTCCTTCTGTTACTTCTTGATTTTTTTTAACAAAAATCTCAAGTATTGTTCCGGGGATATATGATGTAATCTTTTTGTTATCAGGTCTTTCCCAAACTTTTCGGTTTTTAAATTTTTTAGTTATACAAGTAATATATTCAGTTTCGTCAATATTTATAACTTCGTAATCAATTTTCTTTGCCATAATTTCATTTTTTAGAATGGTGGAATACCGTGTTTTCGTTCTGGTTTAGGTTCAAATTTATTTATTGAAACTTCAATAGCATGTTCTAAAAAACTTCGGGTTTCAGAAGGTTCAATAACTGCATCAATATAACCTTTACCTGCTGCAACAAAAGGATTTGCAAATTTTTCTTTGTATTCTTCAATTTTTTCCTGTCGTACTTTATCAGGATTTTTGGCTTCCGAAATTTCTTTTCTGAAAATAATATTTGCAGCACCTTCCGGTCCCATAACTGCAATTTCGGCATTAGGCCAAGCAAATACAAAATCTGCTCCTAAGTGTCTTGAATTCATGGCAATGTAACCGCCTCCGTAAGCTTTTCTCAAAATAACGGTTATTTTAGGAACAGTTGCTTCGCTGTAAGCGTATAACAACTTAGCACCATGACGAATAACTCCAGCGTGTTCTTGGTCAACGCCGGGTAAATATCCGGGTAAATCAACTAAAGTGATAATCGGAATATTGAAAGCATCACAGAATCTTATGAATCTTGCTGCTTTATCAGATGAATCAACATCTAAAACTCCGGCAAGTACTTTTGGTTGATTTGCAATAAAACCTACACTTTCGCCTTTTATTCTTGCAAATCCTATTACAATATTCTGTGCCCAAAGTTCGTGAACTTCAAGAAATGCCGATTCGTCAACAACAGCACAAATTACATCTCTAACATCATAAGGTTCTTTTGGGTCGAGCGGAACAATTCCTTCGATATTCCACTTTTTTTCGACATCTTTTGGCGGAAATGGAAGAGCTCTGCGGGTATTATTCCAAGGAATGTAAGTTATTAATTCTTTGATTTGTTCAAAGGCTTCTAATTCTGTTTCTGCAAAAAAATGAGCATTTCCGGTAGTTTCGGCATGAGTTCTTGCACCTCCTAATTCTTCCATCGAAATTTCTTCGCCTAAAACTGTTTTAATTACTTCAGGACCTGTGATAAACATTTTTGAAATGTTGTCAACCACAAATACAAAATCGGTTAATGCCGGAGAATAAACTGCACCACCTGCACAAGGACCTAAAATAACCGAAATTTGAGGTATTACTCCTGATGCTTTGGTATTTCTGTAAAAAATCTCTCCATATCCGGCTAACGAATTTACACCTTCCTGAACTCTTGCTCCTCCTGAATCGTTGATACCAATTAACGGAACTCGCATTTTAATTGCGTGGTCCATAATTTTTGTAATTTTACGAGCGTGCATTATTCCTAATGAACCTCCTGCAACTGTAAAATCCTGTGCAAAAATACATATTGGTTGACCCATAATTCGCCCTGTTCCGGTTATTACTCCGTCTCCGGCAAGTTCTTTTTTGCTCATATCAAAATCGTGAGCATCGTGCTGAATAAAAAGGTCATATTCGTGAAAAGAATCGGGGTCAAGAAGTGCCAAAATTCGCTCTCTGGCTGTGAGTTTACCCATTGTTTTCTGCTTTTCGATAGCTTTTTCGCCACCTCCAAGTTCTCGTTGTTCACGCAATGTTTGTAAATTACTTTTGCGACGTCCTATTGACATAGCTTTATATTATTTAGTTATTAATAAGTAAATTAAAATTGTTAATTAATAAGTTCTAAAATTATTAATTTTTTTTATTAAAACTTAAATTTATTACATTCTTTATTTAATCATGTAAAGGAAATTTATTTTTTTTAATTTACAAAATTATTGTTTGTACATTCAATTACATCATTATTTTTTTTGATTTGTAAATGCAAATTAATAACTATATAGCACTTGAAATTAATTAATTAATCTCTTTTTTCTTTTTTATAGATTAAAAATATTTATTTAATTTAATATTTAATAACATTTTTCAGTTTTCTGGTTAAAATAATACTTCATAAATTTGACTGTAAGCTTTAAGCAAAATTTCTTTGCAAAAAAGATAGAAGTTTTAGAAGATGAAATGGTTGTGCTGAAAGGACAGACTTTTAAACTCAAAGCTTTAGCTATAAAAAATACTTTTTTGCTATGTTAGTGTATTATACAACTAGGTTAACTAAGTGTCTGTGTGTTATTTAAAAATTATGATTGAATTTCAGAAAATTTAGGTATTGTAAATTTGAATTCGCTACCGTTTCCGATTGAACTTTCGACCCATATTTTTCCACCTTCGATTTCAACAAATTCTTTGCACAGAATTAATCCTAAACCCGAACCTTTTTCGTTTTCTGTTCCTGTTAAAGATTTTATTGCTTCAATTTTGAAAAGATTTTCTAAAATTTCCGGTGATAAACCATTTCCTGAATCTTTTATGCTAATTTCGACGAAATCTTGATTTTCTGTTGCAGAAATATTGATTATACCTCCGTTTGGAGTGAATTTTATTCCATTATTGATTAAATTTCTGAAAATTGTTTTTATCATATTTTTATCAACTGTGGCATAAATATTTTCAGAAATTAAATTATTGATTTTAATTTGCTTTTGTTCGGCAAATAATTGAGTTGTTAATATTTCTTCGTTCAGTAATAGGCAAATCTGCGTTTTTTCGGGATAAAAAGGCATGGTTCTGTTTTTAGCATTTAACCAATCTAAAAGATTAACAAGTAAATCGAAAGTAATTGTTGCAGACCTGTAAATTTGGGTTAGAAATTTTTCGATTTTGTCAATTTCGTATTCTCGTAAATTTTCGAGCAATAAACTTAAAAAACCTAAAATGCTATTAAACGGATTTCGTAATTAGTGAGCTATTAAGTGAATAAATTTATCTTTGGTTTCGACTAAATCTATTAATTCTTTGGTTCGTTCTTCGATAATATTTTCAAGTTCAACTTTTTGTTGTTGTATTTTTTCTCTAAATTCAGAATTTTGTAATGCTAATATTTTAGTTTGTTGTTCTACTTTTGTTTGTAAATTAGAATTTTGTTCGTTCAGATGGTCAACAATATCGTTCTTAAAAATTAATCCATAAAATTTTTCATCTTTGAAAACCGGCAAAACTTCAGTATTTTCATGTTTCATTGTCAGAAGTACATATTCTAAAGTATTTTCAGTTATCAATTCTGTTTTTGCTGATAAACAGTCAATAGCAAGTGTGTAAGGTTTTTTTATAATATCATAAGGCGTGAGAACACCAAAAAAATGTTCGTCTTCGATAATAACAACTGCATTTTTTTTAAATAAATGCTTTTTCAAATCTGCAACTCCTGCAAAAGGACTTGCAACAAAAAAATCGCGTTTTACAAAATTTTCAATTTTCATTATTAAATTTCTTCATCGGTTGAACTGTAAGATAATGAAACTTTTAAATCAACTTTCACAAGTTCTCCTTCCGAAACAAAAGGAAAAACTTTTTCGGTTAAAAGTTTGACTAATTTTTCTTTAGGCAATTTTGCCATAATTCGTTTATTTACAAAAACTGCTTCAACTTTTTCGTCTTCAATATCAATAATTTCAAATCCGTTTGGAAGTAAAAGTTCAAAAGACTTTGATATTCCTACTTTTCCGTGTGGTGAATTTTTACCAAGAATTAATATTTCATCAAAAGGCGGAAGTTTAATTTCTTGGAAGTTTAAACTTATTGAGTATTTCATTGTGTTTTCCATAGTTTTTGTTTTTTTGTAAATGTATATTTTTTTTTTAAACACGAAGGCACAAATGCACGAAGTTTTTTGTAATTTGTGGCTTAGTGTCTTTGTGTTTTTAAAATTTAACACGAAGTTTTTTAAACACAGAGGCACAGAGTTCACAGAGTTTTAAATTAATTTTTCTAATTTTTTTTTAAAACTCGAAGGCACAAATGTACGAAGTATTTTATAATTTGTGGCTTAGTGTCTTTGTGTTTATAAAATTTAACACGAAGTTTTTTAAACACAGTGACACAAAGTTCACAGAATTTAATTTATCAAATTACTAATTACTAATTACTAATTACTAATTACAAATTACAAATTACAAATTACTAATTACTAATTACTAATTCTCACATTCTCACATTCTTTCCATATACCAACTAAGTTCTTTTTCCATTTTTTTGTATTTGAAAATTGTTGTGATAATTTTACGTAAACGCAAAAAAGCTGTTTCACTTTTTACAACATAATCGAAAGCTCGATGGTGCATACAATCAACAGCAACTTCAATTTTATCCTGACAAGAAAGCATTACAACCGGAATGTCGGGATTAAAATGTTTGATTTTGTCTAAAGTTTCAATTCCGTTTATTGCCGATTTGTCAATTCCGTCAAGGTGATAATCCAAAATTATTACATCGGGATTGTGATGTAAACTTTCCATACACAATTCTCCGGTAGCGTAAGTTTCAATTTCAAAATCAGCATTTTGCAAAAATTCAATTTCCAATGATTTCAAAAACAGTGCATCGTCATCTACAAGGAAAAGTTTTATTTTTTCGTGGTTGTTCATAATTTCTCATTTTTAATCCTGTTTAGTTCAACTTCTAATTCCACACATGCCTGTGTACAAACATTTCCAAGTTGTAAAACCATGTCATCTATTTCTGTTGTATTATTTTGTGTAGATGCATATTCCTGCACTTTTCTTGCCGTATTTTCAAAATCAACATTAATTCCAACTATCGAAAACGAAGGAATCATTTTATGCACAGCTGAATGTAATAAATCCCAGTCTTTATCGAGCAAACTTTGCTTCATTGTTTTGACCAAAGTCGGTGTTTGTTCGAGATATAACGAAATCATTTCCATCATTAATTTCGGATTTGATTTTGTATGTTTGTTCAGATATTGTAAATTGGTATATTTAATTTGTGTACTTATTTTTTTATTTTTTGTTTCATTTTCATGATATTTTTTTTGTTCCGATTTTTTTACAAGTCCAATAATTTTGTCGTACAATAATCTTTCATCAACGGGTTTAGAAACGTAATCGTTAATTCCAACAGCTTTACATTTAGCCAAATCAACGGTTGTAACATCGGCAGTTAAAGCAATAATCGGAATTTTGGAATTCATTTTTTTTCTGATATAATCAGTTGCTTCAAATCCGTTCATAACAGGCATTTGCAAATCCATCAGAATAATATCATAAGATTTTTTCTGTAATTTTTCAATCACAATTTTGCCGTTATCAGCAATTTCGCGTTCAAAACCGAAATCGTCCAATAAAGTTTTCATTAATAATTGATTTAGAGGAATGTCTTCGGCAACTAATACTTTTATGTTTTTAATTTCTGTTTCTAATTCAATATTTTCTGTTTCTAATTGAATGTCAATATCTGTTTTCAAAAAATCAAGAATAAAACTGAAAGTAGAACCTGCATTGACTTTACTTTTAACGCTGATTGTTCCACCTTGCGATTCTACAAGTTGTTTTGCAATTGCAAGTCCAAGACCTGTTCCGCCGTATAATCGTGAAGTGTCGCTTGTTGCCTGTTGAAAATTTTCAAAAATTGTTTTAATTTTTGACGCAGGAATTCCTATTCCGGTATCTGTAACTGAAAATTCTATTGTTGCTTTTTTATCGTCCTCAGACAATAATAAAATTTTTACGGTAATTTTTCCGGCAATTGTAAATTTTATCGAATTACTTATAAGATTTAATATAATCTGATGTAAACGAACAGGGTCGCCAACCAAAACTTCGGGAATTCTTTTGTCGTATTCTTTTACAAAATCCAGATTTTTTTCCTGAATTTTGATTTCAAAAACATGCATCATTGCCGAAATTGATAATTCCATTCGGAAAGGAATTTGTTCAAAAATCATTTTTCCCGAATCGACTTTCGCCAAATCAAGAATATCATTAATTAAAACAATTAAAGCATCACCGCTCATTTTTATTGCTGTAAGATATTCTTTTTGTTTTGCGGTTAAATCGGTTTTCAGTAAAACTTTTGTAAATCCGATAATTGCATTCATTGGAGTTCGGATTTCGTGACTCATATTTGAAAGAAACTGCTGTTTTGATTTTACAGCCATTTCTGCGTTACATTTTGCTTCTTCTGCTATTCCTGTTGCCATTTCAGCAAGAATAATAGCTTCATTAAGTTCAGTTGCAATTTTTTTCTGTTCGGTTATATCTCTTGCAACAACTACAACACCAAGCACATTATCATATTCGTCTTTATAAACCGAACCGTTGAACAATACATCGGTAAGTTTTCCATCTCTGATAGTTAGCGGAAAATCAGCAACAAAACCTTTTGCAAAAACTTCCTGATAAACTTCGCGGGCTTTATTTGGTTCGGTAAAATAATTGAAAAAATCGGTGTTAATTAATTTTTCGCGAGGAACTCCGGTAACTCTAACCGAAGCGTTATTCATGTCAGTAATTTTTCCTTTTAAGTTAATAGTAAACAGCGGGTCTAAACTTGCTTCTATTAAACTTCTTGCATAATTAGTGTGCGTCCCTAAAGTAAAAATAAGATGGAAAAATTGAGTTAGCCAAATAAAATTAACATAAAGTAACAATATTTTAATATTTTTAATTATATTTTCGTATAAAAAAGTTTCATATAA
>Ga0316608_1000278_pt1 | contig 25702 bp, 13 predicted proteins | sample MIS2016152B_MG_FD_207673 | JGI IMG/M metagenome (GOLD analysis project Ga0316608, IMG submission 207673) | Microbial mat bacterial communities from Middle Island sinkhole, Lake Huron, Michigan, United States - MIS.2016.152B | ecosystem: Environmental > Aquatic > Freshwater > Lake > Sediment...
AAAGTAAATCTAAAATGCAAAAGTATTGTACAATAAATTAACATTTTACAAAATCAGAATATGCATGAAAGAGATTTCAAGAAATGACAGTTTGTTTCTTTTTTCTTAACTAAACGACATTGAATTGTTATTATAGAACTATATATATAACTTTTAAACAACTTCTAATTATTAGTGGAAATATTAATTCTAATTCAGAATTAATAAGACAAAAAAAACTGCCTTACAACAAAAATGTCGTAAGGCAGTCTGATGAATAATTATTTAAAAAAAACTAAAATCTTAATCCAAGACCAACTCTAAGTCCATAATTATTTTTGTAACCAACATCCCAGAAATTACTTTTTGGTGTAGATGGGTCATTTGAATTTGTAAAAACATAACCAAATTCATTCCAGTGCAATGGAATATTAATATCAATAAAAATATTTTCGTTGAAATTATAAACAAAACGAGGGATTAAAAATATATTTCCTGCCACCGTCTGAGTTTTGTAAAAATAATCAGTATTTGTAAATGTCTGTGTATTTGTCAATTTATAAGCCAATTCTGTTCCAATACCTAAATAAAGTTCTGCTTTTTTCTTTTCTCCGGTTCTTGATGTTAAATTTATTGAATACTCATATCTAACAGCCAAGCCAAAATCTGACGAATTTCCTAATACTTTTTTTTCAAGAACATTTCTTTTTGAGGCAGTTACTCCATTTGAAGTGTCAGTAACTTGAAAGTAAACTAATTCGTTTCTTAATTCATTTCGAAGAAAATGTAAATCAGATAATTCTAATTCGTAAAAATCTGATGGATTTTTTGCAATTACTCTAAAATAAGGTGTAACAGTAAAAACATTATAGTCCCTACTAATATCATCTGAATAAGTTGAATCTGTTAATTTTGTCGAATTTACAGTTTTATTTGTTTTAAAGTTAAAATAAACTCCAGCAGCATTATTTTTCATTTCAACGGTCTGAGAGAAAGTTAAACCTGTGATTAAAAGAAAAATTAATGTACCCAATAATTTGTTAATATCCATAATTTGAAAGTTTTTTAAGTTTATCTAATTACGGTAAAATGAACTTTTTATTGTTATAACTTCACTGAAATTTCTCTTTTTTAATTCAAGATTATACAATAATTCAATTCTATTACTTTAGTTTGATTTCAGATAAAATGTACAATATTTATTTGAAATTCAATAAGTTAAAAAAATATAATTTTGTAAGATTGTAAATATATTATAATAAATTTGTATTATAATAATTTTTTAGCAAAATTGCAGTTTAAAAAAAGAGAAATCACATTTAAGTTCTGAATAATAAAATTTTACTGATTTCTTTTAATTTAGTTAACTATAACTTTCTAATTGTGAAAATTTTCAAAAAAATACGAACAAAATTCGGATACTTTTTACTTAATAAAAAAGCAAATAAATTAAACAGAATTAAAGATTTTAATAATTTCAATTCTGCCAAAACAATTGGCGTGATTTTTAATGCTTCAAAACAAGATTTGTATTTAAAAGCAAAAAGTTTCATTGAAAATTTATCAGAAAAAAAAATTTCAGTTTCAGGACTTGGTTATGTTTTGAAACGAGATTCTATCGAATGGTATTCACAACATAAGAACATTGATTTTTTTTCGATGGAAGAACTTACCTGGTATTTTAAACCTAATGGAATTACAGTTAACCGATTCATAAACACACCTTTCGACATTCTAATCGACCTCACAATTGAAGAAGATCTAACTCTAAATTTTATAATTGGATTGTCAAAAGCAAGGTTCAGAATTTCGCCTCAATACAAAGTTAATTATGCCGATTTTATGATAAAATTAGATGAAAATTCTAATATTGAATATTTTATAAAGCAAATTCAGCATTATCTAAGTTCAATCAGCAAAAGTTAATTTGTATAATATTGAATTTTAGTGGTTTTAAATTAAGTAAAAGTTGTCAGGTTAAAACACACAACAAACGTATTTTTAACAACACATTTTATGCGTTTTAACCTGAAATTTATTCATCATTTAATGTTTGATATGACACTATACGATATTTGTTTCTATTTCTCAATAATTAATTTTTGAGTATATATTTTACTTTCAGAAATTATTTTTACAAAATAAATTCCATCTTTTAAATCTGAAGTACTGATTTTAACTGAATTATTGCCAGCCGAAAATTGTTTATCCGAAATCACATTTATCTCTTTGCCAAGAATATCATTAATTGAAATTTTAACTTTTGATGTTAAATTTATATCGAAAACAATAGTTGTTTCTTCGTTTGCCGGATTTGGAACAATTTTAAAAGTAAAATTATTGTCATTGCTGATATTTGATGGCGAAACCTGAGTTGTAGTTGCGGTTTTTAGTACTATTTCGTTATCAGGGTCAAAAGTAAGTAAAACAGGTTCTTTATCGTAGTTAAAAGAAAAACTTTGTTCGTCAGATTCGTTAAAAAATCTTTCAACAACTTCAGAATTATCATCAAATTTAATTTTAATTTCAATTGGAATTCTGAAAAATGTTGTTGCCTGAGTTTGACTTGTTTTAAAAATTACTGTCCACGAAGTACCGTTATCTTTAAAAGAATATTGATTACTGTAAAGAGGGTGATTTGGTTGCATTATCCAATCCTGTATAAACCAAGAATAATCTTCACCGGTAAAATCGTTAAGTTTCTGCAAAAATTCTTGGGTTGTAACAGATTTATATTTAAACTGTTGGTCTGAGGAATAAGATTTAACGAAATTGAAAAATATTTCATCACCAAGTGTATATCTTAACAAATGAATTACACAAGCACTTTTTGAATAAGTAATTGCTCCACTGAATAATTCACCAATTGATGGAAGTGTTGTTACCCACGAAGGTACATAAATTGCTCTTCCTGAATTTCCTGAAAAGTAACTACTTGCATTGTAATTAATATCTTCTTTGTAAGCAGAATAACTATTGTAAGTGTGCTCCCACCATAATGCCTCGAGGTAAGTTGCAAAACCTTCATTTAACCAGATATCTGCCCAAGTTGCACAAGTTATCATATCTCCAAACCATTGATGTGCATATTCATGAACAATTAATGATTCATACCAGCAATCAGTACATAAATTTGTAAGTGTTTGATTTTCCATGCCTCCCCACGAGAAATCTGAATTTAAAGATGCGAAACCATTTTTAGGGAAAGGATGCTCGCAAAAAGTATCTGAAAAAAAATCGGTTAAATCGGTCATTATTGCTTCCATTGCACTTGGGTCTTCACCTAAGTTGTAGTAAAATCTGATTGGAATTTGTATTCCCAACGAATTTTCCCAGTAAACAATGTCTAGCTGATAGTTAACCTTTGCAGCAATAGAAACCAAATATGTTGGAATTTGGTCTTCGGTTAACCAGTTATATGTAATGTCGGTAGCTGTATAAATTGAATCATGTAAAATTCCATTTGAGCCAAGAAGAACATTATTAGGCACTTTAGCAATTAAATTGAATGTTGCTTTATCATAAGGCTGGTCAAAACAAGGATACCAGTTTCGGGCACCTTGTGGCTCAGAGTCAGTAAATACCATTCCATCTTTAGCATAAAAACTGTAGTCGTTAACATTTTTATGCAAGTAATCAATATTAATTTCAAAAGTTTGATTTACAGTATAAACCTGGTCTAAAGTAATAGTTAATAAATTGTTTAAATGGGTAAAACTTGAAACTGCTCCGGTAACCGAATTTATTGTTAAAGAATAATTTGCTGCATCAAGTTGAACATAACTAATTGGTTCAAGTGCTTTGAATGTAATTGTTTCGTTAGCTGTAAATTGATGCGAATACGGACTTTGAAAGCAATTCATTAAATCAAGATTTAAGGTGTAGTTTTGAACATCAAAGTTTTCTGTTGGAACTGTTTTAGAACTAATTTGTTGTAAAACTGTTTTGCTTTCTGATTTTTTTTTACTGCACATTTCAAAACCTTTTTCTTGGGTAAATGCGTTCAAATAAATTGTAAGGAAAATTAAAATTGATATTAGTTTTTTCATTTGTATAGATTTAATGTTTAATATTAAAAATGATTTAGTAACATATTTAGGATAATTAATTGTAAAAAAGTTGCTTTAAATTTGCTTATATTTTATAATTTAAATTTTTTAGTGAAAATTTAGATAAGCTAACATGTTTAATACTTCGTTATATTTTTTGTACTTCATTTAATTTAAGATATTTGCAAATAAAAGGCATATTATTGTTAAATAATTGAAAGAATACAAACTAAATAAGTTATATTGTATGTGTTTTTAAAATTTATATAAAATGTTAATTATTATAAATATAATTTTAAAAGTCATTTTTATTATTACATTTATAAATTACTCAACATCTGAAATAAATGAAAAAGTCTTTTAAATGAAAAATTTTAAACATCGTTTAAATGTTTTAAATATTAGTCAATAAATGTTGGGAATAGATAATAAATAATTAATTTTGAAAATAAATAATAAAACTATGATTAAATTACCTGTTTTTCAATTAGATGGTCGGAATTTATATTATACTTTTGTTGCTGGCGCTCATAAAATTCTTGAAAATCAATCGGAATTAAATAATATTAATGTTTTTCCGGTAAACGACAAAGATACAGGGACAAATCTTGCATCAACTATCCGTTCTGTGATTGATAACATTCGTCCAAATCGTTCTTTCAAAATTACGGCAAACAATATTGCCGATGCTGCTTTAATTGGTGCAAGAGGAAATTCCGGAATTATTTTTGCTCAATTTTTTTATGGATTGAGCAGGGAAGTTTCTGATAAAAAAATAATTAATATTCAAGATTTTGCCGATAGTCTAAAAAAATCAATCAGCTATATTTATGAAGCAGTTGCAAATCCCGAAGAAGGAACAATTTTAACTGTTATAAAAGACTGGGTTGATTATATTTATAGCAGAAAAAACTCAATTCCAGATTTTAAAGAAATGCTCATTAACTCGTTTGAAATTTTAAAAAAATCTTTACAGGATACAAAAACAAAATTAAAAATTCTTTCAAATTCTAATGTTGTTGATGCCGGAGCAAAGGGTTTTGTCGTTTTTATTGAAGGAATTATTGAATTAATTTCCACCGGAAATATACGAAAATTACTTGCCGAAAAAGTTCAGAATATTTCACTTATTCATTCTGAAAATGCTGTAGATGAAACTATTAATTTTAGATATTGTACCGAAGCAATTATTAAAGATATTAAAATTGATAAAAATTCGTTGAAAAATATTTTACAGACTAATGGCGATTCTGTTGTTGTTGCCGGTTCCGAAAAAATTTCACGAATTCATGTTCATACCAACCAGCCGGCTGAATTGTTTTATCAATTAAAAGATTACGGAACAATTACTTTTCAGAAAGTTGATGATATGATTCGTCAAAATGAAGTTGTTACAAACCGAAAATGGAAAATAGCTTTAGTAACTGATTCAACTTGCGATTTGCCTGCCGAAATACTTGATAAATACCAAATTCATCGTCTTCCAATGAATATAAATTTTGGCGATAATCATTATCTCGACAAGGTAACGATTCAACCCGAACAATTTTACGATTTATTAAATTCTTTTCCAGATTTTCCTAAAACATCGCAAATTAATGAACGTAGCTTTACAAATTTATATTCGCATTTGGCATCGCACTATGATGCAATAATTTCGGTACATCTTACAAGTCAATTTAGCGGAACTTATTTAAGCAGTCAGAAAGCTGCAGAAAGAATAAAAAAAGAATTTGGAAAACCAATTATTTCAATTGATTCAAAAAATCTTTCGGGTGCTTTAGGATTGATTGTTCTACGTGTAGCTCAGGCAATTGAAAATGGACTATCAATATCTGAAATAGAGAAATTAACCGAAAAATGGATAAAATCCACAAAAATATTTGTAAGTGTAAAAACATTAAAATATATGGTTAAAGGTGGAAGAGTTTCTGCGACAAAAGGTTTTATTTCTAATTTATTGAATATAAACCCAATAGTATCGATGGATGAAAATGGAAAATCATTTTTATTTGGAAAAACTTTTTCACAAAAATCGAACATGAAAAAAGTTATCAGCAATATTAAATCTTTGTCCGAAAAAAGAACAATTACAGATTATATTGTTTTACATACTCAAAATCAGATTTCTGCAGATTGGTATGTAAAACAAATGAAGTTAATTACCAGCAAAGAACCTGTTTCGGTAATTAATATTTCGCCGGTTATTGGCATGAATGCTGGTATTGGTGCAGCTTCTGTTGCAATAATGTTAGATTAAATTTTATAATTATGACTTTCATAGAAATTTATTTAAAAGCATTTATAGTTATCATTTCCATGATGACTATTTTATGGATAATCAGCATTTACATCAAAAATGTAAGTATTGTGGATTTGTTCTGGGGGCTTGGATTTGTTTTAACAGCCGGATTTTATTTATATTTCTGTAACGATTTTACATTCAGAAAAATACTGATTGCAGTTTTAATAACTATTTGGGGATTAAGATTATCAATTTATCTCGCATGGAGAAATCATGGAAAAGGAGAAGATTTTAGATATCAGCAATTCAGAAAAAATTATGGAGAAAATAGGTATTGGTGGATAAGTTTTTTTCAAACATTTTTATTACAAGGCGTTTTAATGTGGATAATTTCTCAACCTTTACTTGGTGCTTTTTATTATCAAAAAAATGTTGTCATAAATATTTTCGATTTAATCGGAATTATCTTTTGGGTAATAGGAATAATATTCGAAGCCGGTGGTGATTTTCAACTAACAAAATTTAAATCATATCCCGAAAATAAAGGAAAAGTTTTAAATACAGGTTTATGGAAATATACACGACATCCAAATTATTTTGGCGATGCCTCGGTTTGGTGGGGTTTTGGTTTTTTTAGTATTGCAAGCGGAAGTTATATTCCCGCAATTGGTTCAATTATAATGACATTGTTGATAATCAAAGTTTCAGGAGTTGCTTTACTCGAAAAATCATTAAAAGACAGGAAACCCGAATATGCAGAATATGTTAGAAAAACAAGTAGTTTTATTCCTTGGTTTCCAAAAAAATAATAAAATCAAATAAATTTTAAAAATGAAAAAATTAGAACTAAATGACTCTATTCCTGATTTTTCGGCAAAAGACCAATTCGGAAATACATTTACATTATCGTCGGTTTTAGGCAAAAAAAATCTTGTAATTTATTTTTATCCAAAAGACGACAGTCCGGGTTGTACAAAAGAAGCATGTTCGTTTCGCGACCAATTCGACGTGTTTAATCAATCCGATGCTTTAATAATTGGCATTAGTTCTCAATCAGTTGAAAGCCATAAAAAGTTTGCCGAAAAACATAGATTAAATTACACTTTGTTAGCAGACGAAAAAAATGAATTACGAAATCTCTTTGGAGTTCCAACAAATTTTTTCGGACTTTTACCGGGTAGAGTAACGTATATCGTAAACAAAGCAGGAAAAGTAATTTATATATTTAGTTCTCAAATTCAGGCTGAAAAACATGTTGAAGAAGCTTTAAATATTCTGAAAAATCTAAAATAGAAAATGTGTTTTTGTAATTTTTATTTTGTTGAATTTTCATTGATATTATTTTCCTATATTCTTGGCTCAATTCCTTTTGGATATCTAATAACCAAAAAAACGACCGGAATTAATATAATGGAATTTGGAAGCGGAAATATTGGCTCGACCAATGTAGGTAGAATTGCAGGAAAAAAAAATGCACTTTATACCCAATTGCTTGATATGTTGAAAGGATTTATTCCTGTTTTATTGATTTTAATATTACAGAAAACAGGATTATATTCATTTAATAAGATTTTTATATTTATAGTTGCCGGATTGACAATTATTGGTCATAATTTTAGCGTTTTCCTGCGTTTTAAAGGCGGCAAAGGAGTAAATACAACTTTAGGAGCATCAGTACTTTTAGCTCCTATTTCTGTTTTTATTTCTGTTGCAGTTTACTATTTTACAAAGTGGAGGTCAAAATATGTTTCACTCGGATCAATCTTGTTAGGAATTTCGTTGCCAATTACTTCAATTATTATTAATGGAATTACATTTCAATTTTATTATCTGATATTTTGTTGTCTGTTAATTATTTTGAAACATATACCAAACATAAAACGATTATTTAATGGTCAGGAAACAAAATCATAAAAAATATAATTATTAGTCAAAAATAAATTATCCTGATATTTGAATTTGAAAATATATAAATTATATAAATAGTTTATAAAATTTTAACTATTCAGATTTTCTAAAATCCAAATTAATCAAACAATTTTGTATTAAAAATTTTATTCAACAATAAATGTAAGTTTAAGATAATAAATTGTTTAAACTTAAGTATATTAAAAAATATCGACAAACGTAATTTCACAGATTTTTTCACTACTTTACAAAGTAATCTTTTTTAACTGAAAATTTCGTAAATTTATATTTTTGTAAATTTAAACTTGCAAACCTATAATACAAACATCGTCAATTTGTTCAAATTTATGAGTTAAGTTTTCGTCGTGCAACCAGTTGTCAAAACTTTTTATTATTACGTCTTTCTGTTCTTCCATTGATTTACTAACATTTTCAAATAGAAGTTCTTTAAAATTCTTAATCATAAATTTTTTACCATCACGACCTCCAAACTGGTCAACAAATCCATCAGAAAACATATAAAAATAATCATCTTTAATAAGTTCGATTTCAGTATTTTCAAAATTTTCTTTTTCTTTTACATAAATACCAATAGGCATTCTATCTGCTTTATGGTGAATAAGTTCACCTTTACTTATTTGAATTAGCGGATTGTGTGCTCCGGAAAAATGAACTACTTTTTTATTATAATCAAATACGCACAGTGAAATGTCCATTCCATCTTTTGCCTCGTTATCTTTTCCGGTCTGACGAAGTGATTTCTTTACATAACTTCTTAATTCTGTAAGTATTAATCCTGCATTAAGCTTATCTTTTTCAATTGAATTTACAATTTCGTTCAGAAATGAAATTCCCAGCATACTCATAAATGCACCAGGTACACCATGTCCTGTACAGTCTGCAACTGTAATTATTGACATATTTTCTTTTTGTGCTCCCCAGTAAAAATCTCCGCTCACAATATCACGAGGCTTAAAAATTATAAAATTATTTGGGAAAAGTTCGTTAATAAATTCATTTGGTGGAAGTAAAGCTGCTTGAATTCGTTTTGCATAAATTATACTGTCTGTAATATTCTGCTTTTGTTTTTCAATTTCATCTTTTTGCCCAATAACAGTATCACGCTGTTTTTCAATCTCATCTCTTTGAGCTTCAATTTCTTCATTTTGTTGATGCAGCATTTCATTTTTATATGAAATTTCTTTATTTTTTGATTCCAAAAGTTGATTTGCCTTTTGTTTCTGTTTATAACTTCTAAAAATTAATACAACAACACCAAGCATTAAAACCAAACCAATTAATATAAAAACAGAAATTATCCTTTGTCTTTTTAATTGTGCATCGTGTTCAATATTAAGCTTTTCCTGAATTTGTTCCTGTTCTTGCATTTTCTTTTCAAATTCGTGTTTTACTTCCATTCTTGTAATTGCTTGTTTCATTTCTTCGCCTTGCAAGCTGTCAGTCAAGTAAATATAATCTTTAGCATAATATAGTGCTTTTGCATTATCACCCAATTTTTCGTAAATTTTCATCAGCGATGTATCTGACTGTTGTCTTATAACAGGGAAATCATTAGATAATGAAATTGCATTGGCACTCAGCGTATATTTTAAAGCTTTTTCGTAATTCGGCTGCCTATAATACAATTCACCTAAGTTGTTGTAAACACTCGATAACGAAAAATTATTGCCTAATTCAATCCAGATTTTCTCACATTCCAGAAATTTGGTTTCAGCATCAGCAATATTTCCATTCGATTTGGCAATCAGAGCAAGACCTTCTTTAGCTTGTGCGATAAACCTTTTGTTATCCAGATAATTGGCAAATTCCAGAAATTTGTTGAAATAAAAAATCGCACTATCTATATCAGGAATTTTTTTATTAAGATATAAACCTCCAATCCTATTATAACTTTCGGCTTGCCCTGTCGTATCGCCAATTAACTGATAGGTTAACAAGGCTTCCGAATAATTTTCGAGTGCTTTTTCAAACATAGCATCACCTTGTTCGGAAAAAACTAATCCAAGAGCATTATAAATATCGGCAACTGCAACCTCGTCAGCCATTGCTTTTCTTATATCCAAACTTTTAAGAAAATATTCAACCGCTTCGTCATAATTTCCTTGTTGGTGCATTACACTTCCCATATTTCGTGTAATTTTTGAAATTCCCAAGCTATCATTAATTTGGGTGTAGTAAGTTAAACTTGAATCGTAATAAAGAAAAGCATTCGGGTAATCATTTGTCAAATATAAAATTCCACCTAAATTTTTATAAGCTAAAGCAATACCTTCGTTGTATTTTAATTTCTTTGATAGTGCTACTGATTTTTGACCGTATTCATAAGATAAATTAAAGTCGATACTTTTCAAATTCCAGCATAATTGGTTATATATATCAACCTTTTCAGAATTGTCTTCTAAACTTCTTGACAAATTAATTAAACTATCAATCTCATTAGTTTGAGAAAATATTGAACTGTAAAATATTACAGAAAAAAACAGAAAAAATATTTTTTTATTCATTTTTTTTTTAAAAGTTTTTTAGTTTTTTTCTTCAAAAATAATTAAATTTGAAAGAAATAAAAAGTTTTGACTATTTTTTAACATATTTAATATATATTAATTTAAAATAATAGATTATGAAAACAAAAATTTACTTAATTCTAAATCTTTTCATGTTTCTTCTTCTTGCTAAATCTGTTAAAGCACAAGATAATACTTGGATAGACCTTGATGGCGATAATGATTATCTGTCATTAGGGGCAAATAATTTTCTAGAAGGAAAGGATAAGTTTACGGTTGAGATGCGTGTTCATTTTGATGATAAGTATCAAAGCTGTACATTGTTGGGACAGAGAACAAGTGATGATAATAGAACTATTGTTATTCAGACTGATGGAACAAATATTTTTATTCTCTTTAATGGGTTTAACTATGCTTATTCAAATTTTTCGCCTGATATAAATACTTATTATCAAATTACTGTAATATATGATGGTACACAGTATGATAATTACAGTCGGCTATATTTATACATTAATGGTGATTACATGCCATTAGATTTTATTGGTACAATTCCAACTTCTACACTTGTTACTGTTCCTTCTGCAAATCTGGTCTTAGGATGTGAAGATAATTTAGGTACGACATCACAACACTTTGATGGACAAATTGGTGAATTTGCAGTTTGGAATTATGCGTTGGAATATTATGAAATTCAAGACAGAGTAAATAATGAAGTTTTACCTACTGCTGAAAATGTTATTGAATTTTATCATTTTGACGACGGAATTGCAGACGGAGATAATACATCAATTAATTCAATTACAGGAGGAATGAGCATGTCTTCAATAACTCCTGTTAATATGAATTTAAATGGATATAGTTCTAATTTTACAAACCTAGCCGCGGGGGTTAATCCGCCCTGTATGGCTAGCAATGCTTATATTGTAAATCCATATAGTGAAACTGAAGTATGCAATAACTATATCTATTTAAGTGCCGGAACTGTTATGAACGGAACAGGAACATGGTCACAAACTGAAGGAAGTGGAAATATTGCCTACCCTTATTCAATGAATTCAGATGTAACTAATTTATCGTCAGGCTTCAATACTTTCAGATGGACTGTTTCTGATGGTATTTGCTCAAATTATGATGAAGTTACTATATTAAATAGTACAGTTTATGCAAATGCGGGTGGACCATATGGAGGTACAAATTCTTGTCAACAATATATTACTCTTAATGCTCAAGACCCTTACCCCGGAACTGGTTTTTGGTATATCTCATCATCAGACCCAAATGATGCCAATGTCTGGATAGAAAATCCTTATCAATACAATACAAGTATCAGAACATTTTCAGGTGGTAACTCAGCAGATAATAATTTTGAATTAATTTGGTCTGTTAATAATGGACAATGCAATGCACAACAATCTGTTAATATAGAAAATTATGCAATTGCTTATGCCGGAAGTAATTTAACTCAGATTGGCAGTCCTATTTTTAGTTTGAACGCTATGCCAATTTCTAATTCAAATTCAGGTACTTATGGTTACTGGACTAATCCTGCCGGAACAGAAATATATTCAGGACAAGATTATTGGAGTACTGCTCAATATTTAGTAACTAATAGTACTATAGAAGGTACTTACCCTTTGATTTGGAATTTTGAATATAAAGATGGTGCTTTTACCTGTATTTCAAAAGATACAATGAATATTAATATAGTAACAGATATTTCAACTGCAAACATCACAGCGGGAGCTAATCAAAGTATCTGTGGATTTGAAACTGTGATAAATGATGCTACCGACCCGGCTGTTGTTGGATTAAATACAACAGGATATTGGAGTGGCACAGGTTCTGTTTCATTTAACCCAATTAATAGTCATATTACTACAGTTTCAAATTTACAACAAGGTGATAATTATTTAACTTGGACAATTACAAATGGTGCAAGTCAGACTTATGCAATGGTTACAGTTTACAGTCAAGGTGTTTTTGCCGTTGCAAATAATCTCAACGGTTGTACGCCTGATTTTGTTTTAGAAGCCAACGACCCTTCTTTCTTCGGCGGAACAGGTATGTGGACTAAAGTTGGTGGTTATGGTACAATTGAAAATATTAACTTATATAATAGTCTTTTACATGGTGTTAATAGTGGTACCTCAACGTTGATTTGGACAGTAGAAACAGCTTCATGCTCGGACACTCAAGTTATTACAGTTACCAATAATGCATTTCCTATTTCTGCAGGTAATGATGTTATTGTTTGTACAGATAATTACCTGATGGTAGCTCAAAGTCCTTCACCAGGAACTGGTTACTGGGAAATGATAACACCAACCGGAAATTTTGATAATATATACGATAATAACTCTTATATTCGAAATTTAATGTCGGGAGATAATCTTTACGCTTGGCATATTTACAAAAATGGTTGTGATATGTCCGACACTATTACTATCACTAATTCACAAACTTCAATACCTAAAATCAACACAATTAATAATTACGAAACTTGTAACGGTACTATTTCATTACAAGCGGATCCTGGACAGGAAATTGGAACTTGGTCTGGTCCCGGAAATTTAACCAATGTAACTTCTGGTTATGCAAATTCTATTGACCTTAATTCAGGTAATAATCTTTTCAGATGGACTATTTATAATGCTAATTGCTCTGATTTCAGAGAAGTAAATATTATTAATAATCAAGTTGTAAGTATTGCTGAAGCAGATAAGTTTGCTTGTAGCAATGTAGTAAATATTGAGGCTGTTGACCCTTTAACAACTTTTTATGGAGGTTATGGATACTGGACTAATTATGGTTCTGAAACCACTTTTATTACTGATATTAATTCACCCATTACAACAGTAACAAATTTACAATTAGGACAGAATTATTTTCAATGGAATGTCGAAAAGGGTACATGCTTTGCTTCTGATGAAGTTATTGTAAATTTCAATCCAATAACTGCTTATGCAGGTGAAGACCAACAAACTTGCGATAATTTTTATGGTCCATTGAACGGAAACGATGTATCTGCAAATAATGCTACAGGGCTATGGACATCTACAGGAACAGCTACCTTTGGAAACCCAAGTCAATTTAATACAAATGTAAATAATTTACAATCTGGTGTTAATGTTTTAAGATGGACAGTTACTACGCTTGACGGTTGTACAACTTTTGACGAAGTAAATATCTTTAATAATGGCGTAACATCAAATGCTGGAACAGATTTTGAAACTTGTAATTCTAGTATAAATTTGGGTTCAATTGCTCCAGCATTTGGTACAGGCACATGGCAATTAGAAGGCGGAAATCCTGTAACTATTGTAAATCCAACATTAGCAACTACACAAGTAACAAGTTTAAACGCAGGTGTTTATACATTTATATGGACAGTAGTAAATGGCTTATGCTCAGCAGAAGATTTGGTAGTAGTAACCAACAGTACGCCATCAACATCAAATCCAACAACACCAAACCCTGAAGTATGTAACAGTAACGGTACATTAAATGCCAATGCCCCATCAGCCGGCGAAATAGGATTATGGACAGGAACTGGCACCATAGCATTGGCAACAGCAAATAATACAACAGTATCAGCTATGCCATTAGGAGTAAATACTTATACATGGACCTTAACCAAAGGCACATATGTAACATGTACCTCATCAGGCAGTGTAACAATAACCAACAATAAAGTAGTTGCAAATGCCGGAGCCGATAAAACAACTTTATGTACAAACACAGTAACTTTATCAGGAAATAATCCTTCTCTAACACAGGGAACTGGCTTTTGGACCGACCAGGATGTAACAACAGCTTCAATATCAAATAATACACTATTTAACACAAGTGTAAGTAATGTAAGAATTGGTACAACAACCTTTAAATGGACTGTAAGCAAAGGAATCTGTGCAGCAAATGATGATGTAATAATCACAAATAATCAGATAACTTCAAGTGCAGGCAGTAGCCAGTCAACCTGTGAAAATTACTATACCCCATTAGATGGAAACGACGTATCAACCGTAGGTGGAACAGGTTTATGGACTGCAACCGGAACTGCAACCTTTGTAAATCCAAACCAATACAATACTAAAGTAAATAATTTACAATCAGGAATAAATGTCTTGCGATGGACAGTAACATCTGCAGTAGAAAACTGTACTGCTTTTAGTGAAGTAAGTATCATTAACGAAGGAGTAACCGCTGATGCAGGAACCGATATTGAAACCTGCGATGCAACAATCAATTTAAGTTCAATTGCACCAAGTTTAGGAACCGGTACTTGGACATTAGAAGGCGGAAATCCGGTAACAATAGAAACTCCAAGTTCAAACACTAGTCTTGTAACCGGCTTAACTGGAGGAGTTTATTCATTTAAATGGATAGTATTAAACGGTTTATGTTCAGCTTCAGATTTGGTAGTAGTAACCAACAGTACACCATCAATATCAAATCCAACTACGCCAACACCTGAGGTTTGTAATAGTACAGGAATGTTAAATGCCAACGCTCCATCAGCCGGTGAAACAGGCTTATGGACAGGAACAGGCATAATTCAAAATCAGACATTAAATAATACAACCGTAATTGATTTACCTTTAGGAATTAATACTTTTACTTGGACATTAACCAAAGGTGTATTTGTTACTTGCTCTAGTTCAAATAGCACGACAATTACAAACAATCATGTTGTTGCAACAGCTTCTAATCAAACTTTAAACAGCTCAGAATTTACATTAGATGGAAACAATCCTTTTGTTTATGGTGGAAATGGTTTATGGGAAATTATATCAGGCAGCGGATTACTATATTCACCTACTATGAATAATTCAATAATTGGAAATGTTCCGCTAGAATCAACAACTTATTTAAGATGGAATGTTTACAATCAAAATTGCTCAGATTATACTGATATTTCTGTTACAAATTCAAGCTCTGTAACTGCAACTGCATCAAATCAAGTAACATGCGATGGTACCGCAACTTTAGATGGAAATGACCCATCAATATTTGGAGGTTCAGGATTATGGACAAATATTGGGGGAATAGGAATTTTGGTTTCACCTACTCAATACAACACACAAATAATTGATATTCCAAACGGAATTAGTACAACACTACGCTGGGAAATAATTTCAGGTGGAAGTAGTGGTTTTAAAGATATTACAGTTACTAACAATAATTTCTCTCTTTCAGCAGGTCCTAACCTTACATATTGTGCAGATACAGCAAAACTAAATGCTCAAAATCCTTTACCTGGTATTGGTTACTGGTCTGTAATTTCAGGATTTGGAAATTTTGATGATAACACAAATCCAACAACGATTGTAAGAAATTTAGGATATGGAGATAATATTCTTAATTGGACTGTTACCAAAAACGGATGTTCAGCAGAATCTCAGGTTACAATCACAAACTCATCCCCATCTCCAGCATTTATTTATACTGCATCAAATACAGAAACCTGTGATGGAATTATTAACCTTGTAGCTCAGGTTCCAATTTATGGAGTAGGTAGCTGGCAACAAATCAGCGGAAGCGGAATGATTGGAATTCAATCTAATAATTCAATGTCAGTATCAAATTTATCTACCGGAAATAATATTTTTAAATGGAATGTTCAGAATAATGCTTGTTTTGCTTATGCTGAAATTACAATTATCAACAATCAGGTTGAGAGTAATGCAGGTTCAAATCAGACAATTTGCGAAAATTTTACTAACTTAAATGCTGTAAATCCATTATTTGTTTTTCCAAATCAGGGAAGTGGTTCGTGGTCAACATCAAATCCAGGTGTTTTAATTACAAATCCTTTGCAAAATGGAACTTCAGTAACAAATCTACAAACAGGTAGTAATTTATTTGACTGGACAGTAACTCTAGGAAATTGTTCTGCAACTTCTTCTGTTGTTATTTCTCAAGTTTATCTAAATGCAACAGCTACAAATCAAACAGGTTGCTGGAGTGATTTTACACTCGATGGAAACAACCCTGCAACTTTTGGTGGAACAGGCGAATGGACAATAATTTCAGGTACAGGAACTATTGAAACTCCTTCAATTTACAATACTATGATTAGAAATGTTGCTGATGAAACTACAACAACTCTTCGATGGACTGTTACAAATGGTGTTTGCTCTAATTTAATTGATATTACAATAACTAACAATAGTTTTACAACTTTTGCAGGAAATAATCTAAATATTTGTGGAAATTCTATACAGTTAGATGCCCTAAATCCAAGTCCGGGAATAGGAAATTGGAGTATCTCACAAGGTTCAGGTAGTTTTGACAACCAAAATGTTAATAATACATACATTAGAAATTTAGGTTATGGAGCTAATGTTCTTAAATGGACTGTTTATAAAAATGATTGTTCAGCAGAATCTCTGGTTACAATCACAAACTCATCGCCATCTCCAGCATTTATTTTTACTGCATCTAATACCGAAACTTGTGATGGAACAATAACTTTAGAAGCAGAAATTCCAATATATGGTATTGGTAGCTGGCAACAAATGAGTGGAAGCGGAATGATTGGAGTTCAAACATTAACATCAGTTTTTGTTACTAATTTAGCTCAAGCAGAAAATGCTTTCAGATGGGTAATAGAAAATGGTAATTGCTTTAATTATCAAGATGTAACTATTATTAATAATCAGGTTGCAAGTGATGCAGGTCCAAACCAAACAATTTGCGAAAATTTCACAAACTTAGAAGCAATTAATCCTTCAACAGTATTTCCAAATCAGGGAACCGGCTCTTGGTCAACATCAAATCCAGGTGTTTTAATTACAAATCCTTTACAAAATTCAACTTTGGTAACAAATCTTCAAACAGGTAATAATCTTTTTGACTGGACTGTTCAACTTGGAAATTGTTCTGCAACATCAATTGTAACAATTCATAGCAATCCGTTAACAGTAAGTGCTAATGCCGGTTCTGATAAATATATCTGTCAAAATTCTACATTCCTAGAAGGAAATGACCCTGCACCTTATTCAGGTTTATGGAGTTATGTAAATGGTTTTGGTACAGGTACAGTTACAGATCAGTCTCAATATAATTCAGAATTAACAAATATAAGTTTTGGTGAAAATAAACTTGTCTGGACAATTACTGATGGATTATGTATTTCAAGAGATACAGTACAGATAACTTATACCAATCTTCCGATTGTTGATGCAGGTACAAATACTACATTCTGGTCTAATGTTACTCCAACTCCATTTGTTGGTTATCAATTAAACGCAACTCCTGTAAGTTATCCATTTATAGGAACTTGGAGTTCAAATAATCAAAATGATATTTTTGTAACACCTACTTTACACAACACAAATGCAAATAATTTACATCCGGGACTTCACCATTTTACATGGACAGTTTCAGCCGGAGAATGTTTAGCTTCAGACCAAGTAAATATTATGGCAAGAATTAGCATAATAAATGCCGGAAATAAAGGAACTTGGACATCTTCATCAAGTTGGATTCCTCAAATGATACCTACTGAATATGACTCTGTTACAGTTACAAACGGAACAATTGATTTACTTGGTGATTCTGCTCATGCTAATGTTTTGGTAGTTAAAAACTCAGGAACAGTTAATATTAAAGGTACTCTCGGCAGAAGCCAAGCAGTTTTATCTATTGGAGATTTGTTTGTATTTGAAGATGTTGTTAAATCTGCAAAGGGAAATTCTAATGTAAATGTAAATTCAGGTGGTCGTGTAAATATTGAGCAATCAATTGATAGAGCATCACGAGGAGCAAAAGGTTCTGCAAATGTAAATTCTGGTGGTAGAGTAAATATTGAACAAGGAATTGATAAAATTGGTGGAAGTCCGGTATTTTCAGTTGCCGGTCAGATAGTTGTTGATGTTACAAATACAAACTTATCAGATCCAACAGCTTCAATTTTCATTGGGGACAATGCAGAAGTAACAATTCTTGATAATCCGTTACTTAGAACCGGAGATAGATTAATTTTGAGAGATGGTGCTACTTTAACAATAAATCAGGCTTCCGAATCTGTTAATCCAGCACTTTCTATCGTAGGTGGTGGAAATGTTATTGTTGAAAATACAACTTTAACCAGAGCCGGAACTGCCTCTACTTTAAATATTTCTGGCGGTAGAGTTAATATTGAACAATCCATAGACAAAGGTGTAAATGGAGCAGTAAATGTAAATTCAGGCGGTAGAGTAAATATTGAACAAGGAATTGATAAATCCGGATTACCGAGTTATTTATCAGTTCCTCAATTAAATATTACAGACGGAAATGTTATAGTTGGTAATTTATCCGGAACCAGCACTACAACCAGTACATTAAATTGCGGTTATATTTCAATCATACAAAATACAACTAATCAAACAGGTACTCCAAATTTTGTAGTTGGTTCAGGTGGTGTTATTGATTTAATCCAAATTCCAACATTAGGAAATACATCTTATGTAAGTGTTGGCGACAGCGGTTCAATTACATTTTTATACAATGCCCAAATTACAACAAGCAATCCCGATTTAACTGTTATCGCAATTCAAGGTGGTGGTTCAGTAATAGATAGCACTTTAATAGGAAATGTAGTTACAGGAACAATTGAAATAATTACAAATATAAATGAAGGAAATCAATTGTTTTCAGCACCTTTATCAGGAATAGTTTCTGATAATTTCCTTAATGGAGATGTTTACAACTGGTCTGAAAATCAGCATCAGTTCAATATTTTAACTTCAGGTACAGAATTAACAGCACTGCAAGGTTACAAAATTGATAATTCGGTTCAAAGTTCCGAAACTTTTACAGGTGTTGCAAATTCAATTCCGTTGAGTATAAATTTAACTAATTCAGGATTAACAAATCCAAACCAATTTGGTTGGAATTTGGTCGGAAATCCTTTTACATCTGCACTAGACTGGGAATCTTTGACTTTAACAGGAATTGAAAACACTGTTTATAGGTACAATACCGTAACTCAGAATTATTCAATTTACCAGCAAGGAGGATTGTCTTTAAATGGAGGTAATCAGTTAATTTCGATGACAGAAGGATTTTTTGTTAAAATGAATCCTGCACTATCTTCAACATCGTTTAATTTTGGCGAAGGAAAAGTTCATAACATTCAAGGATTGTTAAAACTTCAGGAAGCAAAAAGTAAACTTACAACTGATAATATTATTTTAACAGTCAGTAATGGAACAAATTCAGACCAGACAATGCTGGGAATTGAATCAGGTTCAGAACTTAATTTCGAAAGTAACAAAGATATTTTTAAACTTCTTGCAGATGTACCACAACTATATACAAAAAGTTCGGCGAATGAGAATCTTGCTTTAAATATTTTTGACATTCAGCCAGAAGAATATGTAGTAGTTCCGTTGAATTTTAAATCGCAAATAGGTGGTTCATTTACAATTTCTGCCGAAAATCTGATTTCAATCGAAAATCTGAAAATTTCGTTACACGATTTGGTTACAGATGAATTGACTGATTTAACTACTGAAAATTCATATCAGTTTAGTTTCGGGACAGGGGAAAACGAACAACGATTTGAGATTATTTTTGATTACATAACAATAAATGTAGAAGAACTTATATCAGAAAAAGATAAGCCAGTAATTTATTCGTCTGAAGATAATGTGTACATAAAAACTTTTGAAAATACAAACTATAAAATGGAAGTTTACAGCATTACCGGAAGTAAAATTTATGAAACAAAATTCAGTGGAAAAGGTATTTACAGTTATCAGATAAATACAGTTCAGGGATTTTATTTTGTAAAATTAACCTCTGACAACATGATAATTAATAAAAAAGTTTTTATTAATTAAATTTAGTTATTTATAACCGTCAGACATCTTAAAATCTGACGGTTACATTTATGTTTCGTATTTTTAGAAATAATTAAGTATTTAAAAAAATATCCGTAAAAGATTTATTTTTTGCTTTACGGATATTTTTAGCAATAAGTCTATTCAAAAAATATTTTAATATCATGAAAAAACTCCAGATTGTATTGATTTTTATTTCAATTCTAATTCCTGAAATAATTTATTCTCAGACAAAAGAATATAAAATAAATGTAACGGTTTTGAATAGCGAAGGAAATCCTTACGGAAATGTAAAAGTTTGGATAAGAAATTCTGATAACGGCGAAGAAATAACAAAATATACTGACGGTAAAGGATTGACAGACTTTGTAATAACTCAAGGAAACTGGTCATTAAATCTTATTGGTTTACCTAATTACAAAACTTACGAAATTTTATCAGGATATTACGGTAGCTCCACACTTACAATTACTTATAATCTTGATGAAATATTGTTTGAGAAAGAACTTTGCAGCAAACGTAAAAATATCCAGTTTACTGAAATTAAACAAAATAAGATTAAGGAAAAAGAACCGGAAAAGAATTTTTGCGTTATAAAAGTTTATTTACTTAATAATGAAAGAATTCCGGTTTCTGATATTTTGGTTGAGTTATTAAGTGTTAACAATTCAATAAAATACTCAAATTTAACGAATAAAACCGGTTATGCTTATTTTTATGTTCCATCAGGAGAAGGTTTTATTGTTGATGTTGACAATGTTAAAAATTTTGAAATAATAACTGTCAGGTCGAGCGAAACTGTCAGTTCTTTTAAACTTTTATACGAAAAATGTGAAATAGAAGATAAAAACATAAATGACACTATCACACAAGAAATATCAATTGATACAAAACCTTGTTCTACACGAGCTTATAAAACAATTACTGTTTTGGATTCCGAAAAAAACATAATGCCTGATGAAGACATTTATCTCGAACAAATTTCGACAGGAATAGTTTATAAAGCAACAACGGATAATGAGGGGAAAGCTGTAGTTTTGTTGCCAAAAGGCGAAAAATATATGTTACATTTTGAATATCAGAAAAATGTAGATGTATTGAATTACGAAATAGCTAAAGGAATTTCAAAAGGCACAGCAAAGTTTATTTACTATCCCAACCCAAAACTGCAATTTCCAGAAAATTATATACCTACCCCTGATAAAGTATTTGTAAATGAATTTCAAAATTTTGTTACCGAAAAATTTCCCGAACCTGAAAATAATGAAAAAGTAGAAATAATTTACGAATGGGGAAACGAAAATATTAATAATCAGTCAGAAGAAGCAATTCTGGAGATAGGAATTTCTGTAATTTCAAAACCGGCAACTTACATAACTGCACCAAATTTTGATATTGCCTTTGTTTTAGACCGCAGCGGTTCAATGGCTTATGGAAATATTGATACACTGAAAAATTCAATGATTGATTTTCTAGATTTAATCAGACCCAACGACCAGATTTCGATAATTACATACAGCGACTATGCTATTCTCGACCTGCCGCTTCAAAAAATAACATCTGAAGATGAGATAGTTAAAATAATTAAAACTATTGAAGCAGAAGGAACTACTATCATGATTGAAGGTTTATTGATTGCTTATGAACAGTTGCTTAATTCATCAATTCCCGAAAATACTAAAAATCTGATAGTTTTAACTGATGGCTGGGATTACAACGAACCCGAATTTTTGTTAGAAAAAGTAAAAGAAGGTAATCAGAAAGGAATTCAAATTTCGGCTATTGGTGTTGGAAATGATTATAATTATCCTCTTTTAAAGCAACTTACAGATGTTAGTGGTGGAAAATTAGAACAATCTTCTTCTGAAAATAATATATCTGAAATTTTCAAAAAACAACTTTCAGAAATTCTATTTCCAATTGCAAACAAAGCAAAACTCGAAATAATATTTAATAATAAAATAAATTTAGAAAAAGTTTATGGTGTAGATATTAAAGATACTTTAAATGAAAGTGTTACTATTGAAATTGGTAGTTTGTACAGCGGAATGAACAAGATTGCTTTAACGCAATTTAATTTAACTCAGCTTAATGCCAAAATTGAAGATGAACCTGTAATCATAGAATTATCATACTTTGATTTGCAAACTCAGAAAACAGTAAAAATTTCTAAAAATGCCATTTTAAATTGGGAAAATTCTACAGGAGAATTAAAGTTAATTGTTGATGAAAATCAAAAAAGATTATATACTATAGCTATTATTAATCTAGCTATTAAAGAGATGGCGGATTCATTTGCTGCAAACAAATTAACAGATGCAAAATCTGCTGTAAAAAATGCTTTAGACAAAACAACAGAACTTTATCCCGTTTGTAATGACGAAGTTATTAATTCACTTATTTTGGAATTAAAAGATTATGAGATATCAATAGACAATTACATAAAAAATCAACAAAAACATTGATTGAATTTTAAGCGATATTAGTTTTTCATCCACTCAAAAAGTTGATAATGTTCGCCGTTCATTCCTACAGATTCGTAAACTTTTTGAGCCTTCTTGTTTGTTTTATCAACATAAAGTTTTATACCACAATACTCTTCGGATTCATTTACAATATTCTTGATAAAACTGTACATTAATCCAAAAATACCATTTTTACGAAATTCAGGCATCACATAAACTGATTGTACCCATAGAATTGTTTTACTTCGCCAATCGCTCCATTCATAAGTGGTTAGCAACGATGCTACGACATCACCATTTTTCTCGGCAACGTAATAAATACCTTTTGTTTTATCTTCAAAAACTGAGTTTACTCCTTTAGTTACTAAATCTTTATCCAGAACTAAGTTCTCTGTTTCGAGAGCCATTTCCAATTGAAAATTTACAATAACTTCAATATCATCTTTTTCAGCAATTCTTATTTGTATCATGATAAATAAAAAATGCCTATAAATTAATTAATTTACAGGCTATTAATACTATTTTTACTATTGAAAATTAATTTACACCTAAAACATCGGCAATTGCTTTTTTAAACGAATCTTTAGGTAATGCTCCAACTGCCATTTGTGGCTGTCCTGTTTTTGGAACAAAAAGCAACGACGGAATACTTTGGATTCCAAACATTCCAGCCAAATTTCGTTCTTTTTCAGTATCTATCTTATATATATTTATTTTTCCAACATATTCGTTTTGCAACTCTTCCAATATTGGAGCTACCATTTTACAAGGTTGACACCAGTCTGCATAAAAGTCAATGATACAAGGTAATTCACCTTCAAATTTCCAATCCTTACTTGTTTCGTAGTTAAAAACTTTTTGTTTAAAAGTTTCTTCATTCAAAAATTCAACATTTGCCATTTTAAAAATATTTAGATTATTAGATATATAAATTATTCTATTTTTCTCTAGTTTTACAAAATTGATACCATAAAAGTGATAAAAAACAGTGTTAATTTAAATTGAACAAAATAATAATCTGTAATATAGAATATTAGTCAATATACAAGTTTATATAATTAAAAATCTACAAAAAAAATGTATGACAAATTGACATATAATATTAAACTTTCTAGAATATAAATATCAAAATATTGATTAATACTAAGCTTTTTTTCGATTCAAAAATGACAAGAATGTATGAGATTTTATAAAAAATTTGTAGTTATTTAGGTTGAAATATCAAAATTATAATTTTTGGATGTAAAAACATCAGAAAGTTCTTTGAAAATATTGAATTGATTTTTTCTCAAAGTAGAAACATAACCTTCTATTCGGGCATAAATTTCTGCACCGTGAAATGTGCGAAAACCTCCTGATATCTTTTGCTTTAATTTGGTAGGACGAATATCTCGTTCTGCCTGATTATTGGTAAAGGGAACTTCAGGATTGACACTAAACGCAAGTACAGCATCTTTATGATTTATTAACCTATTCAGTAGGTTTCTTCCTTTGGTTTGCTTAGGTTTACCTCGTTTGCCTGTGATAATTGGCGGAGGTTCTTCATTCGTTGCCAGCTCGCAGATTTTATCGTATCGAATTGTCCATTCGGGCAGGGTTTTATCTTGATTTTCTTTCCGAAATTGGTAAATTTCAAGTAAAAATGATTGAAATTCTTTTGCCCAATCGCTACCATTTTCGAGAAGTCCTTGCAATTCGCGAAGTAAATGAGCACCGCAAACAGCGTGTTTTACATTGGTAAATTGAAAGTAACTTGACCAACAATCATGCATTGCCCAACCTGTGAAATCGCTAATAAGTGATTTTGTACTTTTCAGAGCCTTTATTCCTCGGTTTATATGTACAAACAAATAGGTAAATGCCATTGTTGTTACTGCATGGAGCCAATTGTTTTTACCATTCACCCGAAAACCTGTTTCGTCAAAATGTGCTGTCGAACTGTTTAATATTTGCTCGGATATATTTTTTTCAGTTGTTTCTAAATTTTGATAGCAAATTTCACTTGCACTAATAATTGTAGCTTCGTTTATCGGATATTTGTACAAATCAGAGAACAACTGTTTTATTTTCTTCAAAGGAATTTTGTAAACAACATTTAGTAATACAGCGAAAGATTTTACCCCGTTTCCATATTGAACGGGTGCTTTTACAAATTCAGGAAATGAACTGTACTTCATTGTTTGACAATTGGGACAAGTACATTTTTCGTTTCGATATTCGGTAACAAATAATTTTGGTTCGGGTAAATCGAATACTTGTCTTGCATCTGAAACAACTTTTTGAATTTGCGATAAATCACCACCACAATCAGGACAAATTTTTAAAGGTATATTTTTTACAATATCGGGATTTGAAATTTTTTTAAGCGTGTTTCCTTTATGACCTTTTTGTCCGCCTTGTTTTTCGTGTTTTATTTTGGGTAATATGCTTTTCTTTTTAAAACCGTCTGTGGAAGGAGGTTTACTGCTATTTTGAGAATTAGAATTTACTTGCATTTCAAGTTCTTTAATTCTTTGCATTAAAGCTGAAATTATCGCTTCTTGCTTTGAAATTATCGCTTTTAATTCTACTATGTTATCAGGTAAATTCAATTCAATGACTTTTAACGTTATAAAGATACAACTTTTTTCAATATCTTGTATCTTAATTGTTTAATATTTTATTATATTTGCTTTTTTTTTAACCTAAATAATTACAA
>Ga0316608_1000279_pt1 | contig 25671 bp, 10 predicted proteins | sample MIS2016152B_MG_FD_207673 | JGI IMG/M metagenome (GOLD analysis project Ga0316608, IMG submission 207673) | Microbial mat bacterial communities from Middle Island sinkhole, Lake Huron, Michigan, United States - MIS.2016.152B | ecosystem: Environmental > Aquatic > Freshwater > Lake > Sediment...
TATTACCAATACCACCTCATTTCGCTATGTACGTTATTTAGCTCCGGAAAATGGCTATGGTAATGTAGCAGAGGTAGAATTTTATGGAACAGGCGGCAGCAGCGACACTCAAGCTCCTTCTGTACCTAGCAACCTTAGCGCAAGCATTATAACAACAACTTCATTTACATTAACATGGACTGCTTCTACTGATAATGTAGCAGTAACCGGTTATGAAGTATTCTGTAATGGTATATCTATTGGTACACCAAGTACAAACACATTTTCAGTAACAGGCTTAACATGCGGAACTTCTTATTCAATGACCGTGCGTGCTCGCGATGCAGCAGGAAACTGGTCAGCACAAAGTTCTGCTTCAAGTTTTTCTACTTCTATTTGCTCCGATACCCAAGTGCCTACTATTCCATCAGGATTAGCAACTGCTTCCGTTACACAAACAACTTTTACCCTCAACTGGACTGCTTCATCAGATAATGTAGGAGTAACCGGGTATGAAGTGTTCCGTAATGGTACATCTATTGGTACTCCAAGTACAAACTCTTTTTCAGTAACAGGCTTAACTTGTGGCACTTCTTATTCAATGTCCGTTCGGGCACGTGATGCAGCAGGAAACTGGTCGGCACAAAGCACAGCTTCAAGTTTTTCTACCTCTGTTTGTCCTTCTGATAATATTGCTCCATCTATTCCGACAAATTTACAGGCATCAGGAATCACATCAACAAGTTTTTCTTTAACCTGGACAGCTTCAACGGATAATGTTGCTGTAACAGGTTATGAAGTGTATAGAAATGGTACATCTGTGGGAACAACGACTTCGACTTCTTTTAATGTTACAGGATTAACGTTGGGAACAAGTTATTCAATGACTGTTCGTGCACGAGATGCTATACCCAATTGGTCAGTTCAAAGTTCATCTTTGAATGTTACCACATCTACCTCACCTACTACAACTATATTAAATGAAGGAAATTTTACAAATTTGCAACAATCTACCGATTTAAGGTTTGATCCAGCTACTGCAACTCAGGGAGTTCTTTATTCCCATATAGGTTCTGCTCATGCTACGGTTTCAACGAATGGACATCCTGGTAATGCAGTGCTGTTTGGAAACTATGGTTGTCAACTTTTGGTTTCTTTTGCTGCGCCTACTGCCGATCAAACGTGGACAATTTCTTTTGACCAAATTGTTACAAACGAATTTTACAGCGGTCCATATTTTAGAGTATTTGGTGTATTAGGTGGTCAAACCCTTCGTTACGAATATCAGGGTGGAACAGTTGGTACAACGCTGTTTACACAGGATGCAGGTCATGAAGAAATCTGGACAACCAAATCATATTCAGTTACTATACCCGCCGGATACAGAAATATTGTTTTGGCGTGGTGGTTTGATGGTTTAATAAATGCATACATGATGGACAATATTCGTGTAACTGTAGTAAACAACTCATCAACAGATACCCAAAGTCCAACGATACCAACAACTTTAAGTTCCTCTAATATTCAGGCAACCAGTTTCAATATAGCTTGGAATGCTTCTTCGGATAATACCGCTGTCGCTTATTATTCTGTTTATCAAAATGGAGTTTTGATAAATAATTCATTTACACCCAATTTGACTGTTACTGGTTTAACGCCCAGTACGAACTACGCAATGACTGTTACAGCAAGTGATGCGGCAGGAAATACATCAGCACAAAGCAGTACCATAAACGTAACAACAATACCATTGGATGTAACACCGCCCACTGCTCCAAGCAATATGATTGCAAGCAATGTTACACATGCAGATGCCAGCTTATCGTGGAATCCTTCTACGGATAATACTGGAGTTACAGGTTATGATGTGTTGTTAAATGGAGTGTTGGTAAGCACCACAACAACGACATCATTTGTTGTTGGCGGCTTACTTCCTTCTACATCTTACACTTTAAGTGTAAGAGCAAAAGATGCTATGGGTAATCTATCTGCTTTAAGTAATGCAGTGAACATTACCACCCTTGCATACATTGCACCTGCAAACCCACGTGAATTTGGTATCAATGCAGCAGCTTTCTGGGACTGGTCACCAGAAAAAGTATTTGCTAATGCCTTTTTATCTTCAAGAGAAGTGTGCAAAGCCGGACATTGGGGTGAACCCGGTGCCGAGGCAAATATTGACACAGCTAAGTGGCCTACTGAAGATTTTACATTTTGTTTATATGCCGGTCTAAAAAAGGCTCATGGTACCTATAAAATCATTTTCAATGGTAACCCCAATACTGTTGTTACTTCATCCGCAGGAACAATTACAAATAAAACAGTTGTTGGGGATAAAATAACCTATGATTTGATTGTTCAAGAATCTGCAAGTGAAGTAGCACAATTTATGACATTTACCAATACAAATGGAATTGTCCGCAACCTTAAAATTATGCGTCCGTTAACCGTTGGAAGCAGTCAATCTTATGCAGAAAATGTTATGTTTACCAGTGAATTTTTAAATTTCATTTCTCAATTTGGTCTGTTGCGAAGCATGGACTTTATGGCTACCAGTCAACCGGCAGGATGCCCCGATAGGAATTGGAACGATAGAAACAAACCTTGGTGGAGAACTGCAATTATCAAACCCTACCGTTCAGATACATCAGCTTATTTGGCTGCTCCATGGGAATATTATATTCAGTTGTGCAACCAGGCAAACGTTGATATGTGGTTATGCATACCTCATCTGGCAACAGACGAATATGTGAATAATCTGGCTTTACTCATAAAAAATGGTGGAAATGGATATCCGGGACTTAACTCAAACCTGAAAGTATATGTCGAATACAGTAATGAATTATGGAACTGGTCGGCTTACTATGCCAAACAAGCTGCTTATGTCAAAGCGAAAGGAACAGAACTACTGACAGTATCCAATGGAAATCACATTTTAAATTTTGATAACCATCCATCTTCAGATTGGACATGTGCCGATGGAAATTGTGGTTGGGAGTGGATACCCGATCGTTTTAATGGTTACAGAACTGTTCAAATTAGCTCCATTTTCCGAAATGTGTTTGGTAATACTGCAATGATGACCCGTATCAGACCCATTGTTTCTGGTCAGCTTCCAGGAGCACGTGTACCTGTAGTTTTAAGCTTTATTCGTGAAGCTTATGGTACAGTTAACGCATGGAATAGTGTTGCCAGACCTGTCAATTATTATATCTACGGTTGTGGTGGTTCCGGTTATTATGGTCCTGATAATAATAGTGATGATCTAACCATTGATAATATTTGGACAAGTCATGACTATAACATGAACCTTTATAAAGAATATCTTCGTATTGAAGCTAATACAGCAGCTACTTATGGGGTAAAAAGAGTCTGTTATGAAGGTGGTCCTGGTATGGATGTTTATGGCCATAGCGAGGCTGTAAAAGCACAAGCTTGGAACGATGCACGTATGACACAATCTATGATTGAGCATCAGGACGCATGGGAAGAATATGGTTCCGAAATGCATACATTCTTTCATGGGGTTGACGATGGCCCAGGTTATTATGCATGGTCATTTACACAAGATCCTTCCAATTTGAATAATCCCAAAATGATGGCTATTAACCATTTTAAAAGGACTAACAAAAAGGCAATTTCGTATGGTAATGTACCTCCATTTTCTACCGATGGAAATAATTGGATAAAAAACTCTATTTATTATCGTAACGATCCCGGCACCGGCAGTCAGGGTATCACAGCATCTTATACCGGTTATACCCCATATTGGGTTTCTTATTTGTTTAGGACAACAACAGCAGGTGCATATAATTTCTCATTCAACTATTCAAGTGCAAACGCAACTACTGTAAGAATGATGCTGGATGGTGGTTTGTCATTGGGTTCAGAAACCATTTCAGGATCCGGTACGACACCTACTTATACATTGAACTTACAACCTGGTTTGCATGCTGTTTTAATTCAAGCTGATGCGGGAAGTGTAGATATCAATACAGTGTATTTCAATACTGGAGCCGGAACAAAAAACGGAGAAGTAGATAATGCTTTAACCGCAAATGAGATACAAAACGACGTATTGGTTTATCCAAATCCAGCGGACAATCAGTGCATGGTTGCATTGAATGCCACAGAGGAGGGGAAATCCAAAATATCCCTTACTGACTTGCAAGGTAAAGTAGTATTGCTTTTAGACAAGGACATTGTTAAGGGCACTAACACCATAGGCCTAAACCTTCAAGGTTTAGATGGTGGTCTATACTTCATAACCATTTCAGGTAATACATATAGTTATAGACAAAAATTGATAGTGAAATAAACTCTGAATAAAAAGAGGGCATATAAAAATGCCCTTTTTATTTCTATTGGGATTTGAGTATTCAAACAAACTGAAAAATTAAATTTCAGTACCAAAAAATCGAACTTTTATAAAACAATTCGAATTGAAAAATAAATATTAACAGCATTTTACTTAAAACAATTAATATGAGGGATTTAATAACAACAATGAAAATTAAGAAGTGCCAAAGCCAATACAATTTAAGAAACGTGTTTCTGCAAACGCTACTTTTTATATTCTTTACTTCTTTTACCTTTGCTCAGACCACTTTGATAAACGAAGGGACTTTTTTAAATCTTCAGAATCTCAGTAGACAATCCTTTTATCCGGATTCAGTAATACAAGGAGTGTTTTATTCGCAATTAGGCTCTGCCCATGCTGAAGTTATCAATAATGGTAATCCCGGTAATTCAATTGTCTTCGGAAACTGGGGATGTCAGGTTTTGTTATCATTTACAGCACCAGATGCAAACCAAACTTGGACAATTTCCTTCGACCAGATTATGGCCGGTGATTATTTTGGCGGACCTTTTTTCCGGGTTTTTGGATCCCTGTCTGATCAATCGTTGAAGTACGAATATCAGGGAGGAAGTGTTGGTACAACTTTGCTTACACAGAATTCAGGTAATGAAGATGCATGGACTACTAAATCTTACCAAGTTACCGTACCAGCCGGGTACAGAAATATTGTCCTTGCATGGTGGTTTGATGGGTATGCCGACGTTTACCATATAGACAATGTGCATGTAATTGCTGAAAACGATGAAACCTCTGATGTCCAAAGTCCATCAGTCCCATCAGGTTTAATTTCCTCAAATATAGAAGCAACTAGTTTTAGCTTATCATGGACGGCTTCTACAGATGATACAGAAGTAGCCTATTATTCTGTTTATCAAAATGGCGTTTTGATAAATAATTCATTTACTCCTACTTTGAATATTACAGGCTTAACGCCCAGTACTGACTATACAATGACAATTACAGCAAGTGATGCCGCAGGAAATACATCAGCACAAAGCAGCTCCATTGACATAACAACAATTCCATTGGATGAAACACCACCTTCAGCACCAATAGGTTTATTAGCAAGCAATGTTAATTCCACAGGTGCATACTTAACTTGGAATCCTTCAACGGATAATTCTGGGGTTACAGGTTATGATATTTTATTAGATGGAGTTTTACGGGGAACAGCCGTAACAACCTCATTTAATGTTTTGGGCTTACTTCCTTCTACATCTTATACTTTAACTGTAAGAGCAAAAGATGCTATGGGTAATTTATCTCTCTTGAGTAATGAAGTGAACTTAACGACCCTTGCATATACCTCCCCCACAGATACACGTTTGTTTGGTATCAATGCAGCAGCTATATGGGACTGGTCGCCTGAAAAAGTATTTGCTAATGCCTTTTTATCCTCAAGAGAAGTGTGCAAAGCCGGACATTGGGGTGAATTAGGTGCTGAGGCAAATATTGACACAGCGAAATGGCCCACTGAAGATTTTACATTTTGTTTATATGCAGGTTTAAAAAAGGCTCACGGTACATATAAAATTATTTTCAATGGCAACCCCAATACTGTTGTTACCTCATCTGCAGGAACAATTTCAAACAAAACAGTAAATGGGGATAAAATAACGTATGATTTGATTGTTCCAGAATCTGAAAGTGAGACAGCACAATTTATGACATTTACTAATACAAATGGAATTGTCCGCAACCTTAAGATTATGCGTCCATTAACCATTGGAAGCAGTCAATCTTATTCAGAAAATGTTATGTTTACCAGTGAATTTTTAAATTTCATTTCTCAGTTTGGCCTGTTGCGAAGCATGGACTTTATGGCAACAAGTCAACCAGCAGGTTGCCCCGATATGAATTGGAACGATAGAAATAAACCTTGGTGGAGATGTGCAATTATCAAGCCTTATCGAACTGATACTTCAGCATTTCTGGCTGTTCCTTGGGAGTATTATATTCAGTTGTGCAACCAGGCAAACGTTGATATGTGGTTGTGCATACCTCACTTGGCGACAGACGAATATGTGAATAATCTGGCTTTACTCATAAAAAATGGTGGAAGTGGATACCAAGGACTTAACTCAAATCTTAAAGTATATGTCGAATATAGTAATGAGTTATGGAACTGGGCTGCTTACTATGCCAAACAATCTGCATACATAAAAGATAAGGGAACCGAACTGCTGAAAGCATCCGAGGGAAATCACATTTTAAATTATGATAACCAACCATCTTCAGATTGGACATGTGCCGATGGAAATTGTGGTTGGGAGTGGATACCCGATCGTTTTAATGGCTATAGAACCGTTCAAATTAGCACTATTCTTCGCAGTGTATTTGGTGATGCTGCAATGATGACACGTATCAGACCCATAATTTCAGGTCAGCTTCCAGGAGGACGAGTACCTGTAGCTTTAAGTTTTATTCGTGAAGCCTATGGAAAAGTTAATGCATGGAATAGTATTGCCAGACCTGTCAATTATTATATCTACGGTTGTGGCGGTTCCGGGTATTATGGACCCGATAACATGAGTGATAATCTGACAATTGATAATATTTGGACAAATCATGACTTTAACATAGACAATTATAAAGAATACCTTCGTATAGAAGCCAATGCTGCAATAACTTATGGATTAAAACGTGTATGTTATGAAGGTGGTCCAGGTATGGATCCTTATGGCCATAGCGAGGATGTAAAAGAGCAAGCTTGGAACGATGCACGTATCACACAATCCATGATTGAGCACTTAGATGCTTGGGAAGAATATGGTTCCGAAATGCACACATTTTTCCACGGAGTTGACGATGGCCCAGGTTATTATGCATGGTCATTTACGAATGATGTTACAAATTTGAATAATCCCAAAATGTATGCTGTAAACTATTTTAACATAACAAATAAAAAGGAAATTACTTATGGCAATGTTCCTCCGTTTTCAACAGATGGAAATAATTGGATAAAAAACTCTATCTGGTATAGAAACGACCCAGGCGCAGGGAGCAAACACCTCTCTACATCAACTTCCGGTGGCTATGATGGTTACTGGTGTTCATACTTATTCAGGGTTACAACTGCAGGTAAGTATAAATTCTCATTTGATTATGCAAATGCTAATACTGCAACAGTCAATATCATTCTTGATGGTGGAATTCCCCATAGTTCGAAGAACATTTCCGGAAGTGGTATAACACCCGTTGATACCCTAAATTTGCAGCCTGGCTTACACAGTGTAATGATTGAAACTATAGCAGGCAGTCTCGATATAAATACAGTACATTTCGATACAATAGTAGGGGTAATCACGTCTGTGACCAGCCAACCAATGAAAGAAAATGGCCTCACCATTTACCCAAATCCTGCTTCAAATGTTGTTTTTCTCAGATTGAACTCAGAAACAATTGGTAATACAAGCATCTATATTATTGACATTCAGGGAAAGACGATAATCAACAAGGAACATAACATGGTAAAAGGCGAAAACCAGATCGATATAGATTTGAATGGTCTTTCTCAAGGTTTGTATATTTTGAAAGTTTGTGATAAAAATAAAACGTATCAGCAAAGAATTGTAAAAAAGTAAATAATATTAGTTTTTAGATAGAATGTAAATACAAGGGTATGGTTTTTCATATCCCTGTATTTTTTAGATATTCATCGGATAACTCTCCAATGTTACAATTAATCAGTTATTTTGAGGATCACATTCAGAACCATCACAATTTGCATTTGTGCTGTTTTTCAATGTTCCAATCTTTTGATAAATACAGGAGTGATTTAATTTTCAGATTCTGATTATTTTACCAAAGTGTATGAACAGGTAATGAATTTTTGAAGAATTAACAGGAGTTATTTATCAATTTATCTTCGAATCAGTTTAAATCACTAATTAATTAACTAAATTAATTTTAAAATGAAAACTACAAAGACTAACGCAACAAAATATTGGCAAAAAAATTTTAACAGGGAACTAATTTCACAAGCAGTAATATTTTTACTGCTTGTGTTCCAGGTCACTCATGTATCTGGTCAGCTCAACGATGGCAACTTCAGCAGTTTACAGAAATTAACTGGTTCGTTTACCGCAGGTATTCAATCGCAGAGTGTCTTTTACTCTCAGGTTGGGGTAAATCATTCTTCTATTTCTACTAATGGTAATACAGGTAACTGTATATCTATGGGCGGATATGGCAATCAGGTTATTGTTTCTGTTGCTGCTCCTACCTCAGCCCAAACATGGACTATTGCATTTGATCAGAGAATCACTGGTGGTGTTTATGGGGGGCCTAACTTCAGAGTTATGGGTCTTACCAGCGGACAGTCATTCTCATATTCGTATGGAGGGGGAAGTGCTGAAACAAGCCTTCTTTCTCAAAATTCTGGGAATGAAACAGTCTGGACACGAAAGTCGTATTCGGTTAATGTACCTGCAGGTCTGCACAGTATAGTACTCGAGTGGTTTCTTGACGGATCGGGAATGTTGATTGACAATGTAACAATAACAGGTGGTGGAACTAGCGACACACAGACTCCTTCAACCCCAGGTCAACCATCATCTTCTTCCATTACACAAACAAGTTTTACACTTTCATGGGCTGCTTCAACAGATAATGTTGGTGTAACTGCTTATGAAGTATTCAGGGGAACGACCTCCTGTGGTACAACTGCCTCTACTTCAATGCCTATTACCGGATTAACATGTAACACAGCCTATTCAATGACAGTAAAAGCATGTGATGCTGCAGGCAATTGGTCAACTGCCAGCACTGCAAGAAGTGTAGCGACATCTCCTTGCTCTGCTGGAAAACTTACCGGAACAATAATCGGTACTAATGGTGCGTGGGGTGGTGGAACAGATACCAAAGAAAATGCAATAGACGGAAGTACAACTACTTTCTTTGACGGTCCTTCTGCTAATGGTATATGGGTTGGCCTTGATCTGGGTAGTGCAAAACAAATTACCCAAGTAAGGTTCTATCCGCGCAGTGCTTATGAATTGCGTATGGCTAATTCTAAGTTCCAAGGATCTTCAACCGCTGATTTTTCAAGCGGTGTAGTTGATTTTTATACCATTGCTGCTCAACCTCCCCTTGCATGGAGCCAACAGACTATTACCAATACCACTTCGTTTCGCTATGTACGTTATTTAGCTCCAGATAATGGTTATGGTAATGTAGCTGAGGTAGAATTTTACGGAACAGGTGGAAGCAGTGACACACAGGCTCCTTCAGCACCCGGTCAGCCTTCTTCTTCGGCCATTACAGAAACAAGTTTTACACTTACATGGGCTGCGTCAACAGATAATGTTGGTGTAACTGCTTATGAAGTATTAAGGGGAACAACCACTTGTGGTACAACCACCTCAACTTCAATGCCTGTTACCGGATTAACATGTAACACAGCCTATTCAATGACAGTAAAAGCCCGTGATGCTGCAGGCAATTGGTCGATTGCCTGCACTGCAAGAAGTGTTACCACACCTGCTTGTTCTGCTGGAAAACTTACCGGAACAATAATTGGTACTAATGGTGCATGGGGTGGTAGCACAGATACCAAAGAAAATGCAATGGACGGAAGTACAACTACTTTCTTTGACGGTCCTTCTGCTAATGGTATTTGGGTTGGCCTCGATCTGGGAAGTACAAAACAAATTACCCAAGTGAGATTCTATCCGCGCAGTACTTTTGAATCCCGTATGACAAATGGTAAATTCCAGGGATCTTCAACCGCTGATTTTTCAAGCGGTGTAGTTGATCTTTATACCATTGCTAATCAACCCCCTCTGGCATGGAGTCAACAGACTATTACCAATACCACTTCATTCCGCTATGTACGTTATTTATCTCCAAATATTGGCTATGGTAATGTAGCAGAGGTAGAATTTTACGGAACAAGCGGCAGTAGCGACACACAGGCTCCTTCAACGCCCGGTCAGCCTTCTCCTTCGGCCATTACAGAAACAAGTTTTACGCTTACATGGATTGCTCCTACAGATAATGTTGATGTAACCGGATATGAAGTATTCAGGGGAACGACCACCTGTGGCACTACCACCTCTACTTCAATATCTGTTACAGGACTTACATGTAATACAGCTTATTCAATGACAATTAAGGCACGCGATGCTGCCGGCAACTGGTCGGTTGCAAGTACGGCAAGAAGTGTTGCCACATCAGAATGTTCCAACAACGGATCAACATCCTTCACGCTAGGTGGTGATTGGTTGGATGCATCAGGGGTTCATATCGATTGCCATGGCGGCAACATCATTTATAATGAAACGACTCAAACCTACTACTGGTATGGCGAACATTATGGATGGCCGCGTGGCGTCTCCTGCTATTCTTCAAAAAACCTTTATAACTGGACTAAGGAAGGAGTTGTGCTCGTAAAGGACACCATTCCAATTCTTGAACGCCCCAAAGTTGCCTATAATGAGGTTTCAGGTGTCTATGCCATGTGGTTTCATTATGACAACTACTCATACTCCACGGCAGAACTCGGACTTGCAACAAGCAACAGTCCTACCGGACCGTTTACTGTGATAAAACACCTGCGGCCAAACGGGCACGAATCGCGAGATATCAGCATGTATAATGCCCCTGACGGAACGGTGTACATTGGATATGCGGCAGACGGCAATTCCACAATTCGGTTGGTACAGTTAGACAACTCCTATCTAAACCTAACCCCGAACGATGTCAACACCTATGCACACTGTGAAGGCCCTGGTATTCTTCAACGGAGCACCGGCACTTTTTACATGGTTACCAGCAATTGCTCAGGGTGGTACCCCAACCCAGCAATTTATTACACCTCAGACAATATCACTGGATCTTATACCGACTGTGGAACACCGTGTATAGACGATTCCCTGAATATCACGTTCAATTCACAGCCGTGCTACATTTTCAAGATTCCGGGATATGACGATGCCTTTTTATATATGGGTGACAGGTGGAACGGTGGCGGAAGCACCACTTCTCAATATGTTTTTTTGCCCATTCAATTTTCCTCGTCCGGCGCCTTGGAATTACGCTATTATACTAGTTGGAGAATAGAGGATTTTTTCAGTCGCACTGGTACTAAAAGTGATGAGTTAAATGATGCCGTATTACAAACTGAACATAAGGCGGAGGGTATCTCTGTTTACCCAAACCCTGCAATTGATGTCTTTTACTTGAATTTAAGTTCAACAGAAGGTGGAACAGCAACTATATCTTTAATCGACCTCCAGGGAAAAACAATATGGGGAATGAATCAGGATTTAGTAAGGGGACAAAACAGGATTACTTTGGATTTAAAAGATTTATCGTCTGGTTTATATTTACTGAAAGTTTCCGATAAAAATAAAACGTATCAACAAAAAGTTGTAATAAAGTAAATATTATTAGTTTTTAGATAGTATGTAAATACAGGGGTATGGTTTTTCAGATCCCTGTATTTTTTAAATATCCATTGGATTACCATCCAATGTTAGGAAACTTGGATATTGACGTTGCTTTTCTTCTTGTGTAAATGATTTTGTCAAAAAACAAATTGATAAAGTTGAGGTTTTGTATAGGACTTCCAAATTAGCAATATTGCAATACTCAGAAATAAATTTAAAAATACTATAGTAATGCCTCGACCGATTTGTGGCTCTCGGAGTTAAAACCCTCATCTCAAAAGATATCCAATTGATACTTGCTTTTTCCGATAAACGTAACCAAGGCTTTTTTGAAACCCGAAGGTGTTATACGTTCACGGGCTGCTGCATCAGGTGCATAACGCTCCAATTGTTCTTTGCCTTGTTGGCGAACATTAGCAAGCATTTTTTTCTGACTCGCTTTCAGATATTTCAATTCTATTAGCCATTCGTAGTTTACATACTGCGCATATCTTTGATCTTTCACCAATAATATATCCATGTATCCGTCAGCAACTTCCATTTCACTAAAATTGATATACAAGCCATCAATGAAAAATAGAGTAAACATGATAGTTTTGATGTATTTTTCATTGAATTTCATGAGGTCTCTGTTCGAGAGTTTTTTCATGATTTCGTTTACATAGTCCAAAAATGGAACGATATTACCCTTTTGCTGCATTTCTGTCATGATGCCATCCAGTTTTCTGCGGTCAATAGAGACATTTGTATTCAAAAAATCCTGAAAATACTCCCAATATATAGATTTGATCACATAATTGGGGATGGATAAATATACTTTATTCTTATAGGCACCACTTATTGTAAGCATTCCCATATAAAAAAGCAAGGATAGAAAATTATTTTTGTCGTGATACATTTTTTCCAATGGAAAGCGCGAAGCCAGTTCTGCCTCTACGGAATTGGATTCTATTATAAAATCAACCGAAGCTGCATCCTCAAACAATGATGCAAGTCGTTGAATTTTCCGGTAATCGGTTCTCACATTTTCGTCCAGAATCGGTTTGGGATATTGACCATCTTTAAAACTCAGGAGAAAATACAATATCATGTCTGAATTGTAAAGTTTTGTTTTACAATTTTCTGAAAATAAATAGCCATTATAATAGAACTTCAGGTCGGTAATTATTTTATCAATATCCAGATTATGGAAATTGTATTTATGCAACAATTCCATTACTTCATCATGATTAAAACCAAGAATTTCGTTCAGGTCATGATGGGTTGTCAAATTGGTGGTAATATTGAAACCACTTGCCATATCATCAAGCATGATAGGACTTACACCGGTCATAAATAATCGTGTATTTACTTGTTGTGTCGTTTCTTTCAATGTTTTATAAAACGTACGGACAAAACCCTCGCCCTGCAGTAAATCTTTATAAAGTTGTTCATCGTTGACACTTATCAGGTCGTTGGCAAAGTTGTCGTATTCATCTATGAAAATGAATATTTTCAGATTGTTTTCTTTTATTTTATCCATTACAAACTTAATGGCTTTATCGGCAGTCCAAAATTCCTTTGGCAAGGTATCCACTTTTAGAAATGAAGAATACCTGCTGATAAATCCAAGTGTTTTTATAATAATCTCACCATTAAAACTCTCTATGAGTTTATCCTTACCCAGATTTGTAACAATTCCTGCAAAACTAAACATGAGTGTCAAAAAGTCGTTTCTATTGGGTGTAGGATTTTTTCCAATATACAAATCTCCAAATAATGGTTCGAACTTATCTTTTTTATTGACATCATAATAACTTTCGAGCATTGAGATAAAGAGGCTTTTGCCGAAGCGCCTTGGACGTATAAAAAATTGGTACTTTGGTAAACTTTCAAGTACTTCAATGAATCTGGTTTTATCTACATATAAATAATCTTCTGAACGCAATGCATCAAAATTAGCTTCACCATAAGGTATTTTTTGATATTTATTTTGCATGATATAATTATTTCAATGAATATATGTATTAAAAAGCTAAAAAATGAAATAAATGTCTTTCGCAAAGATACATTATTTATTCATGTTGCGAATCAAAAAACGCTTCGAAATAATTCAAAGATCTTTAGGTAACACAATGAAAATAGGGTTATTGATCAGAATACTTTATTTAAGAGTGTTTTTAGTATTAGGTTCAGAGTTATAGGTTAAGATTTATAAGTTGAAAACGGCATAAAATCAGTAGCATATCACAATATAATACGCCATTTTATATTTAAAATAACCCTAGTACATTCAGTATTCAAAAGGGAATAAACGATGCGCTCAGGCAAATTCAGGTAGGGCCTACAAAATAGGCAATAAGGATATATGGTATTATTTATTATTGACTTGTTGTGCTGGTCGCAAGTCGGAGCAAAAGCATATATGATAAAACCACATGATACCCAATAGAACCAGAACTTCCACCTTAGCCAATATTGCGAAACTAAGAAAGGAAGGAGCTACTTCTGATGAATTGTATTTTGTTGCAAAAGAATTAGGATTATTGCCTGCGATTATCTTCAGAACTGATGTTTGACTTCATCAATTTTGTCCTCGAATCATAGATCAAAATTCTTCTCTACTTGCAAGAAATCAATTCATACTTTTGTGAACCTAATCCAATTTTTTCAGCATAATCAAGGCTCAATTTCCAATCTGTTCCGGGGTGCGCAGCAATAAATCGATCCTGATCAGGCATGCAAGATTCACCAATAACAGAATGCTTTAGAACAGGGGCTTTATGGGCTGCATCAACACATGCTCTGTCTAGTGCTACAGGATCGAATGATGCAAACATTCCAATATTGGGAATGATTGCTGCATCATTATTGCCCCAACAATCGCAATTGGGTGATACATCCATAACAAAATTAATATGAAAACAAGGTTTGTCCTTGGTTGCAGCCATAGCATACTCTGCGACTTTTTCCTGCATGCTTTTTGCATTCCATTGAACAACCGCTGCATCATACTGACAAACAGCAATGCATTGACCACAGCCTGTACATTTATTGTAATCAATAAAAGCCAAGCGAGATTCGTTCAAGTGAATAGCATCATGAGCACAATTGTTTACACATACTTTGCAAGAAGTACAATTTTCTTCTGCAATTCGAGGCTTAGAATCAGAATGCATCTCCAATTTACCTCCCACAGAAGCACATCCCATGCCCAGATTTTTCAAACAACCCCCAAAGCAAGCCATCTCATGACCTTTGAAATGATTCAGACTAATAACAATATCCGCATCGGCTATTGCTTTTCCAATCCGAGCATTTTTAATATGCTTTAAATCGATGCTGATTTCGGCCACATCTGTCCCTTTTACTCCATCGGCGATGACCACATCACAACCCGTAACACAATATCCAAATCCATTTTCCAATGCCGAACGCAAATGGTCTATTCCATTAGATCTCCTTCCTTTGTACAAAGTATTCGAGTCGGTCAGAAACGGGATTCCACCTTTTGATTTTATGTATTCTGCTAAAACCTTAACAAAATTAGGACGAATAAATGCAAGGTTGCCCGGTTCTCCAAAATGGATTTTTATGGCAACGAATTTCTTATCGAAATTTATTCTATCTATTTGCGCCTGAATAATCAGTTTGCGCAATTTATCCAACAGATTTGACTTTGCGTTTGTCCGTAAATCTGAAAAATAGACTTTTGAAACGTCTTCCATTATTTTTTTTCACAAATCTAAATAACTTGATTGAAATTTCAAATAAGTTTACCAAATCAAAATTTCAAAAATTTTCCAAAGATGAATTCTCTTCAAATATTGATTTGATGAAAAAAACATCCTAATTGTAATCAAAATTATGCTTAAATTTGAATAAGAAAAAATATATTTTCGTTTTTGGTTTTTTACTTCAAAATACATAAAAAAATGAATGGAAAAGAAAAAGTTCAATTATCTCTTAATCATCAACAAGGACAAGGTGTTGCAATCGATTTTGGAGGAACACCCGTAACAGGAATTCATGTTCTGGCAATCAAAAATTTGCGAGATTATTACGGTTTGGAAAACCGTCCGGTCAAAGTTGTGGAACCCTATCAGATGCTTGGAGAAGTAGATGCAGAACTTCAGGAAATTATGGGAGTTGATACGATTTCAGTTCCATCAAGGAAAAACATGTTTGGTATTGAAAATAGTAATTATAAGGAATTCAAAACGTTTTGGGGACAAACTGTTTTGGTTCCTGGTGATTTTAATACAGAAATGGATCAAAATGGCGATTTGATTATTTTTCCGGAAGGGGACATGAAAGCCAAACCAAGCGCAAAAATGCCGAAATCGAGTTATTTTTTTGATTCCATCATTCGCCAGGGAGTCATAGACGATAACAATTTGTCTGTTGAGGACAATCTGGAAGAATTTAAGCAAATTTCTGCCGATGACTTGAATTATTTAAAAACCGCCATAGAAAATGCAAGTAATTCGAACAGAGCTGTTGTAGCGAATATGGGTGGTACTGCTTTAGGAGATATAGCCTTGGTTCCTGCTCCATTCATGAAATCCCCCAGAGGAATCAGAGATGTAACCGAATGGTACATGAGCCTAATGATGCGCCCTGATTATGTGAAAGAAATCTTCGAAAAACAAACAGAAATTGCTGTTCAAAACTTACAAAAACTCTTTGATGCTGTAGGGAATAAAATCGATGTAATCTTCATCTGCGGAACAGATTTTGGAACACAAGATTCTCAATTTTGCGATCCTCAAACTTTTGATGAAATATATAAACCTTACTACAGAAAAGTCAATGATTGGATTCACCAAAACACCTCCTGGAAAACATTTAAACATTCATGTGGTGCTATTGAACCATTGATGCAAAACATAATTGAATCTGGGTTTGATATTATCAATCCGGTACAAATTAATGCAAAAGGCATGGATTCGAAATTGCTAAAAGAGAAATATGGAAGCCAAATAACATTCTGGGGAGGTGGCGTAGATACACAGAAAACCCTCGCATTTGGAACTCCAGCAGATGTTGAAAAGCAAGTTTTAGAACAATGTCAAATCCTTTCACAAAATGGTGGTTTTATTTTCAATACTGTTCATAATATTCAAGCAAATGTTCCGATTAATAATCTGGTAGCTATGATTAATGCTTTGAAGAAATTTAATGGAAAATAAATATTTTGAACTTCAGAACTCCTGAAACAGAGCAACCTTTTATTTTGTGATTATTTCAAAATATAAAAATTTGCGTACAACCTTTTAAACACTTAGGCACATAGAATATTAACTATGTGCCTGTTATTTTCATATTTGTCTTTGTGTTTTCCTATATTTAAAACTCCTGATATTTACACATAGCTCCAAGTTTTCTGAATATATTTCAGGCAAATACTTGAAAAATTATTTACTTTCCTGACAGCGGTTTTGTAATAAACCAGATGAAATTCAAATTTTTATCTATATATCATGTAAACAGATACATTCATTGATTCATTAATTTTCAATGCATTATAACATTTCTTTGACTTTTTTTAAAGTTTTACGTATTTTTACAATGACAGAAGCGATTGTTTCGTTTTCTATGAATAGCTTTAAGGCTGTCTGAACTTTCTGGCAGGAAATAAAAACCTGAGAAGTTGAGAGTTAAAGATGAAATCACCCATAATCAAAATTAATTTATTCATTAAACCGGGATGTTATGATACAAAAAATTTTATTCATCGTACTATTTATGTTACCAATCCTGCATGCTTTTTCGCAGCATACAACCCAATTTGCCAAAGGAATTGGCGGACTCTACTCAGACTACGGAAATGTTATTCAAACCGATGCTTCCGGCAATATTTATGTGGGCGGAACTTTTAATAATGCTTTGGTCGATTTTAATCCCGATCCTGTAGGCGCTGCTAATTTGAATAGCAATGGACGAAATTCAGATGTTTTTTTCGCAAAATATTCAAGCACCGGAGCTTATGTTTGGGCAAAAAGTTTCACAGGAGGTGGAGACAATGCCGATTATTTCTACGATATGACATTAGACGCTTCCAACAATATCTATATGACCGGAGGATTTAAAGGGACGCCAGATTTTGACCCTGCAACAGGCGGCGTTCAGGGAATGACCAGTACCGGTGAACAAGATATGTTTTTTGGTAAGTATAATTCTACGGGTGGTCGCGTATGGTCGAATCGGATTGGCGGAACAAAATATGTTTTTGGAAAATCCATTGCAGTGGACAAAAAAGGCTATATTTACGTATCCGGATATTTTGAAGGATCGGATGTGGATTTTAATCCTGGAACGGGTGTTCTCAATCTTACAAATCAAGGCATCATGGATGTATTTTTTGCAAAATTCAAAAATGATGGAACATTGGTTTGGGTCAAAAGTTTTGGAGGAATTGGCTACGATTATGCTCAGAGCATGGCTCTCGATGATTCTGCCAATATTTATATAACAGGTGCATTTGAAGGTAGTCTTGTTGACTTTGATCCGGGTGCAGGAATTACAACTCTATCGAGTGCCGGAAACAGCGATATTTTCTACGCAAAATATGACTCTTCCGGAACAATCAAATGGGCAAAAAGAATTGGAGGATTAGACTTTGAGCAAAGTAGAAGTATTACCATTGATTCATCTAAAAACATTTTTATTTGCGGCTATTTCAAAGGTGCCAATATTGATTTCGATCCAGGTGCATCCAGCCGTTTACTTACAAGCGCAGGGGGATCTGATATTTTCATTGGAAAATACACAAAAAATGGTGACTACCTCTGGGCACATCGAGTCGGTTCTTCGCTGGATGATGTGGCGCAAGGAGTTGATATTGATGGTTTTGGAAATTCATATTTTACGGGGTATTTCAGTGGTACAAATGTTGACTTTAATCCGGGTGCAAGCTCCTACCCTCTTTCCAGCAATGGTGCTTTCGAGTTATTTTTGACCTCCTTAGATCCCAGTGGTAATTTTCTTTGGGCAAACAGCATTGGAGGAAAAAACAATGATGAAGGAAATGATATTGCTGTAGATATCAATGGTACTGTAAATCTAACTGGCTACTACATCAACAAAAATGTTGATTTCGATATAACAGCCAATTCAATTTTGCTCGATAGTGTCGGATATTCGCAAATTGCTTTTGCCAAATATAAAATTCCCACCCCAACTATGGAGGCAAAAAATATTGTTGCTACGAATATTCTGGCCAATAGCATAAGTATCAAGTGTCATCATGGAAATGGATATAGAAGGGCAATATTTGCTGCACAGGGCTATGGCGTTCTTACTGCACCTCAAAACAATAAAACCTATGCTGCTTCTACGGTTTTTGGCACTGGAAATCAGATTGCAAGTTCTGGATATTATTGTGTTTATAATGGAACAGACTCGGCTGTAACTGTTACAGGTCTAACACCTCAATCGGTTGATTATACTTTTGTTGTGTATGAATACAATGGCTATGATGGCGTTGAGCAGTATGCAACAATTGCAGAAACCAATAATCCTAAAACTTTCACAACTGGAATCGATTTATCCAATGTTGATTTTGATGTTTCCTTATCAAAACTGATGAATACAACTACACTTATGGAGTATGAACTCAATGCAAGCAACAATTGGATTACCTGCATGAATGGTTCAACACAGCCTGTTTCTTTTGTTCCGGGAAGTTTAAAAATAAGAGAGAAAATCAGTCCTACAAATTACCGACTGCTGACACAAATAACAAAGCCTTCTACTCCTTTATTTTCAATAGATTATGTAAATGAGCAAAGCCTTGAGGCAATTCCTGAATACATTGAATTCTCCACACAGGCTGACTTTGCAACTTCCGATACAGGTATGTTTCAAGCAATAAGTCTTACACCAGGGCAAGATGTCTATTTTAGAACCATTGCTACAAAAAATTCCTTACATTCAGATAATTATTTACTAACGGTAAAAAACCGCCCCTCCGCTCCAATCAATTCGATTAATTTTGGCACGGAATATACTTCTGATATGGTTTCAGAATCTCAAATTTTTGCCTCTCAGTCCGATTTTAGCGATGCCATTTTTGGAAATAATTCTGCCGTAAAATTATACCCGAATGTTGACTTGTACATAAGAAAAGCTGCCAATGCTACCGATTTTTCATCCGAAATATTGTATTTGGATGTACCTGCACGCATAGCTGCTCCCAATATTTCGATCGATTTTGAAGTGGAAAAAACCAACATCAACATCCCTACAGATATTGAGTTTTCGACCTCTGTAAATATGACTGGCTCAATCACAGGAAATGATCAGAAAGTTCAAGTGACACCCGGTGATGATCTGTATTTTCGATATAAATCAAGTTTGAGTGCATTCGCTTCGGAAATTCTTCATTTAGATGCTCCTACCAGACCATCGAAACCCAATTTTTCCATCGATTTTGCTCACGAAACCACCATGGAAAATGTTGGGGTGGATATTGTCTTCGATATTGCAATCGGTTTTCCAACTCCCCAAAACGGATCGGAGAATAAAGTAACTATAACACCGGGAACAAATCTTTATTTCAAGAAAAAAGCAACGGCAAGCGCATTTTCTTCTTTAATACAAAGTTTGATTATACCTGGCAGATCGCTGGCACCAACCTACAGTATTGATTATGTGAATGAATCCACGAATGAAATTGTTTCTTCATCCGACGAATACTCGATAAATGCAAATTTCAGTTCATCATCGAGTGGAAATGATGATTTTATTGATGTGAATCCCGGTGAGGATCTGTATTTCAGAACAAAGGCAAGTGAAATCAGTTTCTCATCCGAAGCTTCACATTTGGTTGTAAATCCTCGTCCCCAAGCTCCGTTGATTACAATCATGAACGATGACCAAAATTATTTTGACTGGAATTATATCCAAGGTTTTGATCTTGTGTCTGATTATGAATATACCACAGATGGCGGATCTCAATGGATCAACTGTATGGCAAAACCCCAAACGCTTGAAAATATTGATATTCCTATTGGCGATCTTCAAATCAGAGTGAAATGTTTTTCCAATCATTCGTTCTTTGGTACAAGTGCAATTTCAACTCAAGCCTTTAGCTTTATTGATGGAATTGAAAATATTCAAAACAATTTATACTCCATTTATCCCAACCTCACCCAAGGTGAAATATTTTATAAAAGAAAAAATAATGAGAACACAGAAGATCTCTATCAAATATATAATCAATATGGTCAATTGGTTCAGGAAGGTTTTGCTTCTGGAAATGGAATTATAGATATTTCTCACAATTCCAATGGGATTTATTATATTCGCATATCCAATTCGATTGATGGATTGAGAGGTAAAATAATTTTAGCTAAACAATAAAAGAAGATATTAAGATGAAAGTAGCATTAGCACAATTAAATTATACAATCGGAAATTTCGATGGAAATTTCAGCAAAATAGAAAAAGCGATAGAAAAAGCCAAAATTGATAAGGCAGAATTGGTTGTATTTTCAGAACTTTGTGTATGCGGCTATCCTCCTTTGGATTTGCTTGAACAAAATGAATTTATAAAGAATTGTGCAAAAACTATCGATAAGATTGTGGCCTGTTCAAAGGACATTGCAGTCATAATCGGAAGCCCTACAGTTAATCTGGATGCGCATGGAAAAAACCTTTTTAACTCGGCAATTTTCATCGAAGATGGAAAACTCATTAAAACGATTCACAAAACCTTGCTTCCCACTTACGATGTATTTGATGAATACAGGTATTTTGAACCCAATAACCATTTCGAAACCATAAATGTAAAAGGTAAAAAAGTAGCTTTAACTATTTGTGAGGATTTGTGGTTTCAGCAACCCAGCGATAACCCTTTTTCGCGGGCGATCATTTATAAAACAGAACCGATAGAACAGCTTAGCCATTTACAACCCGATTTGATCATCAATATTTCGGCTTCTCCTTTTTCGTACACCCAGGATTTTGTTCGCAAGCAAACCATGATGGACAATGCCAAAGAATATAAATTACCTGTGATTTATGTTAACCAGGTAGGTTCTCAAACAGAACTAATTTTTGATGGCGGTTCCCTCTACATCAACGAAAATGGCGAAATCGTGGAAGAATTAAAATATTTTGAAGAAGATTATGTTGTTGTGGATCTTAAAGAAAGCAAACCCAAAATACCCGGCATAACAGAATACAGCCGTGTGAATTACATTCAGAAAATACATGACGCTTTAATTTTGGGAATACGCGACTTTTTCACTAAGTTAGGGTTTAGCAAAGCCACTCTGGGGCTGTCAGGTGGAATCGACTCTGCAGTAACCCTTGGACTGGCTGTAGAAGCTTTGGGGGCTGAAAATCTCAGGGTATTGCTATTGCCTTCGAGATATTCTTCAGATCACTCGATATCTGATGCCATAGGTTTAGCGGAAAGGCTTCATGTTCAGTATGATATTGTCAAAATTCAGCCTATTTTGGATGCTTTTATTGAACAAATGGCCGATGTATTTAAAGGCACAAAAGAAGATCTTACTGAGGAAAATATTCAGGCAAGAATTCGGGGAAGTTTGTTAATGGCATTATCAAATAAATTTGGCAATATTTTACTCAACACTTCCAATAAAAGCGAGGCGGCTGTGGGTTATGGTACTTTGTATGGCGATATGAACGGGGCGCTTTCCGTTCTTGGCGATGTTTATAAAACAGATGTTTACAGGCTTGCCAGATATATCAATCGGAATGTAGAAATCATCCCTGAAAATACAATCATTAAGCCACCTTCAGCAGAATTAAGGGACAACCAGAAAGACTCGGATTCCCTTCCTGAATATGAAATTTTGGATAATATTCTCAAAAAGTATATCGAACTAAAAATGAGCGAAGAGGAAATAGCAAAACACGGCTTTGACCCAAAAGTTGTAAGACGCGTTGTGGGGCTTATCAATAGGAACGAATTTAAGCGATACCAAACCCCTCCTATTTTGAGAATTTCGACTAAGGCATTTGGTAGTGGAAGAAGAATGCCGATTGTTGCACAGTACTAAATTAATTGGGAGAAGGATTTAATCTTGCACATTTGAAGGTTTGCCGCTTGTTTTATTAGATATTTTCAATTCGTCATGCTCTGCGTGACGAATCTATTTTTACTTTACATCCTTTGCTATCGATAATTCGTACAGAACTTTCGTGGACAAACTACAACTGATATTATAAATATACAACATGTTTACTCCGATTAGTGAAAAAAAATAAATAATATAGACCAAATGGTTTTACAAACACCTAATTATAAGGAAATAGCAAAATTATTCATTATTCATTGTTCATTATTCATTACTTAGTGTCCATCTATAAAAATATTATTACCACGAATTCGCTGAGAACTTGCAGAGAACCGCAAAGTTTAAACTTGTTGATTGAATTGAACATAATGGGAATTGAAATCATTATTTCACTAGAATTTTTGATCTTATAATCGGATTTTTGGTATTAATTCAATATCTTTGTATTCTATGTTGTTGACGATTCGTTCAACTCTAAAATTTATATAAAATCTATGTTATGAAAAACTTAGCATTTATATTGATCGTATGTTTTCTTTTTCAAATTGCATACACACAAGAGAAATATGTCAAAATAGAAAAAGGAAATGTGTACTGGGAGAAATCGGTTTTACAAAAAGATTTTCTGAAAATCGATAAAAAAGGACTTTGGGGTGCCGAAAAAGCAAAGGTTTCCAATGCTGCATTTCAAAAAGCAGCCTTACAGGAAAGCCCAGCCATGTCGATTGTAAATGGTATTGCTTTTTTGGATGAAGAGGATCCCGAAAATGCGATGGACTTCCTTTATAATGAACTTATTCCCAATAATCAAATTGAATGGATCAAAGGGCCTTTTGAACAATTTGTGGATGGCAGAATAAAAAAAGATGGAAAAGATTACATTGTGATCAAATGCATTGCATGGGGTGAATATAAAAGAAAGAACAATGCTGTAAATCATTTTCCTGCAAACAATTTCTTGAAATCAAAAATTATGGAAAATAAAAAGAACAGAGGTTCTTCCAGCAATTCCAATGTGGTAACCTTGGCCAACTGCATGACCTCCTCAGATTTTGCCAGAATTATTCAGGAGATGAAAGTTGCAGAAATCGCAAACAGAGATGTTATTGCTAAAAATAATCTGATTAAGATAGAGTGCATTTCTTCGACCCAATCCATGGAATTGATCAGTTTAATGGACGAAATTGACCGCGATGATTTTATTAATAGTATTTGCAAATACATTCGTGATATCGCTGATTTCTTACCATCCGTTGAACTTTGTGCGGAATCAGACAGACCTATAGTCAAAACCACGATTGAAAACGAAATCGCAAAAAGAAAACAATAAAACGAAACAATTAAAGTAAAAGAAAATCATGATCAGTATCAATTTCATTTATTGCACTTCAACAAACATAAGCAACAATTGAAACAGTTCTGGAAACTTATTCAAAGGCAACACATCAGCCTTATCTTGAGGTACATGGTAGAATTTATATGCTCCTTGTGTGTAAATAAAAATGGCAGGTATTTTCTTCTGGCTAAATGGAAAATGATCGCTATTGGGGCGATTTTTCTTTGCCGCAACCACTGGCAAAAGATTCTTGGTTTTATTTAATGAATCGAGTTGATGGAATACCTTTTTGCACTCAATACCGTTCACAACCCGAATGCCTTCGTCGCCAGAACCAATCACATCCAAATTAATCAGGACTTTTATTTTTTGTAATTCCAACATAGGATTATTCACAAAATATGTGCTGCCAACCAAACCTAACTCCTCAGCACCAAAAAAGATAAAAGCAATAGAATATTTCGGTTTACTTTTTTGAAGTGAGAAGTTTTTTGCCAATTCCAGAAGCATACTAACTCCGCTTGCATTATCGTTGGCACCCGGGAAAATAATATCCTTTCCTATTTTTCCGAGGTGATCATAGTGGGCTGTAAAAACCAAAAAAGAATCTACTTTCCCAGGTATTATGCCCAGAATATTTTGGCTTATGTAATTGGCTTCAAAAACAGGTTGAACATCAATTTCAATCTTCGAGTTTTGCTCCAATTGAATATCCTGTCGTAAATATATATGTGTCCAATCAACACGTTCATTGCTAACGCCATGCATCAATGTTTTGGCAGGTTCAAGATACCCCGATGCGCGAAGAAAATTACCCTGTAAGCATGATTTCATCAAACTCTCTGAAAGGGTATTATTGCTTACACCCGTGGTATCTATATAGACAAATTTATTGGAGTAATCGTTTGTGAAGAAATTCTTCAATTTCAATGAATCGAGAATAATAATACGATCTAAATGAATTATATCAAAGCGACCTTTAATTTTGCTGGTGTAGGGAGCAGGAAGGTAATCCAAAGCACATTGAAGTTTTTTGCCATTTATATACAACTGAGGTTCTGATGGAAAAGTATTGACAGAAAGATTAAAACTTTGGGAAAATCCCTGGATTGGACTTTGCAAATGAAGCTTTTTTAACTTCTTGATAATAAATAATTCTGTGGTCTTATCACCCGAATCAGTATATCCTCTTCCCGCAAATTTTGCGGAAGTAAGCATTGAAATGTTTTTGCGTACATCATCCATATCTTGGGCATAAACGCCAAAACATCCGAAGATAATACCAATCACAATTTTAAAAGTTATTATTTTCATGACTTTTATCTAAAGAAATATAAAAATAGAAATTATTTTTTCCAAATCTAAATTTATTTGAAATGTTAATTCATTCGTTACATTTATTCTGATATAATTTCAAAAATATTTTTGGGTGAAATAAGTAATAGTACAAATTTGATTGTATATTACTAAGATTTCCGAGCAAAATTTTCAATAATTTTCAGATGTGTGCAAGCTATTTTTATTAAAAAATCTCCTAATATATAATTCAATATATTAAGGTTCAAATATATA
>Ga0316608_1000280_pt1 | contig 25594 bp, 22 predicted proteins | sample MIS2016152B_MG_FD_207673 | JGI IMG/M metagenome (GOLD analysis project Ga0316608, IMG submission 207673) | Microbial mat bacterial communities from Middle Island sinkhole, Lake Huron, Michigan, United States - MIS.2016.152B | ecosystem: Environmental > Aquatic > Freshwater > Lake > Sediment...
CCAAGAGCGGAGCTACACAGTGCTCACCTTACAAAAAGAAGCCATCCAACAGACCGAGCAGGTAGAGACCGTGGGCACAGAAAAGCAGAAGTTGTTTCCTACAGACATCGCCATGGTAGTCAATGATTTTTTGGTGACTCATTTTTCTGACGTTACCGATTATGACTTTACAGCCAAAGTAGAGGAGGAGTTAGATGCTATTGCCCAAGGTGGTAAGTCGTGGGACAAAATGCTGGCTGAGTTTTACGAAGACTTTCATCCCAAGGTGATACAGACACAGCAGCTTGACCGTACAACTCTTGGTACCTCCCGGCTGCTGGGACGAGTAGCGCATACCGGAGAACCCGTCATTGTTAGATTGGGCAAGTACGGCCCTTTGGTACAAATAGGAGAAAATGAAGGAGAAAAAGTGCCTAAGTTTGCTAGCCTCCAACAAGACCAACGCATTGAAAACATTACGCTAGAAGAAGCTCTTCAACTTTTTGACTTGCCTCGAGAGATAGGTTTCTTCGAAGATAGCCCCATGGTGGTGAATAAAGGCCGTTATGGTCCTTATGTCAAACACAAGGAGCAATTTTACAGCCTGGGAAAAGAAGATCATCCACTTACTATTAATACCGAAAGAGCAGTGGAACTTATCCACGCCAAACGCAAGGCAGATGCCGAGAAAATTATTAAAAATTTTGAGGACCACCCGGATATACAGATTCTAAAGGGCCAGTGGGGTCCCTATATCAAATCGGGTCGCAAAAATGTAAAGATTCCTAAAGAAATAGAAGACCCAAGCACGCTCACCTTGTCAGCTTGTCTGGAGTTAGTAGAACATGCTCCTACCAAGACTCCTGCTAAGAAAAAGCGCAGCAATGCGGTTAGTTAGTTGCGCTCCGAACGGGAGGCCTACTACTTAACATAATATATATTATATAACAAGTATGATCGCTGTCGAAGCATGGTATGGATATGAAAGATGACGGACTACGATAAGCTGCTACCTATTCAGTCCAACTCATGAAACTTCTTATCGCCACACATTCTCACAATCTTAGGATGGAACGAACCAATAATGTCAATTAAGCTCTTTTGGGATTCCATGACTTGTCGCATGTCTTTATAAGCCATAGGTGCTTCATCCAACCCCGAACCAATGACTTCAACTCCAGCATTACTAATGTGCTCAGCGACCACATGCTTATTCAAGATACGCTTAGCCTGGGTTCGCGACATAGCTCTACCAGCCCCATGGGAAGCTGAATTAATAGATGCTTGATTACCTTTTCCTCTTACAATGTAACCAGCAGCTGTCATAGAACCGGGTATGATACCCAATGCACCCCTCCCGGCTGGAGTGGCTCCTTTTCTATGCACAATGATTTCTTCCCCATTGCTATCCTTTTCCTTCCAAGCAAAGTTATGATGGTTTTCAATCATGGTTACAGGAGTAGCCCTCAGTCCTACGGCCATGCGTTCATGAATTTGGTGATGACAAGCAGAAGCATATGCTCCAGCGAGATGCATAGCGAGCCAATATTCCTGACCCAACTCTGTGTCTAAATCTAACCAAGCCAAATGCCTTGCCTCATGAGGTAGTTTACAATGTTTCATGGCTAGCTCCGTATAGTATTGGGCAATACTAGCGCCCAAGCCTCTTGACCCAGAATGTGATAGGACAGCCAAATACCTGCCCATGGATAGGCCCAATTCATTGTTTTGATCTTCAATTTCTGTAATACCAAACTCGACGAAGTGGTTTCCACCACCAGAAGACCCGATTTGTTGGGCTGCACGGTCTTTAAGTTGCCTTAATACTCCTATTTCATCAAACAAGCTATTCTCAAGTACCTCATGGTCTTGGGGATTTTTGAAAGTATCCCTGCCGAATTTAGTGTTCCGCACCAGCATCTTTTTAAGATCCTTCTTCCTATCATGAAGCATCGAATCAGTAATGTCATAGATCGTCATACACATTCGGCATCCTATATCTACACCAACTCCATAAGGAATAACGGCATTCTTAGTGGCCAATACACCGCCAATCGGGAGTCCATATCCTTGGTGTGCATCAGGCATGAGAGCACCGGCTGTGGCAATAGGTAACCTCATTGCTATCTTCATTTGATCTAGGGCTCCTTGCTCAATACCTTTGGGGCCGTATACTTTATATGCATATGGGGTTTTGCGAAGAGGTAAACCTAGGTCCGCTGGAGTGACAAGTTCCTTTTCTGAAATTAGTGCGTTATTTTCTTTCATATGCTCCTTCATGATCGGAACTTTATAGCAAAGCGTTACAGCGCGTGCCCTAAAAATAGAAAACTAAAGTTTCATAATCTAACGCTGCTATACTTCACGTGATAAGCTTTCTGTAGCAGGAAAGCGTTCTGTGCTGGATGATTTTTAAACTCTTAACGTCTTATCCAGTGCTGCTTATATTTGCCGCTAGTACCTAGTACTGTACTATACCTGAAGTATGAAAAAATACCTGCCTAATTTTTGTACTTTACTTAATCTCACGAGCGGCGGTTTAGGCGTTATGCTAGCCTTGAAAGGCCATCTAATCCAGGCAGCCCTATGCATCTGGGCAGGAGCTTTTTTTGACTTCTTCGATGGGTGGCTAGCTCGGCTACTCAAAGCTTATTCACCACTTGGCCAGCAACTAGACTCCCTGGCTGACCTGGTTACTTTTGGTTGGTTACCGGCAAGCATTGTCTATGAACTCATAAGCGAACAAACTACTTCCCCCTATCTGCCTTACGTAGCTTTGCTCATTCCTAACTTCTCTGCGCTCAGGCTTGCTCGGTTCAACATTGACACCAGGCAAAAAAACGTATTTATCGGTCTACCTGTCCCTGCCAATGGCGTGCTCATCAGTACGCTTCCCTGGATAATGACAACCAATAAATATGCTTGGTTGACAGCATTGCTTCACCAACCCTACACCCTGGCTATCTTGGTGATACTCACGTCTTACCTGCTGATAGCCAACATCCAACTCATGGCCTTTAAGTTTACTACCTATGCCTGGTATCCTAATCGTTTCAAATATGGATTTTTGTTGGCCTCAACTTTACTCACACTCCTCCTACGGGCCGAAGGACTGGCGTTGAGCATTATTTTATATGTCTTAGTATCCATTGTATCTAGGCTGCAACAAGAATAGTGATTCAATACAACAGAGCCCGGAATTGTACTCCACCACCTCTATATATTATGCTTGATAGAACCATACCCCCGCCCTCTAAAACGATTGATTATTTACGTTTTTCTTGGCCAAAAGCCTACCAACTCAAAGAAGGCCTACCGCTCTTTGTACTCAATGCAGGGAACCAGCCGATCATCAAACTAGAACTGGTATGCGACGCCGGCTCATGGTACGAGCCCCACAACGGCGTCGCCTACTTTACGGCCAAGATGCTACAGGAAGGTACTCAACAAAAAAGCGCTCAGGATATTGCCCATTACATCGATCAGTATGGCGCCAGCATCCAAGTCCAGGTGCAGCCTGATACATGCACCTTCACACTAATCACTTTATCTAAACACCTAGTACCCATGCTTGCTTTACTGGTAGAGCTACTCCTGAGCCCTACCTTTGATGAGCAACGTTTGGCACATTTAAAAAACCTTTCCACCCAGGAACTCAAGGTAGATGCTAAAAAAAATAGCCACGTAGCACGTAAGAAGCTCAAAGAAATATTGTTTGATAGTACGCATCCTTATGGCAAGCAACTCACCGAAACAGCAATAGCCTACATCACACCAGTGCATTTGCAGCAGTACTACAAGGATCAGCTGTTGGCACGATGCCGCCTCTTGGTAAGCGGACAGGTAGACGAACAGGACCTTCAAGCCATCCAAGATTACCTACAACCGCTGCCTATACAAGTTCCAGATGCTGTGCTACCTCCGTGGCCTACGCAAGCGCCTTCCCAAGTACATTTGGCCAAAGAAGACAGTTGGCAAGCTGCCATCAGCATGGGCAGAATACTCTTTGCCAAAGACCATCCAGACTACTTGCCACTCCTAGTTGTTAACGAATTACTAGGAGGTTACTTTGGCTCAAGGCTCATGCGCAACATAAGGGAAGACAAAGGCTATACTTATGGGATTTTCTCCAGGGTGGTGCCACTCAAACACACCAGCTACTTACTGATAGCTACTGAGGTCATCCAGGCCTTTGCCCAGGCTACCTGCCAAGAAATTGCACAAGAAATCAAGACTCTGCAAACAGTCCCAGTGCCAGAAGAAGAGCTAAAAACACTACAGAACTATATGCTCGGCACTTTTTTGTCGGAAATAAATGATCCATTTTCTATGATGGAAAAATTTAAAGCTGCCTATCTGCACGGTCTAGACCAGGCTTATTACGAGCGGTTGTACGATACCATTAGGCACATTAGCGCTCCCCAAATCAGGACATTGGCCAATGAGTACCTATCCACAGACAGCTTGAGCCAGGTGATCGTGGGTTGAGCTTTTATGCAGCTAGTTGGCTTTTGTTTAAATGAGTAAAAAATACATATTGCAGGTTCTCTAACTAAGTACACCTTGGCAAAACTCCGCCTGGCACCCCTGATCCTCTACGAGGATGATAACTACATCGTTATTAACAAGCCGCCCTGTGTAGCTAGTCTAGCAGATAGAACAGCCTCTGGCCCTCACATTTTTCAGCTGGCCAAGGACTACTATCCTCAAGCTCAGGTTGGTCACCGCCTAGACAAAGAAACATCAGGTGCTATGGCCCTAGCCAAGCATCCAGCTGCTTACAAGGCGCTCTGCAAGCAGTTTGAGACCCGACAAGTGACCAAGGTTTACCATGCCGTGTTAGAGGGCAACCACCGCTTTCACCAACAGCAGGTAAAAGCACCGATTGCCATTACTCCCAAGCACCTTGCCAAGATCGATCCACGCAACGGAAAGCAAGCCACTACAATCTTTACCACCCTACAAAACTTCTCAGGATATACCCTTGTTAGCTGCCAGCCCATTACTGGTAGGATGCACCAAATCAGAGTACACGCTACTACGCTCCAAGCCCCCATCGTTGGCGACACACAGTACGGCGGCCACTTGCTTTATCTCTCTACCTTGAAGCAGCACTACCGGCTCAAACGGCATGCCGAAGAGCAGCCTCTGTTGCCAAGATTGGCATTACATGCGCACTATTTGGAGTTTATAAGCCTTCAGGGGAAAAAAATAGCAGTGCAAGCTCTTTATCCCAAGGACTTTACAACGCTGGTCAAGCAGCTGACGCGGTATGCACATGTCACCTCCCCTACAGCACCCCCACACATTTGTAGTCGAACCAGCAAAGTGGGCTAACCTATGTTGCATAGGAAAAAAGAAGATGCTACTTTTACGGCCTGGTTGCGCAAGGCGCGCATTTTCTGTGTTAAATATTTTTTTCGAAATAGATCAGTGGACCACATAAGCTACAAAACGGTGTCAGTTAATCGGGAGAGTGCTCAGAAAGAGTGGGTGCTTGTAGATGCTAATGCACAGACCCTAGGCCGCCTGGCCAGTCAAGTGGCGGCTATGATTAGAGGCAAGCACAAGCCTAATTTTACCCCGCATGTGGATTGCGGAGACAACGTGATTGTCATCAATGCTGATAAAGTCCGTTTGACAGGCGAAAAATGGGATAAAAAGCAATACACTTCTCACACAGGCTATCCAGGGGGTCAAAAGACGATTACGCCTCGGCAGCTCAAAGAAAGATTTCCCACACGCATCATAGAGCACGCTGTCAAAGGCATGCTCCCTAAGAACAGGCTAGGCCGCAGGCTGTTCCACAATCTCTTCGTGTATACAGGCACGGAACATGACCATGTGGCCCAAAAACCAAAAAACATTACACTAAAAGGCTAACGCATGGAAAAACTTAATGCAATAGGCAGAAGAAAGACTTCTGTAGCCAGAATCTATTTGTCCAGCGGCAAGGGAGCAATTGAAGTCAACAAAAGGTCTTTAGAAAACTACTTCCCTTCTGAAGTGCTGAGAATGCTGGTCCAGCAACCCCTGCATCAGGCAGAGGTTACCGAACAATACAACATCAAGGTTAATGTTAAAGGTGGTGGTCTTACAGGACAAGCCGAGGCAATACGTCTGGCCATTGCACGAGTGTTGTGTCAAGTTAATGCTGAGTACCGTCCTGGCCTAAAACAAGCAGGCTATCTCACCAGGGATCCGAGAATGGTTGAACGCAAAAAATATGGCCGCAAAAAAGCTAGAAAAAGATTCCAATTCAGTAAACGTTAACCTCCAAGTACCCTCTGAATGATTACTTTAAAACACAAGGACTTACTCGATGCAGGTGTTCATTTTGGCCATTTGACAAGCAAGTGGCACCCCAATATGGCTCCTTTCATCTTTATGGAACGCAATGGCATCCACATCATTGATCTCAACAAAACTCTCCTGCAACTCCAAGAGGCAACCCGTGCCCTCAAGGTTATTGCAAGTGCTGGCAAGAGGATCTTATTCGTGGCAACAAAAAAGCAGGCCAAGGGCGTGGTAGAACAGGAAGCCAAGCGTCTCGGTATGCCCTATATCACAGAAAGATGGTTAGGAGGTACACTGACTAACTTTGCGACTATTCGCAGGTTACTCAAAAAAATGTCTTCTTTCGATAAGTTGACGAAAAGCACAGCTTACGATAACATGGCCAAGAAAGAGCAGCTTATGATTGCTCGAGAAAAGACGAAGCTAGAACGATTGTTGCAAGGTATTGCTGATACGACCAGATTGCCCGCAGCCCTTTTTATCGTAGATGTCAAGAAAGAACATATTGCTGTCAAAGAAGCCAGAAAGCTTGGAATTCCTGTATTTGCACTGACAGACACCAACACAGATCCTACATGTGTTGACTATCCTATCCCCAGCAATGACGATGCCTCGCGCTCTGTAGAGCTGATTATCAAGGCTGTTGGTAACGCTATTGAAGAAGGCCTGGAAGAACGACGCAAGCACAAAGAAGTAGACACTCCTACACAAGGACCAGTAGTTAGCAAAGGAGCCAGAGAAAGAAATGTTGAGAAAGTAGTGTCCTCAGAAACTGTAGAGAAGCAAGCATTCATGTCCAAAGCCATGAACAAACCGACTATCAAAGCTGCTAAGAAAGTAACAACCCAGCGGGTTGCGGAAGTAAAACAAGAGGTCAGTACAAAAACAGTTGAGTCAACCCCTAAAGCCAAGGCTACTACGACCTCAGACAAACCTCATGCCAACGCCAAAAAGACAACCAAGCAAGCAACCCCTGACCCAGAAAAAGCCGACCAAGCATAAATTGCTCAACCAACCCAATAAACAATCTGATAATGATTAGCGCGCAGGATGTTAACAAGCTAAGACAGCAAACAGGAGCTGGGATGATGGATTGCAAAAAAGCACTCACAGAAGCAGGAGGAAATTTTGACAAAGCCATTGAAATCCTGAGAAAAAAAGGTCAAAAAGTATCTGCTGCACGGGCTGATAGGGCGACTACCGAAGGTATTGTTTTGACCAAGGCAAATGATGCGCATAATTATGGCGTGATGGTTGCACTTAGCTGCGAAACGGACTTTGTAGCCAAAAACGAAGCATTCCAACAACTAGGCCAAACGATTTTAGAAACTGCTTTTACGCACAAGCCCGCCACACTCGAAAACCTTTTAACACTTGTCGTAGAGGACGGCTGTACCATACAGGAGAAAATCACAGAATTAGTAGGCAAGATTGGAGAAAAAGTAGCCATTAGTGCTTATACCACCCTAATCAGTGAGGTAGTAGTACCTTACATGCATATGGGCAGCAAGTTAGGTGTTTTGGTAGGTCTTCAAGGCAGTCGTAGCGCACAAGTGATAGAGGCAGGTAAAAACGTGGCCATGCAAATTGCTGCCATGAACCCTCTGGCTGTTGACAAACATGGCATAGACGCTACAATATTAGATCAAGAACTAGCTATTGCTAGGGAACAAGCACGCAATGAAGGAAAGCCTGAAGTCATGCTCGATAAGATTGCCCAAGGTAGGCTCAATAAGTTCTTTCAAGAAAATACCCTCCTTAATCAGCCTTTCGTCAAAAATAATGGACTTACCATTGCACAATACCTAGCAAGTGTAGCACCCAAGTTGACGATAACTGCTTTTGAAAGAGTATGTATTGCCAGCTAATAGGACATAACGTTTTACAAGGTCTACAACGATTGGTAGCCTATTTTGTACGCATGAGCCCCTCAATCTCTTCTGCCTCGATTGGTATGCTAGCCATCAGGTCTTCTAAACCCTTTTCCCTAATTACAAAATCATTCTCAAGTCTTACGCCAAGTCCTTCTTCACGAATATAGATACCCGGCTCAATAGTCAAGACCATACCTGGCTCTAATTTTCTATACAGATCCCCTACGTCATGCGTGTCTAAACCGATATAGTGGGAAGTGCCATGCATAAAATACTTTTTATAAGCAGGGTGTTTGGGATTCTGGTTCTTGAGATCTGTACGGTCTAGCAGTCCTAAGCCCAGTAGTTCCTGCTCCACCACAGCCCCTATTTGCTGGTGGTAGGTAACCAGGTCATTACCCGAAACAAGGAACTGCTGTGCCTGGCGCATTACACGAAGCACGGCCTCATACACGGCCCGTTGTCGTTGTGTAAAACGCCCACTGACAGGCACTACCCGAGTGAGGTCTGCTTTGTAGTTGGCATACTCTGCACCCACATCCAGTAAAATAGTATCCCCATCCTGGCAGGGTTGGTTGTTGGCTATATAGTGGAGCACACAGGCATTAGCGCCCGCAGCTACAATAGGATCATAGGCAAATCCTCTCGAGCGGTGGCGGATAAACTCGCCTATCAGAGCTGCTTCTATTTCATATTCCATGATGCCAGGCTGAATACGTGGCAATATTTTTCTAAATCCCTTTTCAGTAATGTTGCAAGCCTCTCTTATCAAGTCGATCTCTGGTGCTGATTTCACTACCCTGAGGTGCTGCATTATAGGCGCCAGGCGCTCATACTTGTGCAGTGGATATTTTTTCTTACACCACTCCATCAACCGTGCATCGCGTGTTTGTACGTCTAGTACAGCTCTGCTGTGCTCGTTGCTATTCAGGTAAACGTACTCAGCCTGCCCCATCAAGGTATGGAACATAGCAGGAAAAGCATCGAGCCAATGAATATGGGCAATCCCGGAAGTATCCCTAGCAGCTTCTTTAGTATACTTCTCTCCTTCCCAAACCATGATGTGGTCATTGGTTTCTTTGACGAATAGCAGCTCTTCCCACTCTTCCTTGGGAGCATCTGGATATAAAATCAAAATCGTTTCCTCTTGGTCAATACCAGATAGGTAAAATAAATCACTATTCTGACGGAAAGGCATGACCCCATCCCCATTGGTAGGCATGATATCGTTGGCATTAAACACCACGAGTGAATTAGGCTTTAAGTGCTTGGTCAGTTGCTTTCTATTATTAATAAAAAGGCTAGGATCAATCTTGTTGTAGCGCATAGCTGCTCTATCAAGTAATTTTTTGATTGCGTGATTACCTAGTCAGTGGTATCATCTTCTTCCCTCTCCTACAATGTATTAGCTTTGCGGTCATGAAGAACTTTGTTGTTTCTGCTAGAAAATACCGCCCTGCTGTTTTTGACCATGTAGTGGGGCAGCCTCATATTACTACAACACTGAAAAATGCCATTAAAGATAAACACTTAGCACAAGCTTTTTTGTTTTGTGGCCCCAGAGGAGTAGGAAAAACAACTTGTGCCCGCATCTTGGCAAAAACGATCAATTGCCAGCAAGTTACAGTAGATACAGAACCTTGCAATACCTGCGCTTCCTGCACCAGCTTCAACAGTGGTCGTTCCCTGAACATTTATGAGCTTGATGCCGCTTCCAATAATTCTGTAGAAGACATCCGTGTCTTGGTAGAACAGGTCCGCTATTCACCACAAGCAGGGCAATACAAAGTCTACATCATCGATGAGGTACACATGCTTTCCAATGCTGCTTTCAATGCTTTCTTAAAAACACTAGAAGAACCTCCCAGCTATGCCATCTTTATCCTGGCTACTACGGAGAAGCACAAAATCATTCCTACTATCCTGTCTCGGTGCCAGATATTCGACTTCCACCGTATCCAACCCAAAGACATCGTGCAACAGTTAAAGCACATCGCTCAACAAGAAGGCATTACTTATGAAGAAGAAGCCTTGTATCTAATGGGTCAAAAAGCTGATGGTGCCCTGCGGGATGCACTGTCTATTTTTGACCTTGTTGTCACTTTTGTATCAGGTCAATTAGTATCCCTCCAGGCTACACTCGAGCACCTACATATTTTAGACCATTCATACTACTTCAAACTTACTGATGCTTGCCTCCAACACAACCCTGGCGCAGCTTTACTGATCTACGATGAGATTCTTAGGTCAGGTTTTGATGGGCACCACTTTATTACCGGCCTGAGCGAACATTTCCGTAACCTGATGATGGGCCAAGATGTGGCTACCTTACAGCTTTTAGAAGCGGCAGATAGCGTAAAAGAGCAATATCAAATCCAGGCAGCACGGGCAAGCTTAGCTTTCTTGTTCAAGGCTCTTAACATTGCCAACCAGTGCGATTTGCACTATAAAAACAGTAACAACAAACGATTGCATGTGGAGGTGGCTCTGATAGAGCTAACTCATATCCAGGAGGTTGACCAGCTAGCAGGTACTGTAAAGAATCCGCTTACGCAATTGCACAGCAAACCATCAACCCCGACTACTACTCCCACGTCCGTCTTAGCATCATCGCCTCAAAGAAAGGATACGGAGAAGAATAACGAAAAGTGTAAAAACGAGGGTAAAACTGTTGGTAGTGCTTCTCCACTGCCTGCTAAAAAGGTGAGTACCTTACAGGCAACAATTAAACTCCCTCAAATTGATCAGCTCAAAAAAAGCTTTGACCAGCAACAACCATCATCGTGTTCACAGCCACCCGAGCGAATAACAACCCAACTGCCCATAACGCAGGAGGCTGTGCATCAACACTGGGAAACTTATGCCAAGAAGCTCAAGACAGCTGGAAAAATGTCAGAATATAGCCTACTCAATCAAGACATTACCTTGGCAGACACTACCATTGTGTTGCAACTGGTGAATGCTGTGCAACAAGACATCTTAGCAGGGATTCAAGAAGACCTCATGGCATATTTGCGGAAAATTTTGCAGTGCCCAGCCCTTGAACTCAAGGGTGTGGTGGTGCCAGCTGAGAAGAATACCAAGCCTTACACAGCGCAAGAGAAGTTTAACTACCTAGTGGAGAAGTATCCTGATTTGCGTATGTTCCAAGAAAAACTATGTCTGGAGGTACAAGATTAAATACGCTATTACCGCAAGAGACTACTAACTCTTTTTATTTTGATGCATTGGGTGGGTGCTCATAAGCAACGGGGATATTAGCTGGCCTGATAAAACGCAACCATAGTACCCTGCCGGGCTTCAGGGGCACTGCTTTGCGTAACCTATTTTTGAGCAACAACGCCTCTTGCTTGATCCCATATTTCTGGGCAATGCTCCACCAGGTCTCCCCTTGCCGAACAATATGAAAATGAATGCCTGCCTTACGCCGCTTGGGCATGTAGTAATACACCTGTCCAGGTATTATGGAATGATTCCTGTCAAGGTCATTAAACGTTAGAAATTGTGATAAAGGAATATTGCCTGCTTTGGCCAGGGATACTGTACTATCTCCTGGTAACGCTACCACACCGGTCATTTCATTGACTAGAGTAACTTTTGTATTACTTTTTTTGTATTTCTGGGTAGTAATTACAGGGAAGTTTTTCTGTTTTTCCCAGTACTCGGCGTAGTCTACGTCTTTCTTTTCTAACGTATTCTTTTTTGTGAATGTGACCCGGCGTGCATACTGTTGATGGGTCATAGGAATGATAGCAACACACGTCGTATCGTGCGGTACACGATAACGCTTGAGCCATTTGTTATGATCCTTGACTTGCTTTTGGTCTACACCAAACTCCTTTGCAATCTCAGCCAAAGTTTTTCCATGTGCTTCTTGGTACTCATGCAAGTAAAGCTCAGGATGACTTTCTTTACCCAGTACTTTCTCAAAGGCGACTTTGTAAGCTAAAAAGCAAATGATATACACGTGGGCTTGTTGCTCTATTTTCATCGACTTAGCCCCCAGGTAGCGCTTCTTGATCAACTTCCTTGCTCCTCCCCTACCCTCATTATAGGCTAGTAAGGCATATAGCCAATTATTAAACTCTTGATTGTGTTGTTTAAGATACTTCGCAGCAGCGCGGGTTGCTCCCGCAATGTGCATTCTTTCGTCTACGTGTTGGTCTATTTTTAAGCCCATCTCTCTAGCTGCTGGCTCTTTGAATTGCCAAAAACCTACCGCATTAGCGGTAGAAACAGCGTCTGAAATGAGCGCACTCTCTTGTATAATTAAGTACTTAAAGTCTAAAGGAAGATTTTCTTCTTTGAGTATTCTTTCTACAATGGGAAGAAATAGATTGGCTCGGTCCAGAAGGGCCTGGAAGTATTTTTCGCTTTTAGTAAGGCTATCTACTTTCTCTTGAATTCGTTTCTTTGCGTCTTGAGAAAGCTGGAGTCTTATATCTGCAAATCGTATGCTGGAGGGAACTTGAGGAGTAGCCCCATGGACCTGTACAGTAAGGACAAAACAACAAAGAAGCAGACATCGTTTCATTTTTTTCTCAAAATCATAAGCCCGTCCCTGATAGGCAGCAATACATTTGCTACACGCGGGTCACGATGTACTTGGGCATTGAAATGAATAATAGCTTGCGTCCTTTTGTCTAGAAGCTGGTCACTTGCTGTAAGTACTTTACCCCCCCAAAGGACATTGTCAGCAATGAGAAAACCACCAGGCCTTATGCGATCCAAAACTAAATCATAATAGCGTTGATAATTTTTCTTGTCCGCATCCATGAAAACAAGGTCAAATACCTCGTTAAGCTGCGGAATAACATCCACTGCTTTCCCAATATGATACTTGATTTTGTGAGTTATGCCAGCTTGTTCGAAATAGCTTTTGACTCTTGATTCCAGGGTTTCATTTTTATCAATAGTATGGAGGAGCCCCCCTGGCTGTAGCCCTTCTGCCAAGCACAAGGCTGAGTAGCCCGTGTAAGTTCCTATCTCAAGAATCCTACTTGGCCGAAGCATGTGAGAAAAAGTCGCCAACATACGGCCCTGCAAGTGCCCAGCAAGCATCTGAGGCAGAGGAACCTGGGCGTAAGTATCCTGATAAATTTTTGTTAGCAGTGGAGGCGCTGCTTCGGTATGATTTTCGCTATAAGCTTGGATCGTGCTATCGGTGTGCTTCATCACATCCAACTTTGCGTAAAGATCATATTTAATTGCCTAAACTCTAAGCACTTGGCTCAGGTGATTTTTTAAGTGACAATAGTGTGGGTTAGGGAATCTTGTGTGCAACCATATTTTAAGCCTGCAGGTTTGTTCAATGGCGAGCATTTGATGTCGCTACATTCTTTGCCGAGGTAAAGTGCTATCACGTCCTTTACAAAATATTCTGCAACTGCTCTTTGATCTTCTCTAATTCATCTTTCATGAGGATCACTTCCTTTTGTATAGCTGCATCGTTGGCTTTGGCCCCGATGGTATTGACCTCTCGGCCTATTTCTTGTGCAATAAAGCTTAACTTTTTTCCGACTGCTTGGGGGCTCTCCATTACTTCCCCGAAATAGGAAAGGTGTTGGGCCAAGCGTACTTTTTCCTCAGTAATATCTAGGCGTTCCAGGTAATAAATCAGCTCTTGCTCCATTCGGTTTTCATCAATGACATGGGCAGCCATCAAAGTCTTGACACCTGTCTTCAGCTTTTCTCTGACAGCTTGGCTCCGGGCTGGATCTAGCTTTTCTACTTTTTCTAGCCCTTGTTTAATAATCTGTAAATAGCCTAAAAGCTTGTTGGCCAGCACTACTCCCTCTGTCCGTCTACTATGGTCACACTGCTGCAGCGCAGCTCGGATTACTTTTTCAAGGACCTGTTGGTCGTCTTCGTAGGCAGTATCCTGATCAGACTTGGTGATGACTTCAGGAGCTTGCATAGCCAATTGAAAAAGTGCTTGGGAGGAAGCACCTACCTCCTGGGCCAGGGATTGCAGAATACGGTAATAGTCCTTAAAGAGCGCTTGGTTGATGTACGTTTGGGGCAAGGTGGCGTCTTTGCGTTCATAGGTCACAGACAGGGCTATTTTTCCCCGTTCTAGGCAGGCTATGGCCAAGTTTCTCCACGCGATCTCTTGTGCTGCAAATGCTTTGGGCAACCGCAGACTTATGTCGGCATGCTTGGCATTAATGGACTTAACCTCTGCACTTGCCCGCAGCCATTCATCTTGATAATCGGATTTTCCGTAACCTGTCATCGATTTAATCATGGTATCATTGCTTAAGGTGATGCGTCACGCTATATTTTGTAAGAGGGGTTCCGCATTATACCCAAGAGGCTACTCGGCAGTCTTAAACACTTTTACAAAACCCAACCCTGCTAAGCTGTACTTCTAGGGGGATTTTTTTTTGCAGCAACAGGTGCTCAACAAAAATTTTTGCAAAGTACGGAGCCAATGACACACCTTTGGAGCCCAGGCCATTAAAGATACCTACTTGTGGATACCGAGGGTGTAAGCCTATGAAGGGCCTTCTGTCAAAAGTGGCTGGGCGCATACCTGCCCGCTGGTCAAGCACTGTGTAAGACAAGCTAAATGTGTCGCGTAGTTTCTCTTCCAGTATTTTCCTTGCTTTTTCCGTGGGCCTCAATGAGACGTCTTGCCAATCATAAGTGGCCCCTACAACAGCTTGGTTGGCTGTTTGCGGCAATACAAAAATTCGTCTGTTATAAATCACCTCAAGAGGCTGGTGGAGTGCCACCAAAATCAGCTCTCCTTTCACCACCCGAAAGGGTAACGTACTGAAAAAAGGATTATGCTTAGCTTGCGGGCCTTCGCAAAAAATAAGCTGACGAGCTTCTATGTTTTGATAGCTTATATGGTTACCCAGACGTATGTAATCATAAACAAAATCAGCTTCTACGTATGCATAGTGAGCTTCCAGATAAGCCCGAGTGGCCTTTAAGAAGCTCTTCACATCCAAGTAGCCAGATTGATTGAGCACAATTCCGCCGTATTGGCATACCCTATTCTCTTGGTGAAAAGTTGTTTCTACAACTTTTTCTACAAAGTCGGTACGATTTTCTTGCATAGTCTTTTTCAGCCATTCAGCACGCTCCTGAGCTGTTAAAAATGGACGAAAAATAGGCATGGGGTGCAAGAATTGTTCCCCCAAGGTTTGTGTTGCTTCTTGATAAAACCTGGTGAGATACGGAAACAGTGCTTCTGCGAGCCAGGTTTTTACCATAGCCCTACCTGTGATTGGGTTGTAGATCCCTGCAGCAACGCTAGAAGCGATGTTGGTTTCTTCGTTATTGATGACAAGAATGCGTTTACCGTGCTTCAGCAACTGCAAAGCGAGCACTGATCCAGCAATTCCTTGCCCTACAATGAGGAAATCAACCATGTTACATGTCTAGAAGACAGCCGTTACGCGTAACTAACAAAACTAGGCTTCCTATCAATAGTATTGATTTACCCTCCTTCTGATGAAAAATTAATATTGGAAGAAGGAGTAAGCTATGATGCCCCTGAGTTCTCTATCTCTTGTCTTGGCCAACAATCGTAGTAAGGAGGCGCCTGTATTGATCGTTCGTATCTACACTACGAAAGTAACGTTAAGTAGCCCGTAGGGGAATCGAACCCCTGTTTCCAGGATGAAAACCTGACGTCCTAACCCCTAGACGAACGGGCCAGCATAAGCGCTGTAAATATAGTTACCTCACATTCTTTTTCAAATTCTGATTGTGTACCTTGATGGTCCAGGCAACGTGACACACAGTTATACTAAAAAATTAACAGAAGCATAAGCGCCTCAAGACGCAGTAGTGGAGGTTCGCTATTGCGCGCTCCTTGCGCTAGCCTCTCAGCTTCAAATTATCTCTATTCAGGACATACACTTTTTAAATAATGAAACCACAAGTAGCTATCAATGGATTTGGAAGAATAGGTCGACTGAGCTTAAGGGCTTTGCTGCAACAAGACCAGGTAGAAGTGGTGGCCATCAACGACCTGGCAGATGCTGCCACCCTAGCCTACTTGCTGAAGTATGACTCTAACTATGGGCCCTTTCCAGGCGAAGTCGCCCACCAAGGGGATCACCTGGTGGTAGCAGGCAAAAAAATTCAAGTACATGCCCAGCCTGATCCTGTACAGCTTCCCTGGAGAGCCTTAGAGATCACTACAGTGCTAGAAGCGACAGGCAGATTTACAGACCAAGAAGGGGCTAGCAAACACCTCACCGCAGGCGCGCAACGCGTTGTTATCTCTGCCCCTGCCCAGGGAAGTATTCCTACGGTAGTGTTGGGCGTGAATGAGCATATTTTACAAGGCAACGAGTCGATTATTTCTAATTCTTCTTGTACCACCAACTGCTTAGCCCCGATGGCCAAGGTATTGGATGAACACTTTGGCATTGAGCAAGGATACATCAACACTATTCATGCCTATACGACTGATCAACGGTTGCAAGATGCGCCCCACAAAGACTTACGCAGGGCTAGAGCAGCGACCCAATCTATTATCCCTACCTCAACCGGTGCTGCCCAAGCAGTAGGCTTGGTATTGCCTCAGCTGCAAGGTAAGCTCGGTGGTATGGCCACCCGTGTTCCTGTATCTAATGGGTCGATGACTGATTTTACGGTTGTGCTCAGGCAATCACCTACCAAAGCAGCTATTAACCAGGCTATGTTAGCAGCTTCCCAGGGCGTTCTCAAAGGCATCTTGGCCTATACAGAAGATCCTATTGTATCGATAGATGTTATTGGCAATCCACACTCTTGTATTTTTGATACACAGCTTACCGCTGTGCAAGGGAATTTGGTGAAGGTAATAGGCTGGTATGACAATGAAGGGGGTTATGCACATCGTATTGCTGATTTGATGGGAAAGCTAGGCCGTTACCCCACTGACGCCAAGCCATAGTCTATTCAAAAAATTCGGGCTTACATCACCTCATCCAAGGCAAGCTCAAAAAATGCTTGATGGATATCAAAGATCGCCTCATTGCATAGCGTTATCTTGACATAAGTTCCGTCCTCTTGCATCAGATAACTGTTAACGTTATCCCGCAAATCATAAGCTAGGATATTAATCACCTGCTGTTTGAGAACAAGACTCTTGATCATAAACAAAGATTCAATACGTTTTTCAAAGCTTCTGACCATGACATCAGCACTGCCAGCGTATACCTTGGCAGCGCCTTGGTTGTGGAAGTAGAAAATGCGGGAATGCTCCAAAAAATTACCTACAATAGAGCACACTGTGATGTTATTGCTTAAGCCAGGCCTTTGAGATATCAGACATCAAATACCCCTTACAATGAGTTGAATAGGCACGCCAGCTTATGAGGCTTTGTACAACTCTTCAATAGTAGCTTCATCCGTCTAGTGCGTTCACCTTAATAACAATGCCACAGGATAAACCTTGCTGCGCATTTCGAGCCTCTTGGCAAATCATGTTAGTGAGCTGCTTGCGAATGTCGATCGGTGCAGTGATAAGATTTTCGTAGGGCTTGGGCATTGAGTAGCCAGTGATGACATTAAAGAATTCTGAAACATCATTGGCATATACCTCATCTGTAGTCATCAAGCTGATGTCAGCATATCCTTTAGCAGTTTCTTCGTTATAGTGACCACTAGATAGGTGTACATAGCGGGTAATACGCTCATCTTCTCTACGCACGATCATCATCACTTTGGCATGGGTCTTGACACTGCTCACGCCATAGATTGAAAAACAGCCTGCTTTCCCCAGCCTCTTGGCTTCTTGAATGTTATATTCTTCATCAAAGCGGGCTTTTATCTCAATGAGTACGGAGACGTGTTTACCATCCTCTGCAGCTTTGCTCGAGGCTGCAGTGACAGCGGAGTCTGGAACCAAGCGGTAAATGGTCATTGTGATGGCCAATACATAAAGATCTTCGGCCGCTCTTTCGATAAACTCGATTACTAGGTCAATGCTATTGTAAGGATGATGAAGCAGTATATCTTGCTGTTTCAGGACTTCAAAGAGCTCAGCACCATGCTGGGCGGGGCAGGAAATTAGGGGGATTGGCTAGTTGGCTTTCAGAGTCATTGTGCTGCACAACCTGTCAGGTCCATGAGGCTTTGTGTAGGAACTTGAAACACATTATCTTGATCAATATTCCACCTGTGCTTTAACCGATCTACCAGCCATGAATCGTGGTTATCTTCTATCTATCATCTGACTACCCTCCCTTCGTTTCTTTTCTTGAGTTTTCTTTTTAGCTCCTCCACAAAGAAAACTTCCATGTCATCGCTCTCTTCAACCGAAAAATCCCCATTACGGATTATCCTAAAGAGAGCGACAGAGAGAATAGCTATGTTTCTAAAGAACCTAGCAAGGTGCTTCCGTATAATTTCTTCAAACGGTACAAAAGCTATGTTATGCCTACGGTGTAGTCTATAAAAACGGGACAGGTTTTGAGGTAGTTGGATAAAAGAAATTTTTTTGTTGTCTTTTTTTAAGCTGGGTTGTGCTTGACAACACCAAATACTAAGACTTTGTTCATCAAAGCTGGGAAGACATGCCGACTGTTAAACACCATGGGCGTGAGCATCGGAAAGATTACTTTCTTAAAATAATTCTTGAGCTGATCCTGCTCTTGCGGGCCTAGGGTAGTTATGTCTTGGACAATCGCAAAGTGGTTTGCTTCACATAAGGGAATTCACCTTTTGAAGAAAGTATTCGTGCTGCTTTTGAAAGGATACGCTTGCTTATTTGAGCAGTTTGTCTCGGGAAGGCACCACGTGGAAGCCCAGCTTATTGAGCCACGTCCGGTTGTAATCGATATAGTTGTAGAGGCTGCCTACTCTAGCCATGAGAAACTCATCTAGGTTAAAAGCACTGAGATGTAAGAACTTAAGCCATTCAAAGATTGCTCTTTCTGGGTTTCCTACCTGGTCTAAAACGCACTCGTTAAACTTCAGCCAGCTCAGGTCTCTGCTGAGGTAGCGTTCTGATAGCGTAGGTGTTGCTAGTGCTGTTTGTACAGGATTATTGTCTTTGATCATCCATTAAACATCAATTTTAGCGTATTTAGAATGCTTTTCAATGAATTCCTTTCTGGGCGCTACCTCATCGCCCATGAGTGTAGAAAAGAGGTGGTCTGCCTCTGCAGCAGAGGCTATGGATACTTGCTTAAGATTACGTTTCTCAGGGTCCATCGTAGTCGTCCATAGCTGGTCCGCATTCATCTCTCCCAGTCCCTTGTAGCGTTGTAAATTAACAGCGTCTGCTTTGCCGTCTTGGGCCAAGGCTTGCGTGGTAGTCTCTCGCTCTTCCTCTGTCCAGCAGTAACGCGCCTCCGAGCCTCTTTTTACGAGATAGAGAGGGGGCAGTGCAATGTAGAGATATCCTTTTTCGATCAACGTCCGCATGTATCGGAAAAAGAACGTCAGGATCAGTGTACGGATGTGGCTGCCGTCTACGTCTGCATCGGTCATGATCACAACCTTATGATAGCGCAACTTATCAGTATTCACAGCCTTGGTATCTTCTTCTGTCCCAAAAGTTATTCCTAGGGCGGTAATCATGTTTTTTATTTGTTCGTTCTCATAGATTCTATGCTCTTGTGCCTTTTCTACGTTCAAAATCTTGCCTCTTAGGGGCAAAATAGCCTGATATCTTCTATTCCTACCCTGCTTGGCAGTGCCTCCTGCTGAGTCCCCCTCAACAAGAAAAAGTTCACACACCGCTGGGTCTTTGTCAGAGCAATCAGCCAGCTTTCCGGGCAAGCCACTCCCCGTAAGTACATTCTTGCGCTGTACCATCTCTCGGGCTTTGCGGGCGGCCTGGCGTGCTTGGGCTGCCAAAATTACTTTAGAAACAATTATTTTTGCTTCTTTAGGATGCTCCTCCAAGTAGTTCTGAAGTACCTCACTCAAGCAGGTATCTACTGCACCAATGGCCTCAGCATTACCCAACTTGGTCTTGGTTTGGCCTTCGAATTGTGGTTCAGCTACTTTTACAGAGATAACAGCGGTCAAGCCTTCTCTAAAGTCGTCACCTGCAATTTCTATCTTGGCTTTTTCAAGCAGTCCTGACTTTTCTGCATAGCTTTTGAGGGTACGAGTCAGTGCTCTTCTGAAACCCGATACATGCGTACCTCCCTCAATGGTATTGATATTATTGACGTAGGAAACAACTGTTTCTGAAAAGGAGGTGTTATAACTCAAGGCAGCTTGTACGAGAACACCATTCTTCTCTCCTTCTACAAAGATAGGATCGGGAATAAGCTTCTCCCGCGTATTGTCCAGGTAAGTCACAAACTCCTGCAGTCCTCCTTCTGAATAGAAGGTTTCTTTAGCTGTACTTCCTTGTTCATCTTTTTCACGCAGGTCTTCCAGATGAATTGTAAGGCCAGCATTGAGATAAGCCAACTCTCGTAGTCTAGAAGCAATGGTGCCGTAGCTATAGATCGTTTCAGTGAATATAGTAGCGTCTGGCTGGAAGTGGATGGTCGTGCCCGTTAGGGTTGTATGCCCCACCTCCTTGACATTGTATAGGGGCGTACCTTTTTGATACTCCTGCTGGTAGACCTTCCCATTTCTATGTACCGTGGCGGTTAGATGCGAGGAAAGTGCATTGACACAAGAGACACCGACGCCGTGAAGGCCGCCAGATACTTTGTAAGTGTCTTTATCAAATTTACCCCCAGCATGCAGTACAGTCATGACGACCTCCAGCGCAGAGCGGTTTTCTTGCAGGTGAATGTCTGTTGGAATACCTCGGCCATTGTCAGTGACAGTGACAGTATTGTCTTCGTGAATCTGCACCTTGATGTCAGTACAGTACCCCGCCAGTGCCTCATCAACGGCGTTGTCCACTACTTCCCAAACAAGGTGGTGAAGCCCTTTGGCACCTATATTGCCGATATACATGGAAGGACGCTTGCGAACTGCTTCCAGGCCCTCTAATACTTGTATATTCTCCGCTGAGTAGTTGCTCGTATCTCTTGCTACTTCTTTCATGGTAGTGATCTTGATGCTGAAAATTACGTAATTTCCTCTGATTTTTTGTTACCGAGTGCAGGGGTTACCCCTGGCTTGGGCGCTAATTCTTTGATAAGATGCTGAAGCACTTTGATGGGCAGCTCACAGGGATCAGTAGGATTTGAGCCATAGACACCGATTTAAGGAGCAATGCTTTTACTAACAACAGCTCCTCTTAGAAGAGGTCTTTCGGAACCGACGTACTGGCACTATTGGCTTTGCTAGATTGCGTTACAGTATCAAAGCTACTGTAGCGAGTATCAGAGAAGCTGGGGCGTTCATGGTCAGTAAATTTGGTGTACTTGCCAATGAACTTGAGTACTACGCTATCTAGCGCACCATTGCGGTGCTTGGCCACAATTACTTCGGCCATTCCTTGCGTAGGATGCCCCTCTTCATCTTCGGTCATACCATAGTATTCAGGCCGGTACAAGAACAACACCATGTCTGCGTCCTGTTCGATAGAGCCTGACTCTCTGAGGTCTGATAGTTGTGGCCTTTTATTACCCCCTCGTGTTTCTACAGCACGGCTTAACTGCGAGCCGACGATGACCGGCACGTTCAGCTCTTTGGCGATACTCTTGAGCGAACGGGAGATAGACGCAATCTCTTGCTCACGGTTGCCTGCCCCCTTGATTGACTCTCCCGACATGAGCTGCAGGTAGTCGACAGCAATAAGCTGAATATCATGCTTGGCTTTGAGCCTTCTGCATTTAGCACGCAACTCAAAGATGGACAAAGCTGGCGTATCGTCAATGTAGATAGGCGCTTGTGAAAGCTGCGAAGTTTTATGAACCAGCTGCTCCCATTCGTGGTCAGCAAGATTCCCCTTCTTGATTTTTTCACCTTCTAACGCTGCCTCTGCTGAGATGAGTCTATTAACAAGTTGTAAAGAAGCCATTTCTAAAGAAAAGATAGCTACAGGATGGCCATGATCTACAGCAGCATTTCGCAAGGCAGAGAGCAAGAATGCCGTTTTACCCATGCCTGGCCTAGCAGCCACAATCACTAGCTCAGATTTTTGCCAGCCTGATGTAATGCTGTCCAGGCCTGTAAAGCCACTTGGAATACCTGTCAAACCATCTTTTTGCTGCCTCTTTGTCTCTAGGTCTTTAAATGCCTCTCCTAGCAGCGAGCGCATGTTGCTGTAGTTTTTACGGATATTGGAATCTGTAACTTCAAACAGTGCCTGCTCTGCTTGGTCTAAAAGTTCAAATATATCTTGCGTATCCTTATACGCATTTCTTTGCATCTCCGTAGCAATAGCAATCAATTCCCGCTTAATGGCGTATTCCACGATTGCCCGGGCATGAAACTCAATATTGGATGCAGAGCTGACGCGGGTAGTTAGGGAAGTAACGTAGTAAGAACCGCCAACAAACGTGAGCTTATCATTTTTACGGAGCTGATTAACAACTGTACGTAGGTCAATAGGTGCTGCATCGTTAAACAGTTGGACAATAGCTTGATAAATCTCTTGGTGTGTTTCTTTGTAAAAGCTCTCTGGTTTGAGAATATCAATGACTGTGGTGAGTGCATCTTTCTCCAGCATCAGTGCTCCCAACACGCTTTCTTCAATGTCCAGGGCTTGTGGAGGAAGTTTAGCCAGTCTATCTACTGCTTGAAGGGCATGTGGCTCTCGGGAGGAAGAATTCCCTTGTTTGGATAGTAAGCTTTCCGTTTTCATGATTGCAAATGTATGCCTTATCAGGGTACATCTTTCCACATCTTATGAACAAGCGTAGTCCATGTAGCGTGTTTTTCAAATCCCTAAAAAGCCACTAGATTTGCCCATCTAGTGAGTTAATGTTTGGGGTGACTTGCATACAGTAGTGGGCATCTGCCACTTCGCAAGCAATAAACGATAAATAGACACAATGAGCATACACTTTATCGGCGTGGGTGAGCGCATTATGGGTGACCTGGCAGCTACTTTGTGTCAGCAAGGACATAAAATAACAGGGAGTGACGTGTCTTTTTCTAAACACACTTTGCATAGTCTAGCAAATGTGGCACTGACGCCTGAACAGCCTGGCTGGTTTCCACAAAAGATTCAACAAGATTTAGACAAGGTGATTGTGGGCAGGAAAGTTCATCCAGACAATCCAGAGCTACAAGCAGCGCAACGGCTTGGCCTACCAATCTGTTCTCACGCTGAGTACATCTACAACTATGCACGCGACAAACAACGTATTGTAATTACAGGAGGTGAAGAAAAAACCTTGCTTTGTGTTTTGGTGTTGCATGTTTTAGGGCATTTACACAAAGCGTTTGATTATGTGGTTGACTCTTCTGTGCTAGAGGCTAGTGTACAGCTCAGCAATGCGCCGATTATTATTCTCGAGGGTGACGTAGACCCTTCTTCTCCTATCAACTCGCAGTCACAAAGCTCGTGCTACCAGCACAACATGGCCCTGATCAGTGGTATTGGCTGGGAGAGTAGCCATGTGCATCCCACACTAGCAACCTACTTGAAACAGGTAACTGAGCTAGCAGATGCCTCGCCCAAAGGGGGCACGTTGATTTATTACGAGGAGGACAGCCTTGTCAGGGATATTGGTAGCCAAGCAAGAACCGATGTGAAAGGGGTACCCTATAAAGCTCACCCTCATCGATATGAAGATGGACAAGTGTATTTAATAGCGCCACAAAAAGACGTTCCTTTCCAGTATGCTGATGCAGCATCTATGGGTGCTGTAGCCGGTGCTCAACAGCTTTTGCGCAACTTAGCTGTCCAAGACCAGCAGTTTTATGAAGCGCTAGTTACGTTCTTTGTAGACTGAACCGAAGACAACACAACGTACTTGGCAGCCCACGTTGCTCACTTCTCATCATTTAACCTATGTTTTAAATGCAGTTGAACTTAAAGAAACCATTAGCTTTTTTCGACTTAGAGGCTACAGGCACTAACATCACCCATGACCGCATCGTCGAAATTGCGATCATTACAGTCATGCCCAGCGGAGAGCAGCTGACCTTTGTTAAGAGGATCAATCCAGAAAAACCTATTCCACCAGAAGCGAGTCTGATTCACGGCATCTATGACAACGATGTGAAGGATGCTCCCAGCTTTAAACTGATTGCCAAGGAGTTGGTCAACTTCTTGCAAGGCTGCGACCTAGCGGGTTTTAATGTCTTGCACTTTGATATTCCCATGCTCATAGAGAGCTTTTTGAGGGCAGGGGTAGATTTTAAGATGGAACACAGAAAAGTAGTAGATGTACAAAAAATTTTTCATTTGATGGAAAAACGGAATCTAACTGCTGCTTACCAATTCTATTGCCACAAACAGTTAGTAGGAGCGCACAGCGCTATGAATGATGCAGAGGCTACCTTAGCTGTGCTAAAAGCCCAAATAGCACACTATACAAACCAGCCTGTTACAGACCATACAGGACGCACATTAGGTATTATTGAGAATGACGTAACCAAGCTTCATGCCCTAACAGCTGCTCCTATGTTGGATTTTGCGGGCAGGATGGTGTACGATCCGCGAGGGAAAGTAGTATTCAATTTTGGAAAACATAAGGGTAAACCTGTAGCACAGGTCTTGCAACAAGAGCCTTCTTACTATAATTGGATCATGCAGGGGGATTTTCCACTTGACACCAAACGCAGGTTGACCCAAATTAAACTGCAAGTCAAAGAGGAGGGTTAAGCTTGCTGATATTCTTTTCTAAGAAGAAGGTTCAACAAGGCGGGCTGTTTTTTGATGAGAGCAGTCTCTTATTGCTACGATGCTGGTAATACACAATAAACAAGGTGCAAGGGATAATCATAGCAGCACCCAAGTAGCTACTCCTGCTAGGCAATTCCTGAAAAAACAGATGCCCCACCCCCATAGAGATTGGTAGCTCTAAGTAACGAAAAGGCGCTAACGACGAAACACTGGTCAGCGTAAAGGCTTTGAGCAAAAGGTACAAGATCAAATTACTAGTAATTCCTAAAACTAAGAGCCACGGTATTACATGCTTTGGAGGCATGGTACCAGCATATATGGCCGGTAGAGCCAACAATACAATAGCAGCTAGTGTGGAGTAGAAAAGCATGCACAGCATTGGTTCTTGAGTAACATACTTCTTGTTAATGATATCCAGTAGCCCAAACACTCCAGCTGCCAACACAAAAAATAAAGAAGTGCCATAGAAAGACCAGGAGCTTGGCTGCAAGACCAGAACAATTCCACCAAAACCTACTAGCGTAGCCACCCACATAGGCCAAGTAACACGCTCCCGCAAAAAGATAGGTGCCAGTAAGAGCACAAAGATGGGCACCGTAAAACTCATGATTGTAGCCGTGGTAATAGGTGCTTCATTGACACCGTGACTCCACAAACTTATGGCTACAAAAAGCAGCCCACCTCGCATAACATGCAGCAAAGGCCTATGGGTTTTAAAGGAGACTTGGCCTTGGTAAAGCATGAGCGGTAGTAAGGTAATTGTGCCAAAGAAACA
>Ga0316608_1000283_pt1 | contig 25519 bp, 17 predicted proteins | sample MIS2016152B_MG_FD_207673 | JGI IMG/M metagenome (GOLD analysis project Ga0316608, IMG submission 207673) | Microbial mat bacterial communities from Middle Island sinkhole, Lake Huron, Michigan, United States - MIS.2016.152B | ecosystem: Environmental > Aquatic > Freshwater > Lake > Sediment...
TAAACGCCCTGCCCCGTGGGAGCAACTTTCGAAACTATCAGCATTCCCCTTTCCGCGAACTATGTAGCTTTTGGTTCCCTGGGAACCCGGAATAATGCCAATCTCCACTTCTTTTGCACTTGTTGCACCTTTTCGGTGAACAATTACATTGGTACCAAAATGGTGTTCCCACCGGGCATAATTATGGGCAATATTCACAAAATCGTGCTGCTGAAAATCTGCCACCTTATCACCAAAAACAGAAATTATATTCTCCATCATCAGTTTTCGGTTGGCAAAGGCAAAATCGACACAATACTGCATTTCGATATAATAGTCTTTTGCTTCCTGTGTTTCAATTGGCAAAAATGCCAGGTTAACCGATTTAGCAACGGTAGAATGCCATCGTTCATTCAGGTTTTTAGCCAGTTGATTATAATGTTCGGCTACTTTTAACCCAATGTTCCTGCTTCCGGAGTGAATCATAACCCAGATAAAACCATCCGATCCTTTTTGGATTTCGATAAAATGATTTCCCCCGCCAAGTGTTCCTATTTGCTTACGGGCGCTTTCGAACTGACGTTCCACCATTCCATTTTTCACCATATTCTCACCGGATGGCATCAAATCAATACCTTGTTTTTCCTTGTGATGGTCGAAGCCCAGCGGCACCAGTTCGCGAATTCCACTCATAATCTCCCGCAGGGTCTTGTCTGAGATATTCTCCTGATTAGTTTTAATGGCACACATTCCGCAACCAATATCCACCCCAACAGCATTGGGAATAATAACCCCTTTGGTTGCCAAGACACCTCCGATGGGCATTCCATAGCCTTCGTGACTATCGGGCATAATGGCAATATGCTTGAAAGCAAAAGGCAAATTAGCCATATTCCTGGCCTGGTTCAAAGCCCCTTCTTCCATATCGTCCAACCATAATTTGATTGGAATATTCTCTGTACTTATAACTTTTCTCATTTATTTTTTTATAAACCCCACAGATACAACGTTAACACCTTAAGTAGGATAACGGAACCTGTGGGGTATTTGAACTATTTTTTAGGAACAAAAATTTCCTTTAATTGATCGACTAAGTGATTACCACCCGATAAAGATATACTGCTGATTTTATCTGCAATCTTTTCAACGTATTCCATTTCTTTCAACTTAAAAAGAATTTCGTTTTCTTCCAGTAATTTGGCGGTGTTCAACAAACTTCTGGTAGAAGCAGTTTCTTCCCTTCGGGTAATAATATTCGCCTGAGCTTTCTTCTGGGCAATCAGCACCTGGTTCATAATTTCTTTTACTTCACCAGGTAAAATAATATCCCTGATACCGCAATCTTTCAGCTCAACGCCCAGCCGGTCTGCCTTTTCTTTCAGCCTTGCGAGGATATATTCGGAAATAGATTCCTTTTTCTCCAGCAATTCATCCAGCGTCCAGGCACCAATAAATTCCCGTAAGGCCAATTGAATTAAAATATACAACTGCTTTTCGAAATCCTTATTCTCATTTAAAGCTTTCAGGATATCGACCACCTTATATTGCGCATGAAAATTTACCCGAATGGCGGCTTTATCTTTCGTTAAGATTTCCTGTCCAGAGATTTCCATTTGCAATTGCCTCAAATCGGCCTTGGTAACAGAAATAGCAACTGCGTTTTTCCAGAAATAATAACTACCCGATTGCAATACTTTTTCAAATTTCCCATCGATATACAGGATACCTTTTTCGAACGATTCAACAACATATACTCTAACGTATGGCAATACCTCCCTGCGCTGCAAAATATTCAACCCGATACTATCAGCTATTCCTATTTCGCTAAGATCGGCTTTCATAAATGTAAACTCCGTTGCACCTTTCCAATAGGCATATCTTCCAGGCGTTAAAACATTTTTAAAGTTACCGTTTTCGAACTGAAGAGCTATTTCGCTGTCTTTCAATTCACAAACAATTAGCAACGACGCCAGCATTTCGTCCTTCAACAGAATGTTTAATTCCATAGGAGGCACAAATTGTTTAGACATGTCGTATTCCACAACATCTTCGAACGGGTTTAACCAATGAACGCCTTCGGTGATAACTCTTTTGTAATTATCATTTCTAAAAACCAAACCGATTCTACCGGCGTTCAGCACTACTCTTTTCATAATACAAAAATTAAAATAAAAAACGGATTAAAAGAAAGTAACAAAAGCAGTTCCTTTATTGAAAACGGAAGGAAGGAATGATTTAATTCTGCCAAATTCTTGTCAGGGCATTTGAATTCCTTTGGTTTTTAATGAATGCCTCAGAAGTTCATTTGAACTAAAAAAGAATTGGAGTATTAAACCATAATCAATGCTTTCAAAGTTTTCGCTAAATTGTTAAATGCCGAGACATTAACAGAAATGCGTTTTGCTACTTTCGGGTGATCGTTTTTAGAAGCGATCGGCTTCTTGTAATAATGGAGTAAAAGTCCACTAATGTAGGAATTGAACCTACTCGCCTTCGGGCTTACCATTGGTTTGTTGCTCTAACCAAACTGAGCTATCTGCTATAAAGCAGAAGGGGAATCGAACCCCCGACGCACAAATTACGAGAAATACATACTGAAGGTAAAGTAGCATATTGCAATGTACACAGTGCAATACTATGAAGCCATACAGAGACTTGCATCCGGACTTTATTCTTAGATGTCCCCCCGCTTCCCTTTTGAGGAAGATTTTTAGTTCCGGATAATTCCGGAACAATATTAAAGTTCAAAGAACATTTTTTTGTTTAATGATACAAATATCGAACACATTTACGCAATATATATGCGTAGTTAATAAAACTATTAACTTATTTTATTCATATTGGAATTTGAAATTCCAAAATCACAACAAACAAATTAACCGTCCATTAAAATAGCGACATGCACATGAGCGTCTAGAACATTAAAATCCACCTCTTATCGCGGCAACGTCGGATATTGTCCTTATAAACACTTAGCTCCTGATCATTAAAAGCCCATCGAACCGCATCTTTGTATAACTTTACTGCCTTACGCAGCTTTCCGTCAACTTCGTGAATACGCCCGAATTGGTTAAATATAAATGACTTCTGAACTCCACCAACTGTGCTAGCCCTATTAAGCAATTCACCCAATTCTTGAAACTTTCCTTTTTCGAAAAGCATATGACTCATGTGAATGTAAGGTGCCTGATAGTCGGCAGCATATTTTAATGCCAGGTTCAGGTGCATTTCCGCTTTCGACCAATCATTCAATTGATATAAGTAAAGCCACCCCATATGGTTATGCGCTTTCCCAAAATAAGGTTCCATGGTGAGCACTTCTTCTAAAAAGCGCATTCCCTCCAGATAATCATTCTGTTCAAATGCCTTTTCCGCATTCTGAATGTACCTTTCTAAAACCATTGTTTCCATAAAAAAAATTTAAAACTTAATAAACTATAATTAGGCTGCAACCTGTGGGAGTGGAAAGAATCGAACTTCCTGCGTTTCGTTGTACCGGATTTACAGTCCGGCGCTACTCCTCCTTCGTAGCCGCACTCCCGATAATAAAAAAAGCCCGGACAATTTGCCCGGGCTTTCGATCTATCATTAAAATCAGAGATATTCCTTTATCTATAGATTATGAAAATGCCCGGGTCACAATATTTCCGTTCGTCGTATGTTAGACGTCCGGTTATTGAATTAATATGTATGTTAAAGCATTTCATTTTTTGTCGTTTTATTTCGGACACAAAAGTAAAATGTATTTTTTAATTTCCAAACTATTTTCAAATTATTTTCAATTATTTTATCTATATACGTAATTAACTTGCGTAATAATATCTTTAGTCACTATCTTTGCCTTAAAAAAATTATGCCCCTAAATAAAAGTGCTTTAATTCGCTATAAAACTATAGATACATGTTTACAAAACCGCTACCGACGCTGGACACTTGATGATTTAATTCAAGCTTGCTCTGATGCGCTTTCTGAATACGAAGGAACGGATAATGGAATCAGTCGCCGGTCAATTCAGTTGGATATCCAAATGATGAGAAGTGACAAATTAGGCTATAACGCCCCAATTGTTGTAGTTGACCGAAAATATTACACCTACAAAGAACCCGGGTACAGCATAACTGATATTCCGCTTACTGAAAAAGATTTAAACAAATTATCTGAAATAGCTGAAATACTCAAACAATTTAAAGGGTTCTCTCATTTCAAAGAGTTGAACGGCATGGTGCATAAACTTGAAGATAAAATATACTCCGAAAGAACAAAGCAAAAGTCGGTTATTGAAATCGAAACAAACGATAACCTTAAAGGACTGGAATATTTGGATAGAATATATCATGCAATTCAGCAAAAAAATGTACTTGCTATCTGGTATCAATCATTTAAAGCAAAAAGATCGGGTAAAATTATTTTTTATCCCTACCTGTTAAAAGAATACCGAAACCGATGGTTTGTTCTGGGTTCGAAAAAGGAAAGCAAAGCGATCCTAAATTTAGCGCTCGACAGAATTGAAGAGATAGAAATATTACCAGAGGAAAAATACTTGCCGAATGAAGATTTTGATTCTACAGAGCACTTTAAATATGTAATTGGTGTTACCGTTAACAGTTTTAAGCCTGTTAATATTCACCTTTTTATTGATAAAGCTAATGCTCCCTATGTTCTTACGAAACCATTACATCATACCCAGCAAATAATTTCCGAAACCGAAAATGGAATTGAGATCGTTATTAAAGTTATTCCCAACTTTGAACTGGAACGGGAGATTTTGGGATTTGGGGAAAATATTAGGGTCCTAGCACCGGAAAGCTTAAGAAACAGAATACATGATCGCTTTCGAAAAGCTGTTAAATGCTATGAAGAGAGCGCAGAATAATCAAATAAATCCTTGATTTTCAGTTATTTTTAAATTACAAACAAAAGAAATCAACTATAAACATAATGCTTTAGCTGATTCCTTTTGCTCAAATAACCTCACTATTTTGCTGAAGTCCCAATCAGTTGCTGAAGTAACCATTGCTTTGACTTTTCGGTTTGTTCGGGATAGGTCCAATGTCCGGTTTCCTGAACCACAAATAACAATTTTGGAGCCGTAATGACATTATATGCCGAAAACATAGAGGTAGGAGGACACGTAACATCGTTATATCCCCACGAATAAAATCCGGGAACCTTTAATTGCCTGGCAAAGTTTACGACATCGTAATATTTCGAGGTTTCAATCTTGTCCTTTTTTGCATTAAAAGCTTTGTTGTAGTCGTTAAACATATGTGGCCAACCGCCGGCACGACCATTTAGATAACCGGTTAAATCGCAAAGTGCAGGATAAAAAGCTGCCAGGTATTTAATTCGATTATCCAATCCTGCTGTAACTATTGATAAAGCGCCTCCCTGGCTCCCACCTGTAACAGCAAGAGTTTTACCATCAAACTGTGGTAACGAGTAAATGAAATCGACCGATCGAACGCACCCCAGATAAACGCGTTTGTAGTAATATCTGTCGCGATCGTCGAGATTATAAAAAGGATACCCATCGAGAACTCCTCTGCCCATATCGGCATAAACAGCAGGATCCATCGTAACGGGAATACCATGTATGCCAATTTCGAAAACAATAATTCCATTTTCGGCCATGGCAACATCACCGGCATAAGGCCTAACTCCAGCACCCGGAACCTTCAATAAAGCCGGATATTTCCCTTCTTTTTTAGGAACGCAGAGAATACCATATAACCTTGTTCCTACTTTATAATTCTGAATGTTTGCATGATACACATTTACCTTTTCGGTGCAGCGCTCGGGAAGCAATGTTAATTTCACATCCATCGGAATTTTGGCTGCCTCCGCTTTTGCTTTGTCCCAAAAATCGAGAAAATCGGCAGGAGTGTCGGTGGTTGGTTTAATATCCTCGGGACTAAAGGCTGCTGTGGCAATTCCATCGTATTTATTTCCGTCCAGATAGGCCGAAACCTTGCAACGCAAAAAACCGGCTGACGGCAAAGTACCACCCTCAATTACCAATTTCCCATCCTTTAATGTAAGCGAATCAATTTTTGATGGCTTCATCATTTCGAGGCCAACTTCGTATCGAACAATTGCATTGGGAACAGGCTCGCTGTTCCTTAGTACGGTGAGCTGAAATTTGACCTTTTCGCCAATTTTATAGTTCCAATCGGCATGATCGGGAGCAATTACAACCTTTACGAATTTTTCAACAGGCTGAGCCTGCGCGATAGATAACCCTATTGCTGCTATTAACAGAAAAACAGCACTGATTCGACTGAATTTTTTCATTTTAAATCGAGTTTGTTTTAATAAGCCCTCCAAAATAGTTGAGCTATCGTTTAGAAATTAGTTTTATTCATACAAAGTAAAAGAAAAATATAAAACGAGGAAATGGCAACGGGTTGAACCTACTCTAATTTACTCCCGAAACCTTATATTTGCTTTACAAAAAGGATGAATGGAAACAGAAGCGCCAAATAAACAGCGGAAGATCATCCATATTGATATGGATGCCTTTTATGCTTCTGTGGAACAACGGGACAATCCCATTTACATGGGAAAACCCATTGTTGTGGGCGGTTTGCCCGAAGGGCGCGGCGGAGTGGTCGCTACATCGAGCTACGAAGCACGAAAGTTTGGTATCCGTTCGGCCATGTCCTCCAAAAGGGCTCAGCAACTCTGCCCGCAAGTAATATTTGTCCGGCCACGTTTCGAAGTGTATAAGCAGGTTTCGAATCAGATCCGGGAGATATTTTCGCGCTATACCGATTTAATAGAACCACTTTCGTTAGATGAAGCTTACCTCGATGTAACAGACGACAAACTGCAAATAGGCTCGGCTATTGAAATAGCAAAACAAATAAAACTGGCCATCAAAACCGAATTAAAACTTACCGCTTCAGCAGGTATTTCGGTGAATAAATTTGTAGCCAAAATTGCCTCCGACATTAATAAACCCGATGGATTAACCTTTATTGGCCCATCAAAAGTAGAGTCGTTTATTGAAAATCTGCCTGTAGAAAAGTTTCACGGTGTAGGAAAGGTAACTGCCGAAAAAATGAAAAAAATGGATCTTCACAAGGGATCTGACCTGAAAAAATTAACAGAAGATGAACTGGTAAGGCACTTTGGAAAAGCGGGCTATTTTTATTACAAAATTGTTCGGGGTATAGACGACCGGGAAGTGGAGCCCCACCGTGAAACTAAATCTGTGGGAGCAGAAGATACGTTTCAGGAAGATTTAACAACCCTGGACGAAATGGTGATAGAGATAGAACTTATTGCAAAGCTTGTGCATAAACGCTTGCAAAAATATAACCTGAAAGGACGAACAATAACGCTAAAGATTAAATACAGCGATTTTAAGCAGATTACCCGAAATCATTCATTTACAAATACTATCGGCGATTTGGAAACCATTACAGAAACGGCTCGGCAATTGCTCGAATCTACAGATACCACAAATGTAAAGATCCGTTTACTGGGGATTTCAGTATCGAACTTTGGAGAGTTAAACCCAAAAAGACGAGAGCATTACGAAGAAGCTACCCAGTTAAAATTGTTTTAGCATTAGAAACTGTTTAAATTTTACACGGAGAATTAATTACGAATATTAAGAAATAGTAAAGAAGACATAAAACAAAGAGCGATTAATCAATGTTTTTTTGAGAAAACACAGAGATCACAGAGGGGAAAATCGCTAGCGATTTTCAAAACTCTGTGCCCTCCGTGCCTTCTCAATATCCTAAATTATTTAATAGCATTAATTTTCAAGGAACAGAATTCTTTATGAGATCAAAACGGATTTCTCTGTGTTAAAAAATCATTTTTGTTCCATTTTTAAACAGTCTCTTATACTGTTATCACTTTAAATTATCCAAAATTTTCGAATCCAAAATTTTCCCCACCGGATACATATTCAAATGATTGTCCCAGTAGGGAGTTTTGCTGTAAAACCAGTTCAAAATTGCGTATGAATTATTGGCAAAGTCTTTATCTTCTGCTTTTTTCTTTTCAAAGGCAATTCTCAGATTTTCGTCTTTGGCAAGCATTTCACGAGCCATTACTTCCATCACATACGATTCGCTGTATTCTTTCTGTTCGAAAATAGCATTGAAAAATCCCCAATTTACAAATGCATCTGAAGAAGCAGGTTCAAATAAATAGGCTATTAATTTGGCGGTTGCCTGGTTCATTTCTATAACCACTGAACCAGACGGATAGGTTCGCTGTTCGGTAATTTCGTCAAAATTCAGTTTTCGAAGCAACTGCCGGCCTTCGAATGAGCTTTCCCTAAGCTTAACATCCCGAAATTTATAGGAATTGATTGTAAGAGTAGCTGATTTCCCTAGCGTAAAATATTTTATACCATGGATATCTAACCGCTGTATTACTTCACTCCATTCGGGAGGAAGAATATATGCCTCTGGCAATTTTGTAAACGAAATGCCTTTCAGTTTATCAAAATAAGCTATGGAATATGTTTTGGGGATTTTGCTGTATTTTATCCAGTCTCCTCCAGTTAATTCGCTTTTAACCCTTTCATATTCAAACCCTTTAAATTCAACTAGTGTGCTATCTTTTAACGTCTCAAAATCTAAAGGGAGTTCCTTGTCTCTGAATTCTTTACTGCCAATATACGCATCGGCGTTTTTATTCAACCTGCGAAGGGTGGCGAATTCCTTATTTAAAAGCAGTAACGTTTCGAGAAGGGTTTGGTAGGTTCCCAACACTCTGGTTCTATAATCTTTGAGCATATGTGTTTCGATAAGCAATCCGGGACGATTTCGCAATGCTGCATATCCCTGCGACAACATGCACGGAGAAACAAAAGCTTCCATCCCACTCGAAGGGTCGCTCCAGTCGCGAAACTCTATATAGGGAAAATTTGGAATTTTCTTTTTTTCCAGATTCTCTGTAATAGTTTTAAGATAAACATCCCGGGTCCAATCGGTCATGTCCTTTTCCATATTTCCGAATATTTCGGACGAATAGGTAATTATGTATTGATAATGGGCTCCATCGGTAGTATGGCAATCTGCAAGAAAATCGGGCGACCAGTTATTGAATAGTTTAATCCATGCTTTCATTTCAGGAGCATCGGCTTTTCCATAGTCCCGGTTTAAATTCAGGTTCGTGGCAGTTGTACGCCAGCCCATTTCTTTCGGGCCATCTTGGTTTATCCGGTTGTAGGGGCCAAATCGTTCGTGCCCATCCACATTGAATATCGGTATAAATAGAATAGTGACATGGTCCAACAGATTTTGCATTTCCTTTTTGGTAATAATATCGCGAATAAGCATAAGCCCGGCATCCTTGCCATCCGGTTCTCCGGCATGTATCCCTGCCTGAATCATCATTACCACATTGCCCGATTTAGCAACCGATTCGGGACTAAAATTTTTATGCTGATCCACAATCACCAAAGGCAATTCCCGACCTTGTGGGGAAATTCCAAAATTCGAATAATGCACCATGGAAGATGCCTGAGTTAGTTTTTTGCAGAAATCAATAGTCTCAGAATATCGGGGTGTTTCCAAATAATCTGATTTCTCAAAAAAAGTTTGAAGACTTTGATTTTGAGCAAATAGTATGCACGGAAAGGCCAAAAAAGATATTTTCAGAAACATTTTTAACATGGAGAAATTGTTTAGAAATTAAAGGGCTAAAGATAATGACAATTATTCCAGGTGGATAGACTAAGCTCATTATTCATATCCGGAAAAATAAACCACAATGCAGGAAATATAAAAATTTGTGCCAGCAAAAACATGTGAGGATGGGATAAAGAAAAATAGTCTACTGTGCAGCTAGTTGTAAATGTTAAGTTGGAATAATTAATAACTATTTGTAAACCTAAAAAATTTCTTAGGCACCACACAGCATGAATATCTTATAATATAAAAATACAGGTTCAAAAATTGTTAAATCACAAAGAGTTTTCCATTGAAGGATTTGAATTTCCTGTTGGAGATATTTCCAAAAAAAAAGCTGCAAATTTTTCAAAATATGCAGCCTTTAAAGGTTTTAGAATTGCAGATTTAGTTCAATCCATCCAGATATTCTTCGTAACTCACTTTACGATGGCCACCAAATTTGTAGATGGTACCAGGATCGCTTGCAAATTCAGCTTCAAAATAGATGCTATCTTTACCCACTACCTTGCCGTTCGAAATTTTCACTTCATCTTCAACCCCTTCTCCGGGGTAGGAAATTGATTTAGCGCTTTCGAAGCTTAGCGCTTTCATATTTACTTTAGCTTTGACTTTCATCGGCCAAAAATCATGATGATCATCTAACCATATCGAATCCTGACCCATTGAAGTATTATAGGTTTTAAGATATACAGGCCCATAAGTATCTGTACCATATTGAACATTTACCACCCAATCGCCCGATACCGGATAAGCCCAGTTATATTCTTTTTCGTATTCCATTTTCTGGCACGAATTCAACACTATTCCACTTATAAATAGTATTATATAGATTGCTTTATTTTTCATATCCGCACTATTTTTAGATAAATATTTATTGTTTTTGGAATGTACGCAACGCTGTTCCAAAACCAGCTGCCACACAAACCCAGGAATAGTTTTTGCCTGCAGCATCGTATGAACCATTAATACACTCAAAAGTACCTGCAGCTGTAGGTTGCGCCGGAGCACTTACCACATCAGCTTCTGTATGGAACATGAATAAAGTATTGGTTTCGTCGTTATCTGGCACGCCTCCCGGATTATTATTAATATACAATCCCGGATAAGTAGTTTTGGTCACAATCACTTCCCTGGTCATATCAGGAGCACCCCCTAAAACGCGGTGATAAGTGCCCGTAAGATCCATTGTTACAACAGCAGGATCGACCACCCCTACAAACCGGCTGGCAGATGCAGGAAATCCATCGTCATTTACAACCGTATAGGTGATAGTATATACACCTATAGTATTAACATCGACACTTCCAGAAGTCGTAACCTTAGAAGCTACATCCAAATCTCCAATTGTAGCATTTACACCCGGATCGGTAAAGGCTTGCCCTTTCAGAATTGTTACAGCAACATCTCCTTTGGGAGACAATATTGCATACGTTGTTGTTTTAGAAACTCCTTCGGTGCTTAGTTCTTTTTCGCATGATGAAAAAAGAAGCATAACCGCACTCAATAGAATTATTATATAGTTATTTTTCATACGTTCTAATATTAAGCGTTTTACAAGGCCCACCAAACTTTATTGTACACATATTTAAACTCAGGGGTATTCGGATTCGTCTGCCGTTCAGACAGCGGATAAAGCAACCGTTGAGGGCGCTGACTTCCAATAGTACTAACCGGAGTAACGGTAAAGAAATTAGGATAACCAGTCCGGTTAAAATCGAAGAACGATTCTATTGCCCTGCAATTTGCTGCTGCAATCCACTTTTGAGTGATTATAGAAGCAAGGCCTTTGTATTCGTAAGCGCCTCCAGCATCGTAAAATTTACTGTCGGGGGTAATTCCAAAATGCTCAAACGAATCGTCAATTCCCTTTTTATAATATTCTATAGCTTTAGCTGCTGTGCCATAGCGTAACTGCGCTTCGGCAATTAAAAAATCAACTTCAGGAACGGTAAAGAAATAAACGGGATCTAATGGATTCAAATTCGGGGTCGATAATTCCTGAACAGTTGCATAATCAGTAATAGCATCCCTATATGTTCCCTGAGCAATCGCTATATGATTTGTACCACCTGCCGGGGTTAGCGGGAAATCGAAAATTGCATTTAGCCTAGGATCGCCTGCATTCCTTAAAGTATCCAGTAATGTTGCACTGGCAGAAAGATTTCCGGATAAACGGCTTACAAATGTTTCGTACAAAGGATTTCTTCCATTCTCTTCATTTCTGAATGCCGTCATTTGAGCTGGTGCTTCCAGAAAATTGTCTTCTGCCAGTAAAGCTTCTATTTGCGTTTTATACTTAGTAGCGTCAACATTAACCCAACGCAGGTATATCTTTAGCTTCAACGTATTTGCAAATTTCCTCCATTGCTGAATATCTCCCTGAAAAATCAGGTCTTCGGCTCCCGGATGGGTAACTGAACTTCGGGTAAAATCTTTCGAAAGCGCCAAATCGATGCGGGCAATAAGGCTATCGCTGACATCCTTTCCTTTTTCAAATCGGGGAGATAGTTTATCTATTCCCGAAAGGGCTTCTGAGAAAGGTATTTCATCGTATAAATCGGAGAGTATCTGAAAATCGTACGATTGTATAAGTGTAGCAATCAGGTAATACGACCAATTTTCAGTTTTAGCAGTTTCCTTCTTTATATACTCTAAATCCATTAATGGCTCAGAATATAAAACCTGGTACTGCCATCCGTCATAATCGTTTTCGGTAATGGAATAATCCTCAAGTTCAACCCATTGCGACGATGCAGTTGCCTGAGTATAATGCTGCGACCAGAAGCCACCAATATTCTGGTAGTACCCCCCAATTACATAAGCGCTCCCGGCAATTCCACTTGGCAGAACAAGCGCCGGAGTTGCTTTTTCAGGATTATTCGGATCGGTATTAATATCAAAGAACCCTTCGTCACAGCCTGGAACCAGTAGTAATGTAATGAGGGTGATTATCAAACAGAATTTGTATTTCATAAACTTAATTTTTTAGGATTAAAAGGAAAGTTTAATGCTAAAGCCATAACTGCGGGTGGAAGGGATTGCTCCATATTCACCAAAATCGGCTTCTAATCCATTGCTATCTCCAAAAGTTGTAGCTTCAGGATCGATAAATGTATTACTCGACGGAGTCCATAGAAGCAGGTTCCGGCCAATAAGCGAAATATCTGCCTCGGCAATAAACGTTTTGCTCAGCAGTTTCTTGGGCAAACTATAATTAATAGAAAGCTCCCGGAGTTTCACAAACGATTTGTCAATTAAAAATCCATTGTTCATGTAAGCTCCGTAGGTCTGGTTATAATACTGATACATGTTTCCGTAAGGACCGTCAATAGGAACTGTATTTTCGACATATGTATCGGTTGTTCCGGGCACTAGTTGAACAGAATTTGGTATAATAAAAGGTTGACGGTCGTTATAGGTTGTTTGAACAGCATTACCGCAGAAGAACTGCATTTCTTTGGTGCGCGAATACATCAAACCTCCCTGCCGGATATCGAACTGAACGGCCATACTTAATCCTTTCCAGGCAATTGCAGTCCCGGTTCCCATCATATAATCGTATTGGGAATTACCTAAAACTTTACGAACCGGGTCCCCACTTGGCAGCCCCTGTTCGTTTACAATAATTCTTCCATCGGGAGTAGTCGCTGCCACCTGCCCTTCAAATAAGGCTAAAGGATTACCGGGGCGTGCAATATATGTATTTGTAGAAGTTCCGCCAAGATCAATCTGGTTAAGCCCTGGGATCAGCTCCACTAATTCGTTGTTATTTTTGGTATAATTCCAATTCAACTTCCATTCAAAATCTCGGGTTTTAATTGGAGAAAAGCTTAGGTTTAGCTCAATACCCTTATTGGTAATTTTTCCCAGATTCATTGTTTGAGCAAGATACCCGGTAGATGCAGGAAGTGTTGCCGCCCAAATAAGATCGGTAATTGTTTTATCGTAAACAGCAACATCAATGTTAAAGCGGCCATTAAAAAGACGGATATCAGCGCCAATTTCTTTCTCGGTAGTAATTTCGGGTTGCAGTTCAGGGTTTCCGATAGTATTGCCTAAGCGGAAACCATTGATAGCACCAGCCAGCGGGAAGTTCAGATTCCGATACCCATCACCGAGGTTTGCCTGACGAAATACAGACAGTACCTGATAAGGAGCAGCATCATTTCCAGTTTTTGCAATGCTTGCCCTAATTTTTCCGAAGGATAATACCTGTTTTATGTTATCACCCAAAAGCTCTGAAAATAAGAAACTCAAACTGGTACTTGGATAAAAGAACGAACGGTTATTTGCCGGCAATGTAGACGACCAGTCGTTACGACCAGAGACACTTAATGTGAGATACTGGTTCCAGGTGAGATCCATGCTGCCATATGCACCAACAATACGTCTTTTGGAAGTACTTTCGGATACGGTAGGTGTAGAAGAACTATTCGACAAATTATAGAATCCGGGTATATCCAGTCCCAATACTTGTGAAGACTGGTCGCGTAAATCGCGTTGGTTATAGTTATGTCCAACCATTACATTGACATCCAGTTTTTCGAAGAATGTTTTTTTAGCAGAGATAATAAGATCGGTATTCAATTCGGCATTATAAAAGGCCGATTCACGAACTCTTCCAATTTCGTCGTTATAAGTGGCACGGGTACTCAGTGTAACGGCTCTCCACGATTTTACGGTTGAATTGGCCACATCCGATCCTACCCGAAAGGTAGTTTTTAACCAAGGGGCAATTTGATAATCAATGCCAATATTTCCTAGCAAACGCTCCTCGCCGAATTTATTTCCATGCTCATTGAGCACATAATAAGGGTTTTGCGAATAAATAGAATAATAATTATCTACGTTATTGAATTTGTTGTTATAATCTTTATGATCAACAACACTGATATCGCGGGGAGCCTGGTAAATTGCATCCATTACAGATTGATCCTGGCCCGAAAGAACTACCGTACTGTTTTTTTTAATATAATTGAACGATCCGGAAACAGTAAGGTTTTCTCCAAATTTTGTCGATCCCCGAATCGAAAAATTATTTCGTTTATAAGAATCATTATCTCCCGGCAAAATACCATCGGCAGTGATGTTCCCAAATGACAGGAAATAGCTTGTTTTTTCATTACCATTGGTAATAGAAAGTGAATTATTCAGGGAAACTCCACGCTCGTAAAAATCCTTCACATTATCTTCAAGCGCTTTATAGGGTTTAATTTTTTGCTGGTTATCAATAATATGCCCCCAAACACGGGTTTTCCCATCAAATTTTGGACCCCAGCTTCCATTCTCTTCCAGGTTTGCTTCCAATGTCCCATCAAACCATCCCTGGCCAAATTCGTTCTGCATCAAGGTAATCCGCAAAGGCGATTCAAAGGTTGTAGCTGTTGAAAAATCAATTTTAGCTCCTTTGCCTCCCCTGTCACTTCCTTTTTTGGTAGTAATAATTATTACGCCATTTGCTGCTCTGGAGCCATAAATAGCTGTACCGGCTGCACTTTTTAATATGGTCATCGATTCTATGTCTTCCGGGTTCAGATCATTGGCCCTGTTTCCAAAATCGAGCATATCATTTAGGTCTGCTACTCCATTATTAAAATCTTTGTCGCCGATTACACGGTTACTAATTGGAACACCATCTACAACATATAATGGTTGATTGGCGCCTCCCAATGAGTTGAGACCCCGCAATACCACGCGCGAAGATGAGCCAGGCTGACCCGATGCCGATGATACATTGACTCCTGCCACCTTTCCCTGCAGTGCATTTAATGCGCTCCTGCTCGATGTTTTGGTTAAGTCGTCGCTCGATACCTTGGTCGCTGAATAACCCAGGTTTTTTTCCTTTGTCGAAATTCCCAAAGCAGTCACAACAACTTCTTCGAGGCCTGTTGCATTAGGCTCCAATACAATGTCAATTACCGATCTTCCGGAAATAGCAACTTCCTGGTTTTTAGTACCCACATAGCTAAAAACCAAAATTTCAGCATCAGGGGACAAATTTAATGAGTAATTGCCGTCAAAATCGGCAGTTGCTCCAATAGTGGTTCCTTTTACCACAACGGATGCTCCTGGCAGCGGACCGCCATCTTCCGAAGAGGTAATTTTTCCGGTTATACGTAACGTTTGTGCAGTAGCCCCTCCCCACCACACAAGTATCGCTACCATCAATAGTAAAAATCTTTTCATACAGATTTCATTTTAGGTTTACAAGAACTTTATCCATTATTGCGCAATTACCATTATTTATAGGTATTTGCATAGGTTGTTTTAACCGTTGGCAGGTATGAGTTTGCAGTTGGGGGAAAATGATATTCAATTGGGGAAATAAAAAAGATTAAAAAACTTAGCGTATTTTTTACGCTAAGTTTGGAATTGAATTTCTTTCTTCATAAGTTTGCTTCAAATAACTACCAATGGCAACTTTAAATCCTCATGTATCTGTAGACTGTGTAATATTTGGATTTGATTCCAATAAATTAAAGGTTTTACTCATCGAACGGGAAAAAATTGCCAACAACGAACTTAGTGGTCATAAATTAAAACTCCCGGGAAACCTTATCCTTGATAATGAGGAACTGGACGATTCCGCCTATCGTACCCTGAAGGAATTAACCGGTTTAGATAATATTTTCCTGAAGCAGTTCGAGGTGTTTGGCTCTCCCAACCGGTTATCGCCCATTGAAGATTTAATCTGGCTGAAAACTTCGAGTAATATAGCCGTCGACAGGGTTGTTACCATAGCTTATTATTCATTGATAAAGCTACAGGATAGCAACCTTACCGATAAAACTATCTGGCATCCGGTGGATAATGTTCCCGAATTGGTGTTTGACCACAATACAATCGTTAAAAAGGCCCTGGAAGCCCTTCAACGGGAGATTCGAACCGAACCTTTGTGCTTTGAGTTACTTCCCAAAAAATTTACCATCAGGCAAATGCAAAATTTATATGAGGCTATTTTAGGCGAAAATCTGGACAACCGGAATTTCCGTAAGAAAATTATGCCTTTGAAATTTTTAATCCCCTTGGAAGAAAAAGAGAGAGGGGTAAGTCACAAACCGGCCCAGCTCTATAAGTTCGACAGGAAACTATATGCCCGTCATCGAAAAGAAATCAGTGGGTTTAATTTATGAAAAGGTTGCGAGTTAAGGGTTACAAGTTAAAAGAAGAAGGGTTGCAGGTTGTTAAATAATAGGTAAAGGAAAAATTTCATCGAGTTTTTAAAATTAGAAAAATAGATTATGAATCAGTTACATAACCTCATTTTCAATTCATCCTCTCTTTTCTTAAGGAGAATAAAATACTTAATACTAAATACTTACTACTAAATACTAAAAATTATGTATCTACTTGGTTATGACATAGGAAGTTCATCGGTAAAAGCAAGCTTGGTTCGTATAGATAATGGAGCCTGCGCTGCCAGTGCTTTTTACCCAAAACAGGAAATGCATATTACAGCACTAAAAGCTGGTTGGGCTGAACAAGATCCTGCTATGTGGTGGGAAAACCTGAAATTGGCTACTCAAGAAGTATTAAAGATAGCCCAGGCTAAAGGAGAAGACATTAAAGCGATAGGAATTTCATACCAAATGCATGGTTTGGTCTGTATTGACAAAAACCATCAAGTATTAAGATCGTCTATTATATGGTGCGACAGTCGTGCTGTATCTTATGGCGACCGGGCATTTAAAGATATGGGTGACAAACACTGCCTGGAACATTTGCTTAACTCCCCCGGAAATTTTACAGCATCTAAACTCAAATGGGTAAAAGAAAACGAACCCGATTTGTTTTCGAAAATATATAAGGTAATGCTCCCAGGCGATTATATTGCCCTGAAACTTACTGGAGAAGTAAATTCTACAATATCAGGATTATCCGAAGGAATATTCTGGGATTTCAAGAATAATAAACTAGCCGATTTTCTGCTAAACCATTACGGTTTTAATAAAGAAATAATACCAGAGCTTAAGCCAACTTTCTCTGAACAAGGTAAAGTAACAACGGCTGCTGCTGAAGAACTGGGTTTAGCTGCCGGAACACCTATCTCCTATCGTGCAGGCGACCAACCAAACAATGCCTTTTCCCTGAACGTGCTAAATCCTGGTGAAATTGCTGCCACGGCAGGTACATCGGGAGTTGTTTATGGTGTTTCGGATGTGGTAAAATACGACCCTCAATCGCGTGTAAACACCTTTGCCCACGTGAACCATACCGAAAAACAAACCCGATTAGGGGTTCTTTTATGCATCAATGGCACCGGAATATTGAATTCGTGGATAAAACGCAATGCCGGGTTTGCCGATAGCAGTTATGAAGCGCTGAATGAGATTGCAGCAGGAATTCCTATTGGCTCAGAAGGTCTGGCAATTCTACCTTTTGGGAATGGTTCGGAACGAATGCTTGGCAATGTCAATATGGGAAGTAAATTCTCAAACATCAATTTCAACATACACACCAATAAACACATTGCTCGTGCGGCGCAGGAAGGAATTGTTTTTGCCTTCCATTATGGTATGGAAATTATGAAAGAAACCGGAATTCATCCTTCGATCATTAGAGCCGGACAAGCAAATATGTTTTTAAGTCCTATATTCCGCGAAACGCTGGCGGGTATTACAGGTGCAACTATTGAACTTTACGACACCGACGGCTCTCAGGGAGCTGCCAAAGGTGCAGGAATTGGCGCTGGTATTTATAAATCGTTCGAAGAAGCTTTCGCAGGGTTAAAGAAAATCAAAACCATTCAACCAGATACATCTAAAAAGGAAGCATTTGATGAAGCTTATAAAAACTGGGAAAATGAACTATAAATATATTGGAAGTTATCCAACGGATCGGTCTATTGCCCTGGATGCTTTAAATCTGTAAGTGCTGTTTTACAAATCAAAAAATAATTAATTCATAACTTAAAAATTATTATCATGAGTGTTTTAGTAGGAAACAAAGAGTATTTCCCAGGAGTTGGGAAAATTAAATTTGAAGGACCCGAATCGAAAAATCCAATGGCTTTTCGGTGTTACGATGAAAACCGCATGATTGGCGGTAAGTCTATGAAAGATCATTTCCGCTTTGCCGTTGCCTATTGGCATTCGTTCTGCGGAACCGGTGGTGATCCCTTTGGTCCAGGAACTCGTATTCTCCCATGGAATACCAGTACTGATCCTAATCAACTTGCCAAAGATAAAATGGATGCTGCTTTTGAATTCATTACCAAACTTGGTATTCCTTATTATTGTTTTCACGACATTGACCTGGTTGACGAAGGCGATTCGTTTACAGAATACGAAAAACGCCTTAAAGGTATTGTTAGTTATGCCAAAGAAAAACAAAAAGCTTCAGGGGTAAAACTTCTGTGGGGAACGGCCAACGTATTTTCAAACCCGCGGTATATGAACGGTGCTTCTACCAATCCGGATTTTAACGTATTGGCATGTGCTGCAACTCAGGTAAAAAATGCATTGGATGCAACTATTGAATTAGGTGGCGAAAACTATGTATTCTGGGGAGGTCGTGAAGGATATATGTCACTTCTCAACACCAATATGAAACGTGAACAGGAACATTTAGCAAAATTCCTTCACCTTGCTAAAGACTACGCTCGTAAAAACGGATTCAAAGGATGGTTCTTTATTGAGCCAAAACCTATGGAACCTACCAAACATCAGTACGATTTTGATGCAGCTACCGTAGTTGGTTTCTTACGTCATTTTGGCCTGGACAAAGATTTCAAATTAAACATTGAAGTAAACCATGCCACCCTGGCTGGCCATAGCTTCCAGCACGACCTTCAGGTTTCGGCTGATGCCGGAATGCTTGGAAGTATTGATGCTAACCGTGGTGATGCTTTTAATGGCTGGGATACCGATCAGTTCCCAATTGACCTGTATGAACTAACCGAAGCGATGTTGGTAATTCTCGAAGCTGGCGGATTACAAGGGGGTGGTGTGAATTTTGATGCGAAAGTTCGCCGTAACTCAACCGACCTGAACGATATGTTTATTGCTCATATCTCTGCTATGGATGCTTTTGCCCGCGCTATGACCGTTGCAAACAACATTCTTGAGAAATCGGATTATCGCAAAATGCGGATAGATCGTTACGCTTCGTTTGATAGCGGCAATGGTAAAGCTTTCGAAGAAGGTAAATTAACGCTGGAAGACCTGCGCAATATTGCCCTTAAAAATGGTGAGCCAAAGCTTATCAGTGGAAAGCAAGAACTTTATGAGGCAATGATTAATATGTATATTTAGTTAATTATCAGTTAATAGTCCACGGCCAATAGTCGATAGACAGCATCTAAAGTCTATCGGCTATGGACTATAAACTATTCGTTCAAGACTCTTAACTTTCACCTTACAACTATTAACTTAATATCGTAAATTATGGCATTCATCGATACTTCTTCAAAGTCATCGGCAAGTTCCTTTACCAAAGGAAACCCGATGTATATTATGGCATTAACCCTGGTTGCTACGCTGGGAGGATTATTATTTGGATACGACACCGCAGTTGTAAACGGCGCTGAAAAGTCGCTGGTAGAATTCTACATCTCAAAAATTTTATCTCCGGGGAATTACGAATATGCTGCATTACTCATTGGTCAATATAAATTATTAATGACCATTGTGCTCTATGTGGTATTTATTATAATTTCAGGACAATTAATTAAACTGCTCGGTAATAAAAAAGGTGGGATAATTGGTGCTATCATTCTAGGTATTTTAACCATTTGGGCGGTAAGGTTTTTAGGCAAAGCCATACCTGTCGAAAGCGCTAATTTGCAGGATACTGCCGATGCTATTAAGGGATTTGTAATTGCCAGCGCCCTGATAGGTTGCGTTATTGGCGGTTCATTATCAGGCTTTATCTCCAAATCGCTGGGTCGCAAAAACGGTTTAATCATTGCTGCGGTAGCCTTTTTCCTATCGGCAATTGGAGCATGGAACCCCGAAGCATTTAATGTTTTCGGTACTCTTCCGGTATATTCGTTTGTAGTGTATCGTATTATTGGAGGAATAGGTGTTGGTATTGCCTCTATGATTTCGCCCATGTATATAGCCGAAATTGCTCCAGCAAAATCGAGAGGGAAATTAGTATCGCTCAACCAATTTGCTATCATTTTTGGGATGCTCGTTATCTATTTTGTTAATTACTTCATTGCCAAGCAAGGAAACGAACAATGGCTGATAGAAGAAGGATGGCGCTGGATGTTTTTCTCGGGAGCCATTCCTGCAGGAATATTCCTTATTTTGTTATTCTTTGTTCCTGAAACTCCCCGTTATTTGGTAATGAAAGGAAAAGACGAAAAAGCACTACAAGTGCTTAAGAAAATCTCCGGAAACGATAATGCCTCTGCTATTTTAAAAGAAATTAAAGAAACCATTCACGAAAAAAGTGCCCCCTGGCTATCATATGGCTTTTTTGTAATCTTTATTGGTATTATGCTTTCGGTATTCCAGCAATTTGTAGGGATAAACGTAGTGCTTTACTATGCCGGGAATATTTTCCGAAATATGGGATCATCAACCGATTCATCGTTACTCCAAACTATTATTGTGGGAATTGTGAATCTAACGTTTACAGTAGTAGCCATTCTCACTGTGGATCGTTTTGGACGTAAACCGCTGATGATTATTGGCTCCATAGGTATGGCTGTTAGTATGTTTGCCCTGGGAATGACCTTCTTTTTAGGCCAATCGGGTGGTGAACTCACTAAAGGTGAAGGCCTGGCTGCCCTTATTTTTATGCTTGTATACACTGCCGCTTTTGCCATGAGCTGGGGACCGGTATGTTGGGTTCTGCTCGCTGAAATTTTCCCGAACAGCATCCGTGGCGCTATGTCAATAGCAGTTGCTGCTCAATGGATTGCCAACTGGATTATTTCTTTAACCTTCCCGATGATGAACGACAATGTTTGGTTAACCGAGAAATTTAACCATGGTTTTTCATACTGGATTTATGGTTTAATGGGAATAATTTCTGCAGTTTTTATGTGGAAACTCGTACCCGAAACCAAAGGCAAAACATTAGAAGAAATGGAAAAACTCTGGAAGAAATAAAGGTTTTTGTATAGTTGAGTCTTTGTAAAAAGTGAGATAAAATCTCGTTTTCACCAGAATGATCTTTGAAAGTCAGTTAATTGTCACATTGAGCGGAGTCGAAATGCGATAATTAATTGACTTTTTACATACCCTCTTTACATCATATTTTTCTCAAACAACTCAATCATTTCGCCAGCAATACTAATATTTACAGGATGGTTGGGAAGGTTCCCCCGGGAGTACCAACCAGCTTCCGAAATTTCGTTTTCGTCAAGCCGGAGAGGTTGTAAATCATCGGCTTCTGCCCAGTAACCAATCATCATGGAGCCAGAAAAAGGCCAGGGCTGACTTTTATAATACCGGATATTTTTTACATCAATCCCAATTTCTTCTTTTACCTCGCGCACAACGGTTTCTTCGAGCGATTCGCCAATATCGACATATCCGGCAATCAACGAATAAAAATTCGACCGGAAATTTTTTCCACTGGCAAGTAAAATTTTATTCTTACAAGTGATGGCGACAATAACTGCCGGCGATATTTTAGGATAAAGGGTGGTTGCACAATCGGTACACTGGATTGCTCTTTCGGTAGTTTTAAGGGTTGTTTTACTACCGCAATTGCCGCAAAACCTGTTACTCGAATACCAACTCATCAACTGATGACCAAGAATGCTTATCCAGGCAATTTCTCTTCGTTTGTAATTCCGAAAGAAATTAATTTCCTCGTAAACAAATCCATCTTCGTTAACAACAGGGCACTCTAAAAGCAAAAAACAGGCTTTATCATCCAGGGTAAATAAAAAGATGGCATCCTGTATGGAACTAAACTCCGGCAAATCGCTTTTATGGGGGATCTCATTTTCATCTTCCTTTTTTACTACCAGCAGGCTATTGCTTTTATAGTATAAAATATAATCGCTTTCTCTTACTTCGGTAACAGTCGAAAATTCATTTCTAAAAATGTGCGGGGCAATATCGTGAAGCATATTGTTCTTTTTGTTGAATACTTATTTATGAGTCTAGTTCGTTATAAAACCGCTCTTATTAATAACACTTCAACAACCTCAGTGACCTAATTCTATTGGATGTTGAACCTGTTCAAACACTGTTTATCAATAAATAATATGGCTAACTGTTTTGCGATCGCAAATGTAACAAAGCAAAAGCGGTTATACAACTTTTGGTGAATTGGATGCGTTCGTTTTAGATCATCCTGCAACAATGCCAAAGTTTTTTAAATAATTATTATAACTGTTGGGTATTACTACTTTGCAGGAATAGAAAATCTAAATTCACTTCCCTTACCTAATTCACTTTCCACCCAGATTTTACCCTTGTGTTTTTCTACAAATTCTTTGCAAAGTAATAATCCTAACCCCGTACCACTTTCATTTTCTGTTCCTGAAATGAATGTCCTCTCATTAATTTTAAACAATTTATTCATAGTATTTTCAGTCATACCAATACCTGTGTCGCCAACCGAGATTATATTTTCATTATTTTGGAATATTGAAGTAATCTTAATATTTCCTCCTTTAGGTGTAAATTTTATTGCATTGGTAATTAGATTTCTCATAATGGTACTTAGCATATTTGGATCGGCATAAACAATCAAATTGCCGGGTATTAAAATATGGACCGAAATATTCTTTTCTTTTGCCAGATTCTTACATAAACTTTCATTTTCAACAACTAATTCTTTTAATACTATATCTTTTGGCTGATAGTCAATTCCTCCGGTCTGAGATCTCGACCATTCCAATAAATTCTCTAAAAGTTTATAGGCATCTTGTGCCGAAGAATGCATCATGCCAATAATTTCCTTCGTTTGGTACTGATTATACTCGCTACCTGAATTAACTAATGTTTCAGAAAAACCCAATATAGCATTAAACGGATTTTTTAAATCGTGCGCTATGATGTTAAAAAATTTATCCTTCGTTGCATTAAGCTCTTTCAATTTATTGTTTTTCGTTTCAATTTCGGCATTTATCAATATAATCTCATCTTTTTGTGTCGAAATCTCCTCGTTCATTTGCAGCAGTTCTTCATTTTTCTCTTCAATTTCTGCTTTTTGTTTGAATAGAATTATATTGGTTTGGTGTTTAAGCCTGGACCATCTAAATACAAAAAGAACAATTATTGACATCAATACAATACCCAGTATTAATGAAAATATAATTGTACGCTGTTGCTTTTTTTCTGCTGCCCCAATGGCTTCCCTCTTTTGTTGCCTTAATTCATTCGCTTGTTTCTCTTTCTCGTATTTAAATGTATATTCAAGACCGGTAATCTTCTTTATATTTTCTTCATTAAAAAGACTATCACCTAAATCTTTGTAAAGTTTATAATTAAGGAAAGCATTTTTATAATCGTTGGTAGCAGCATAAATTTCAGAGAGTTGATAATGAATGTCCTTTTGGCTTTCCAATAACTTCAATTCGTTTGCAATGGCTAAACTCTTTAAGGTATTGCTGAGAGAAGCTGAATATTTTTTTTGCTTCAGGAAGATGGTGCCAATTTTATTTAACGCTTCACATGCTGAACGTTTCTTTCCCGTGACTTCAGCGCTTTTAAGGGCCATTGAATAGTTTTCCATGGCCCTCTCATAATTCTCCCGTTGAAGGTAAAAGTCGCCTATGTATATCAGTGTGCTTATTGCAAGCAGTTTATCCCCTACTTCTTTATTTATGAATAATGCTTTCTGAAAGAATTCCAATGCCTTTGGATTTCCGGTCTTTAAATAAACATAGCCAATATTTGCCAATCCATTAGATATCTTTCGATTATCACTTTGTTGTTCAGCAATTTTCAGCGCTTTTTGGAAATATTCAAGTGCTTTCGGATAATCCGAGAGCGATACATATACATTTCCTACATTTATCAATCCTGTAAAAACAAGGGCGCCATCACTTTGCTTCTCCTTAATTTTTAAATATCTTTGAAAGTGATCAAGTGCCAGTGGATAATTCCCCTGATAGGCAAATATAATTCCCATACTATTTAAACAATTGGCCACTTCCGTTTTTTCATCCAACTTTTCAAAAAGATTAAGCGCTTTCCGGAAGCCTTCAATTGCCTCATCATAATTACCAATGCTCCGATAAATCATCGATATTTTCACCAGCCAGTTTGCTGTTTCTAATTTATCGTTTAAAGCTTCGTACATTATTATGCCTTTTTGATAGGTAGCAATTACCTTTGAATTTTCGCCCTGCGCTTTATAATATAACCCAAGGCTATTTAAACAATTAGCAATGCCGTTTACATATTTTATTTCTTCGGCAAGTTTCAATGCCTTTTGATAATAAGCATATGCTTTTGATGTATCATTTTTGGCGTACGACAATCCAATTAACCATATACTTACTACTTTCCCTTCGGAAAACTTCAGCTTATCTGACAGTTCTCCGGCCTGAGTGGCATAACTCCGCGATTTTTCGGCATTAACCTTATAAACATCGTAAGCAAGCCGGTTAAGTAAATTTACCTTAATGGTGTCCTCGGCATTATGCAATTTCAATACCCTTTCAAGACTATCCGATTTGGCAGACTGTGCATAAATAGTATCAACCATAAAAATTGACAAAAACAGAATCCCCACTAGTATTTTTCTATTCATCGAATTAATTATTATTTACACCTCCTGCAGCTGTTTTTAAACCACTCAACAATTCACAATAAGCTTGTACACCCAAAAATGCATTTTAGTTGCAAAGAAGGAGAAAACATACAAACAATTAAAAGATTTAATAAAGAATTTTAATCCCTGGAATATATACCTGGAATATAAAGCAGTGTTGTAAAAAATTTACTATGTATAGAAAACAAAGA
>Ga0316608_1000284_pt1 | contig 25469 bp, 14 predicted proteins | sample MIS2016152B_MG_FD_207673 | JGI IMG/M metagenome (GOLD analysis project Ga0316608, IMG submission 207673) | Microbial mat bacterial communities from Middle Island sinkhole, Lake Huron, Michigan, United States - MIS.2016.152B | ecosystem: Environmental > Aquatic > Freshwater > Lake > Sediment...
TACCAAACATTTACCGTCTTTTTTATAATATTTTTCGATATTTCTTTCACTCAAATAAGTGAAAGATTTTGATTGTAAAAGTCTTATATTAATGTACTTATAAATTATCTTGCGGATTTAAGGTATTGATTAAAAATTGTAAAATTAAAGGTGTTGCAAGCCCCACAGGCGAAGTGTATGCTATCAATGCATCACAGAATTCCGACAATTTTACGATTCAAAATAATAATATTTCTGGTGGAAGATATGGTATTAATATTCAAACTTCAATTCCAACAGTTTGTGATAATGTTCAAATAAATTCCAATGTTATTGAAAACCTAAAGAGATATGCCATTTCAATAAATAGGGGAAACAATATTTCTATTTCCGACAATATTATTCGAAATTTAGGAGATGCCACTGAAATCAATGCTATAAATCTTAATGCAAATAGTTCAAATGGATCTGAGTTTTCGAATGTATCCGTTATGAGAAATACAATTAGCAATATAAAAGTAACAGCAAATACCGCAAATATTAACGCAAGGGGTATTGGTATAAATGCCTTAGGTTCTGTGAATTGTATAATTTCAAATAATATGATTTCAGACATATTAGCCTGGAATTCTACGGGTATATATGCAAGGGGTGGTCAGCAAATATTTATTTTTAATAATTCAGTAAATTTGTTTGGTGATGCAACTGCTTATAATAATGCTACGAATGAAGGTTTTCATACTTGTTTTAAATCTGAGGGAAATAATGAGCTTTATGTAAAAAATAATATTTTTGTCAACTCCATTAAAACTGCAGAACCCAATACTGGCAAAAATTTTAGAAGCTTTGCAATCTTTTTTGGAAGTGCGAATATGGTTACAAACTACATAGATAAAAACTTATATTATGTAGATAATAGTTTAACAACTGTAGAAGGTTTTATTGCCAGAACAGGTACTACAAATTTGGCAACCTTAAAAGATTGGCAAAATTATTGGTTTTTAGATGCAAATTCTATTATTGAAAATGTGCCATTTGTAAGCGCCTCTGATTTACACATAAATCCAGCAACGGCAACCAGAGTAGAAAGTTTTGGTGATCCCTTAATTGCAGTTACAAAGGATAGAGATAATGAAAACCGCAATGCTACAAAACCCGATGTTGGTGCTGATGAGGGTAATTTTGTTAGTGATTTCAGTTTGACAAAAAGCACTATAACTTTGGATCAGAGTAATTTATCTTTAACAAATCCGAATACCTTTATTAAATTACAACTAAAAGATAATCAAGGAAATAATTTAAATATTGCAAGTGCAAGTGTGGTGTTTTTGATTTCAAATACTGGTTCAAGTTATGCTTTAGGCACTATAGGTTCTACTGTTTCTGACTTAGGAAACGGTTTATATCAAATCGACTTTTCTGCAACACAAGTAGGTTGGGAAAATAAAATTTTTGCCACTGTAAATGGTATTAAATTGACTGCTTCAGGTTCATTTACCGTTAGTCCTGATGTACCTCTTGCAAACGACGCTACAAGTATTGGAAATAGTGGATTTACTGCAAAATGGGGAAGTATTTCGAATGCTACGGGTTATTTGTTAGATGTTTCTGCTGACCCTGCTTATGGAAGCTTTATTTCAGGTTATAGCAGCAAAGTCATCAACACAAATTCAATTACCTCAGATGTGGTTACGGGGTTAAGTGGAGGTACATATTATTATTACAGATTAAGATCAAGCAAAGACATTTTGATCAGTAATTACTCCAATAGTAAGCAAGTAATCACCTTGTGCGATAAACCTGTTTCTTTGGCTGCAAATTCTATTACAAATACATCATTTGTAGCAAACTGGCAGTCTGTATTTGGCTCTTCTTCCTACAAAATTGATATTGCAAAGGACAATGGATTTGTTCAAACAATTCTTTCGGATCAAACTGTTGAAGGCTTGAGTTATTCTGCTACAGGTTTAGATCCGCACACACAATATTTTTATAAAGTGAGAGCTATAAATTCTACTGGCGCAAGTCAAAATTCAGATGCCATTTCTGTAAGCACCTCTAATTCCATACCGTCTGCCAGCAATAATAATTTAACCACAGATGAAGATACAGACTTATTGTTTAGTGTTTCTGATTTTAATTTTGCCGATGCTGATGCCAATGATCAATTGGACAATATTCAAATAACCGAACTTCCGGCTAAAGGAACTTTAAAGTTAAGTGGAACTGATGTAGTTTTGGATCAAATTATTACAAGAAGCGACATAGGTAATTTGAAATATAAAGCTGCAAGCAATGAATCAGGTAGTTCTTACACAACACTTAAATTCAAAGTATCGGATGGAATCGCATTAAGTGGTGATTATGTGGTGACTGTGAATGTAACTGCTGTGAATGATAAACCAGTTGTTCAAAGTCAAAATGTTATATCTACCGATGAAGAGCAAATGGTATCTATTTCAATTACAGATCTTAATATTTCTGATCCAGACAATAGCCTGTTTACAATGAGCATATTAGATGGTGATAATTATACCTGGCAAAATAATGAGATCACTCCTGCTACTAATTTTGCAGGAACATTAGATGTTTCAATAACTGTAAACGATGGCACAAACACAAGCGACGTTTATCATTTCCTGATAACGCTTAATAATCTCAATGATGCCCCAGGTGATCTGGCTTTAGACAATAGTGCGCTGGATGAAAATAATGCTTCAAATTTTGTGGTAGGTAACTTATCCACAACAGATCCCGATCAAGCAGATATGCATACTTATACTATTGTTGACAGCTATATGGATTTTGCAATTTTCAGTATTACAGATAATAAGCTGAATATTATTGCTCCAAGTAATTTTGAAATCAAGAATTCCTATACAATCAAAATAAAATCTACTGACTTTGCCGGATTATCTTATGAAAAAGAATTCGTGATTCAAGTGAATGATGTAAATGAAGCACCCCTTCTTGAAAATCCTATTCAAAATTACACCTACTGGATTGGAGAACAAATAAATATTGAGATACCAGAAAATACTTTTAGTGATGCAGATTCTGATGATCAATTAAGTTTGTCTTTGAATCTTGCAAATGGTAATCCATTACCTACAGGATTAAATTTTGATGAAGTGAATGGAATTCTCTCAGGCACATTAACTGATATGCAAAGTCTTAATTTAAGATTAACTGCCAGTGATGCGGGAGGATTGGAGGCTTTTACCGATTTTTCATTATCTATCGTTTTAGGTTTGAATTCTGTTTCTGCCAATGAAATAAAAATATTTCCAAATCCCTGTGTGGATCGTATAATATTTGAATCCAAAGATTTAACGAAATTTGAATATGTTTCTGTTTGCAACCTAAGTGGAAGAAAAATATGCGATTTGAATATTGCAAATCATTCAGTCGATCTTTCATTTTTAACTTCCGGTTTGTACCTCTTAAAGATCTCTGATGGTATAAACAGCTATTCGAAGATCGTTGAAAAGATTCATTAATAAACGTTTAAACCTGATGTATAAAGAAAGGCTGTCTATATTTGACAGCCTTTCTTTATTGATAAAATCTCGAAGATTTAATGATTTTCAAATACCATAAAACAACATTCCAAAAACGAATACTCCTCCTAATAATTGTTTATATTATCCTATTTATAATGTAGTTAAAAAGTTCAAGATAATATCATTCTCATTGTTTTGCAGAAATAATAAGTTTATCGAGCTTAGATATCAATTCCTTTTTAATAGTGAATTCTTTCTTGACGAGATTTTCAAATTGCCATGGATCGTTTTTCAAATTATACAATTCATCTACAGGGTAATCGTTATATCTAAAATATATCCATTCCTCAGTTCTGATTCCCTCACTTTTGGGGATTTTAGGGTTATTAAGCAGATGTTCGCACAAAAAGCCGGTTCGCCAATTATCAAGTTTTCCTTCAAGTAGTGGTTTTATACTTGATCCATTAATTCCTGATGGAAGAGTTAGTCCTGCTAAGTCAATAATGGTTGGTGAAATATCAATATTAAGTACCATTTTGTCAATAGGTCTGCATTTGTTTCGCGGGTCGGAAATAACGAATGGTACACGTATGGATTGTTCATACATAAGCCACTTGTCTGCCAAACCTCGTTCGCCTAAAAAATAACCATTGTCACTACTAAAAATAATGATGGTATTGTCATAAACTCCCATTTTTTTTAGCTGCTGAATAATTTGTCCAACAGCATCGTCAACACCAGAAATCATTCGATAATACCCCTTAACCATTCCCTGAAATTTTTCCGGAGTATTGAAACGCCAAAGCCAACGAACCCTACCTTCGGAATTGCGCAAAAAATCAGGCAAAGTATCGAAGTATTTTGATTCGGACATTAAAAAAGGTGGTATGTGTATTTTATTGTACATACTATCGTATTGCCTTTGCCAAATATATTGTCGTGGATCTTCGTCGGCAGCATGTGGGGCATTAAAGCTTATGGATAAACAGAAAGGTTGTTTCACCTGACACGATTTAAGAAAAGTAATAGCTCCTTCTTTTACGAAATCAGTTTTATGAATGTGCTTACCTTCAATTAAATAATAGTACCGTGCATCCATTGGGCTATCTTTAAAGTAATCGAAAATATCATTTTCAGCATTATTTTCAAATGAAACGCCTAATTTCCCAATAAACCCAGTTCTATATCCTGCCTTTTTTAGTATCGCTGGATAACTACACTCAACAAAAGTCTTATCTAATGGTTCAGTACCAAAATTGAAACCATGTTTTCGCTCATACATGCCAGTTAAAATACTTGCTCTACTGGCAGAACTAATTGGTGAAGTACAAAACGCATTGGAAAACACGGTTCCGTTGCGGGCAAGGGAATCAAGGTTTGGAGTTTGTATTATTTTATTTCCAGCATAGCCTACTGCATCAAATCGTTGATCATCAGTAAGAATAAGAATGATATTGGGTTGGAATTGCTGTGCAGACAGCACCATAACCTGCCCTATACATAAAAAAGCTAAGGTACTCCGAAATGGAATCATATTTCAATAATTTAAGTGTAAATATTTTCCAGCAAATATAGTGAAAAGTACAAATTGTTGGAAAAATAATTATACTAAAATAGCACGATACTTAGCAATTGTATCCACTATTCTACCTACTCGAGAGTAACATCTTCGCTTTAATTTTAAAGAAACAATTCATCAAAAATTTTCAAAAATCATTGCTTTTTTATCATATTTTGAGTAATATTGCGTTTTATTTTTGGAGGTTGATTGTGCAATTCTTGAATTCCTGATATTGAAATTCTTCACTAAGCAAAGTCGAATGAACTTCAATTTTTTGGAATTTGGTTAAGCGTCTTTCAGCAACATTATTTACCCTTACCTAGATTAGAATTAAATCAGATTATTGTGGGTCTATGAGTATATATAAACTATTTAAGTACAGTTTAATTTGTTGTTTTTTTTGTTTTTGTATCAAAAATAATGCATTTTCACAAAATTACCAAAATTTGAGTTTTGGAAAATTTACTTCTGAAAATGGATTAGGAAGCAATTTTGTTAATGGGATAGTTCAAGATGACGTTGGTTATTTGTGGATTGCTACCGAAAATGGATTGTCAAGATTTGATGGATATAGTTTTATGAACTATATGCATGATAAAGCCGATTCTAATAGCTTGAATGCTAATAATATTGCCGGTTTATCGAAGTTAAAGAACGGAAACATCCTGATCCACTATTATAACAGGTTGGACGAGTTTGACTTAAATAGCCTGAAAGTGAAATGCTTATTAAAATCTAATCAACGGATATTTACATATCTATTGAATAGCAAAAATCAACTATGGATTACTATTTTTCCAAACAAGTTCTATTTAATTCCCTATGACAGTTTAAGAAATTCTAAAAAACAATTCTCTATTGAAAAGTATTTTGTTTTTGAAACCGGAAAATTCAATTTAAAAGGATTACAATTATTTGAAGATTTAGATGGGAACTTGTGGTTTGGAAACCAAGGTTTGCATAAATATGATGTTAAACACAAAATCCTTAAAGTATATCCATTTATTCAACCTGAAATAGAAATAGTTGGCAAGGTATCTAAAAAATTGAATCATAAGGTTGTAAATAAAATCGTTCAAAACGATCCAAATTACTTATGGTTAGCTACGGGTTTTGGACTTGTAAAGTTTGATATTCAATCAGAAACGTTCACTCACTATCCAACGGTTGAATTCGATAAAAATAACACAGGAGGAAATAATATAAATGACATGTTTTTTGATGAATTTAAAAATATTTGGCTTGCTTCCAATCTAAATGGTATATTTATTTTCAATCCAGGCAGCGAAAAATATATTGCAAATTTGAAGAATAATCAGAATGATGAAAATACCCTTTCTACAAACGGTACTAAGTTTTTCTTTTATTCCAAACAGTTTCCTGATGGTATATTATGGGTTGGTACAACTTCTGGTATCAATTATTGTGATTTTTACCAAAAACAATTCAAGCGGTTAAAAAATACCATAGATCAGAAATTGGGTTTGATTGATCCACATGTTCGATCAATGTTTATTGATCAAAATAAAAATTTATGGATAGGCACATGGAATCAAGGTATGAGCGTTACAAACAAAGACAGAGTTTTGTTTGAACATTTTCAATATAATTCTAAAAGTTTAAATTCCATTGGAAACGGAACTGTTTCTAAAATATGGCAGGATGGCGATAAAAATATTATAAGCCTTACTTGGCAAGGTTCAATAAATACAATCAATCCAGTTACAAAAAAAATCAACAGATTGCAAGGTTATCAAAACAATAAGAATTTCAATGCATGGGTTTTGACAGATGCACTTTACGACAAGGATAGCTCACTTTGGATTAGCAGCATTGGATCGGGACTATTCCAATTAAAAAAGAATTCGGATTTGTTTTTATCTTATGGTCTCGAAAATTCGAATAAAAAATTCCCTACTTCTGAAATATTTTGTCTTTTTCAGTCAAAACAAACAAATGAATCGGTTCTTTGGATTGGGACAAAAATTGGGTTAATCAAATTCAATTACAAAACAGAAAAATATCAGCTTATAAATCCTTCAAATGATCTGGTTAGCATATTTTGTATATTTGAAGACAATTCTGGCTTAATTTGGTGCGGTACTGAAACCGATGGTTTATATTCTTATAATCCAAAAACAGAAAAGTTTAATCATTTTACAACAAAAGATGGTATTTCCAATAATTATATTTGCGGTATTGTTGATGATAAAAAGGGCAACTTATGGATAAGTACAGGAAAAGGTATTTCCATGTTGAATCCCAAAACCGGAAAAATTCGTAATTACTATAAAGAGGACGGTTTGTTGAGTAATGAATTTACATGGGGTTCCTACTTTCAAAGTTCTGATGGCGAATTATTTTTCGGTGGTCAAAAAGGTTTAATTTCATTCTACCCAGACAGTATTAAAGACAATCCATTTATTCCAAACGTATTTTTCACAGATTTTCGTATTAAAAATAAATCGGTTGGTATTAACGAAGTTGTAAATGAACAAATTGTTTTAAGTCAATCAATAAACAATTTGAAATTTATTAAATTAAACTATAAAAATAACGATTTTTCATTAGAGTTTTCATCTTCGCACTATTCAAATCCTAATCAAAACACGTTCGCTTACATGCTCGAAGGCTACGATGAACAATGGAAACACACAGATGCAAATTACAGAAGAATTTCATATACAAACTTAAAAGATAAGGAGTATATCTTCAAAGTAAAAGCTGCAAATAATGATGTAAAATGGAATGAAGTTCCTAAAGAATTAAAAATCATAATTCTCCCTGCCTGGTGGCAAACACTTTGGTTCAAGATTCTAATTCTTGTTTGCATAATTGTTCTTGGAACAGCTTACTACAAATATAAAACTTTTGCCATAAAAGAACAAAATAGAATCCTTGAAAAAAAGGTTTCAGAGCGAACATCTGAGGTTATGCAACAGAAGGAGGAAATTCAACAACAAGCTGAGGAACTGGAAGAAACAAATGAAGAATTAATAGCCCAATCAGATGCGTTGCGTTTATCAAATGAAGCACTTAATTTGAAGAACTACGAAATTGAAAAATCATTTAAAATATCTCAGGTTTTAAGTGAATTTGGACAACAAGTTACCTCCACCTTTGATCTTGAATCCATAAACGAAATTGTTTATGGTTATCTTGTATCTATAATGCCTGTTGATGCTTTTGGAATAGGTCTTTACAGTGACAAAAAAAATGAGATTGAATACATTGGATTCATAGAAAAAGGAAATCGGATCGAAAGGTTTTCAAAAAGTATAGACTCAGAAAATAGCTTGACGGCTTGGTGCTTTAAAAATCAAAAAACATTGTTTATATCCGATCTGCGCAAGGAGTTTCAAAATTACATTAACGAAATGCCCGATATTTCAACCAGTTCCACTCCATTATCATTGATCCATTTACCGTTGACAACATATACAAGAAGAATTGGCATTCTTGCATTAAACAGCTATGCTGCAAATGATTACACTCAAAAAGATCTTATTCATTTAAACTCATTTGCTTCATATATCACAATTGCATTAGACAATGCTGAAGCTTATAAAACAGTTAGTGCACAAAAAGAGAAACTTCTTGAATTAGATAAGTTTAAGGAAGGCATGACGGGAATGATTGTTCATGATTTAAAAAATCCTTTAAATGCAATTATTGGAATTTCGTCCTTAAATTCAGAAGATGAAATGATGATGATGATTAATTCCGCCGGAAATCAAATGTTAAATCTTGTGTTAAATATTCTTGATGTCCAAAAGTTTGAAAATACGGAGGTTAAATTAAACTTATCGGAGAGCTCTGCTCTACACATGGCTGAGGACGCAAGTAAACAAATCTCGATGCTAATAAAGCAAAAGAATCATGATTTTTCCATTCGGATTGATCCTAAAATCATCGTAAATTCTGATCATGAAATTGTTGTTCGGGTATTTGTTAATATTCTAACGAATGCGATAAAATATACTCCATCATTTGGAAAAATTACAATAAAATCGGAAGGCATTTTCAATGGTTTAGATGATATTATTTCGAGCTTGAATTTTGAAAGCCTTGTGGGTAAAGATATGAGTAGTAAAACACCATTCTGTCTTTTTTCTGTTACTGATACCGGACAGGGAATTCCGAAGGATAAACAGTATCTTGTTTTTGAAAAATTCGGTCAAATTGAAGCCAAAAAATCTGGAGGAGTGCGATCTACCGGATTGGGTATGACCTTTTGTAAAATGGTTATTGAAGCGCACGGAGGTGAAATTTGGTTGACTTCTGAAGTTGGAAAGGGCACAATATTTTGGTTTACACTCCCATTTATTGGCTATGATGAATCAAAAAATATTTCGAATAACGAAGCTATTGATAATGAAGGCAAGGACTCAATTTCGGAAACAAAGGAATTGCAGGCACAATACATAATTTATGAGTGTTTTGAAAATAAATCACGAGAAATTGAGCATTCTTCTTTTAATTGGGATAATTCTGTGGTAAAAATTTTAGCAGTAGATGATGATTTATATAGTTTAAGAATCAGTAAAGATTTTTTATGCGAAGCAAAATTTAATTTTTACTTTATTCAGGTAATAGATATAAAAAATTCTTTTGAAATCTCAAAACAATTAAATCCGGACATAATCCTAATGGATTGGGAAATGCCTGAAATTTCTGGAATTGAAATTATCAAGCAATTAAAATCAGACACATTAACTCAAATCATCCCGGTAATCATGATTACCTCAAGGTCTGGAATTTCGGATATACAAACAGCTTTTGATGCCGGAGCGATTGATTTTGTTCACAAACCCATTGATAAAGTTGAAATAATAAACCGCACTAAATTTATTGTTGAATATGCAAAAACAAAAAAAAGCTTAAATGAAAGCAATATAATGAGTGGAAATGCAAACAATCAAATAGATCAAAGCAATAAATTTTCGATTCTATATGCTGAGGATAGTGTTGAATTGCGCTCATATATATCTGCTTGTTTAAGGGAGTATTACTTAGTGATAGAAGCAGAAAACGGAAAAGAAGGTTTGGATTTAACTTTGAAGCACCGCCCCGATTTGATTATTTCTGACTACAATATGCCAGAAATGGATGGAATTGAGTTTTGTAAACAATTACGGGAAAATTTTGAAATATCGCATATTCCTTTCATCATGCTTACCGCCCAGCAAAGTGAAGAAGCTAAAATTGAAGGGTTTAAATATGGAGCTGATGATTATATTAATAAACCATTTAGCCAAAACCTTTTATTTGCTAGAATTGACAATTTAATTAAAATAAGAAAAGACCTTTACAAACAATATTATACTGCAACATTTACAGATCACAATATCCTGACAAAGAACGAAAAAGATCTTGAGTTCTTAGAAAAACTTTCTAAAATAATGGAAGAAAAGTTTAAAGATTCTGAATTTAATTCCGATAAATGTGCAGATTTAATGGCAGTTAGCAGGTCAACATTGTATTCTAAATTGCAGTCGTTGACTGGTCAGTCTTTTAATGCTTTTTTGAGAACGATAAGACTTAAAAAAGCTGCATATTTATTGAAAAACAGTCAATACAATGTTTCTGAAATATCAACTATAACTGGATTTAATTCACACAGTTGGTTTTCTCGCTGTTTTACCGAGCAATTTGGAGTGTCGCCGATGGAATTTTCAAAACCTGTTTAGTTCTTAAACATAAAGTTATAAATAATTTGTGTATATCTATATGAAAAGCCAAATCATCTAGAGTATATTTTGTTATGATAATGATATTTTTCCTAGCACATAGTAGAATTTGTGTTAGTAATCTACTCCTTCCCGTTTCCGCTAATGCCCTCAGATCAATCCCTGCTGTTGCTTCGCAATGGGAAATACTTGCAAATCTGGAATTGCATTTAATTAGGGTTTAAGTGTTATATTTTGCGCCCAAAAAACCCCAGAAGTATTTCAAAAAAATTTGAGCTCCTTCCCTATTTACTTTTATTTTGTATTGATTTGTGAGAAAAAAATAACCCTTCGTTCAAAATGCAACGAAGGGTTAAGTTATCTTCCTTATTAAAAAGGCTTTAAGTTTTAATACTGGTCGGAGCCATCGCTTTTGTATAATTTTAACTCCCACTTTCGGATGTCTAAAGCATATTTGCTCTTGATTTTTTTTCCGGAAGGCGTGCTGAAAGAGCCCCATTTAAGTATCTCACCATCAATAGGTTTTCTTTCTTTGATCAGTTGAGGTAACTTACTCTTTAAATAGTTTCCTACACCTACGGCAAAGATAAAATGCGCTATGGCAAGTCTTTTATTATCTTTAAGATCGGTGTTATCTTCAACAAATTTTAACGCCTTATTAAAGTCTGAGCGTAATAATTTTTCTGCTTGACTTTGGCTCATTTGTTCCGGAAAACTATCGGTTCCAAGAACTACGTGTCCATATCCTATTGTAAGTGTTCCGCCTACATCTTGATAAGGTTTACCGTCGTTGAAACCTTCGTGCTTTTTAATATAGTTGATTGTTTTTTCATAGTTTTCTTTCCAGTTAAAATATTCTGGAACCATGTCGGCCGATTTATCGTGGGAATACGATTTAACAATGGCCGAAACTACGCTTATAGATGTAATCAACACGATTAACAAAAGCAGTTTAGAAGAGAAATTTTTCATAAAGAACTTTTTAGTTAGACACAGGAACGAGTCATTGGAACTTTTCCTTGGAGAACTTCTATAAACAGAGGGTCTCATTACTCGTTTTTTCTTCGATTTTTTTTTAGCCCTTTTCAATGGAATTTGAGCTAATTTTTTTGCTTCACTCATCGTTTTTACTGCCAATGAATTTTCATTGGAAGTAATGCTATGGGTGCGAATCTGAATTCTACGCTCCGGAGATTTTGTAACTTTCTTGTTCATTATGCTAAAGATAAAAATTTGAATAATACCAAAATTTTGTATCCTAATAATATTGAAACAAAAATACAAATAAATTTAATTCCTAAAAGCAGATTATCAGATTTTTATAAATAATTTTCTTGTATAAATAATAAATTATTAAATATCAAATACTTATAAGTAAATATTTTTTAATGACTTGTACCTTAATCAAATTCAAAATCTCAGACTAAATAAATCTGAGATTAAAATATTAAATTCATCAGTGTTCAAATAAGTCTTCATGATGCGGGATTTCTCCATTGATCAAATGTTTTACTTTATTGATTTCAAGGAATGTAGCACCGTGTCTTGGACCAAAACTACCTCCCACGATCAGAACTAAATCATCATCGGCTACCAAGTCATTCTTCAATAGGAATGTTAAGGCATCTTTCTTGAATTCATCCGTAGAACTTCTTTGGGGAAAGAAATCAGGATAGACACCAAAAGAAAGACTTAACTCCCTCATTACTCGTTGATTATAACAAATAGTATGCACCGGATTTTTGCTTCTGAAAGCTGACATGTAGCGGGCGGTTCTTCCCGTAAGGGTATCGAGAACCACTACTTTTGTGGGGAGTTCTGCTGTTGCTTTTACGGCAGCTTCGGCCAAAAAAACAGCAATTTGATTATCAATAGAAACAATTCTTATATTTGATTGCTTTTCTTTGTTGGCTTCAACTTCGATGGCAATCCTGTTCATGGTTTCGACAGATTCCAGGGGATAGTCGCCAAAAGCAGTTTCGCCGCTGAGCATGATGGCATCCGTTTCCAGATAAACCGCATTGGCAATGTCACTTACTTCTGCTCTTGTAGGACGAGGATTTTTAATCATCGAATGAAGAAGTTGGGTTGCAATGATAACAGGTTTCTTCCTTTCTATACATTTGTTTACCAGCATTTTTTGAATACCAGGTATTTTTTCTGCGGATATTTCAATTCCTAAATCACCGCGGGCAACCATTACACCGTAGCAATGATCTAGGATTTCATCAATATTATCTACACCAGATTGGTTTTCGATTTTGGCAATTATTTTTACCTGACTATTGCGAGATTTTATAATATCTTCAATAGCAAATAAATCCTCTTTACCCCTAACAAAGGAATGCGCAATAAATTCGACATCCTGATCGATTGCAAAATGAATATACTCGATGTCCTTTTGTGTCAAAGCAGGCAAATCGTAGTACACGCCGGGAACATTTACACTTTTCTTATTTTTAATTCTACCTTCATTTCGTACGATGCAAACAAGCCCATTTTCATCTTTGCTTTCTACTGTAAACTCAATTTCACCATCGTCGATAAGAAGGCTGCTCCCAATGGGGGTCTCTTTAACGAAGTTCTTATAGTTTATGTATATGCAGTCTTTTGAAGTTACTTCTGTAGGATCGCCTTTGATGGTGATTCTGTCATTGATGGAAACAGTAAAAGGAGCTTCATTTTGCAAAGAGGTCGTACGTAATTCAGGACCTTTGGTATCGATCAGAATGGGAATTTTTTCTGATACCTGCCTAACATTTTGGATAATCCTGAGGGTGTCTTCAATGGTTTGATGAGCAGTATTGGTTCTAACAACATTCATTCCTCTATCATACAAGGCGCGGATAAACTCTACATCACATCTTCGGTCAGAAATCGTTGCAACAATTTTTGTCAATTTTTTCATGAAATATATTTTGATTCAAAAATATGATTCAGTTAATTTTTAATCTTTCTGAATTCAATTGTTCCAATAAAACACTAAGGAAATGTTAAATCAATTCATTATAACTCCTTTGCTTTATTGGTTTACCAATAGCTTTCGGAAAAGTTAAAAAATAGATTTGACACGTCCCCGCAAATTTAACAGACAAAAGATTCGTTTAAAGTTGAGAAAATCTACTGAATATTTTCTTTCAATCAATTTGAAAAACAAATCGAAAAAAAACGTGGCAAAATTACTCGAAATTTTGGAAAGAAAAAACTTTTTAAGGTTAAGAAATTGCAAACTAATACTTATATGCTTCTTAATCAATAAAATAAAAATAAGACTAATAGATCTTTTTTTTTAAAATCCGATTTGAAAGAAGTAAAAATACCCTTGTTTGTGGATACTTCATCGTATTTCTTCATGACAATCCAAGCATTTTGCTGAGAATACCTGATATCTATGAAATGAATTATCATTATTATTTTTTTGAACAATTTTTTAATTCATCTTTCAGAAGCTGAATCATTCTATCTTTCTGCATCAGAATTATTTTCTTGCCCAATTCTGGGTTGGCAAATTCACGGGGATCTTTTCCCAGAATTGCTTCGGGCCAAATCTCAGTATCGGGCGAGAGTTGGTTCATTTTTACAAATTGTGGTACAAAATGCATCATTAAAGAAGTTTCATTGGCTGCTGCATGGTCAACCATAATTCCTAAGCCATCCTGATCCATTTTATTCCATTTTTCACCACTCATATAACCCCAGCATACGAAAATTTTCAGGTTAAATTTCTTTTCAAATTCTTCTGTATATTTAGCGACCATGCCACCCGATGGGCCATGACCATGGGCTACCAAAATTTTAAATCCATTTCGTTGAATATGCATCAATACATTTTCCAAAATTGATTTAAAAATTGAATCCGAAACCCAGTAGGAACTACCTTCCAATTGGCGAGGTGGCAGAGAATCACCCTTTTTATCCTTTCTTTGGATGTCCATACCATAATAATCCTTTCCCTCAATATTCTGATGCATATCAGGCCCTAAAAATAGGGATGGATAAACAATCCCACCTAATTCCTCAGCTAATAGTTCGAAAAAGTTTAAAGGAATCAGCATATCTGTACCCAAAGGTAAATGTTCTCCATGCCATTCAATAGTTCCCAAAGGAAGATACGCAATTGGACAATCAGCCAATCGTTGACGGAATTCCGTGGGAGTCATGTTGGCGACATAAACATTTTTAACTTCAGGTGCTTCTTTTTTGCATGATATCATTATAAATAGCAAAATGATTTTTAGATACGTATGAATATTCATTTTCAAAGGTAATTAAGGCTATATATTAAGCACCATTTTTAAGTATGTTGATTCATAAATTCTTTTACCACCTTGGGCAGGGTATCTAATAGAACAGCATTCGCAGGATTATCGGGCATGTAAACCAATTGTTCCATAGATTCATCCTTGAGACGTTCTGGCTTATGAGTTTTAGTACTGATGATGTAGATTTTTCCGTCTTTGTCTTTTAGCTCAAATAACATCTCATAAACTCTTCTGTTATTGATTTTTACATTGGTTTCTGTTGCGCCAGAAAATTTACCTTCGCCTTTTATTCCCCACTTTAGGATTTCGATCTCTGATTTTGTCTTTTTGATGTTTACAAAAAGAAATACTAAACCAAGCAGAAGAAAGGGACTGGTCACAAAAATAACCCAAAATGGAACTCCACCCATTCTTGAACCTTTTATCCGCGCTATTTGAGGTGTATCCTCTATATATTCAATTTCGGCTTCTGAATCTTCTTCTAAATGGTTTTTACTTAGATATGAAATGCTCTTATAATTTGTACCTTTAATTTCATACGCAAATGTATATTGATAAACAGTTCTTTTATTTTCCTGAAAATTTGTTGCATCTACATGAAGAATTTTCCCTTTGACCACAGGAGAATCAGAATTGAATTTAAAATCATTAAAATTAAGAAACTGGAAAAATAAAATCGTAATCAGCCCGCCTATCAAAGTGAATGTAACTCCCAGTACAGCAGGAACTTTAAAGAAAAAAACTTTAAGCATTAGTATTTTTGATACAGGCCTTGCTTCACTTCTTGAATAAACTTTCATAGCTTTCTATTTTAGGATATGCTTGTTTTTAGATATATATAGCAAATATGAACAATATGATTCGGAATTGTCTTTTCAAACTGAATACAAATATATAAAAAAAAGATAATCACTTATGATTTTGAAAGTCAATTGCAATTTTTTTTCTTGAGTTCAATTTTTCAATTTTTGGATATTTGTATATCAAAATGATCATTTTCATAACTCCAGAAGTTCCGTTTAAATATTACTATATGAAGAAAAATCGCAACATATATAGTTTGCGCTTTTTCAGGAGTTGTGAAATTAATATGGCAAATTAGAATATAAAAAAACTTTTATTAAAAAGCAACCTATGTAAATAAAAATAATCTACTCAAACGAAACGGATTTAATAATTAGGGTCTCAGAAAATTAAAATTGTGCCGAAAAGCTATATGCGGCTGTTTCTAAAATTTGGCTTCTGTTGCGCCTGCGGCAAGCCAAATTTTAAAAACTGACCGCAATGTAGCATGTTACCTGCATTTTATCATTTGTTTATCAAGTTGTTAAAGTAATACTATTTCAAATTGTCAATTATTTGCACTTCTTCATCTTTTATATCGTATAGTTTGTAAATCAATTTATTAAGTTCAAATTCAGATTTAATTGTATCAATATTATTGTGTTTATCAACTAATATTTTATCAACTAAGTTAATAAATGCTTCTTGTTCTTTTTTGTTGATTTCTATTAGTGGGAAACGTTCTATTGTTGCTTTTTTTAAAGTATACGCACCTCCTGCTGTCATTACTCCAATTTGTGAAAAATAAAATTTCATTAAATCACTATTTAAAATTGCTAAAATATACTTTAATGAAATCTGTTTAGATACAAGTAAAAAACCACCACTTGTTAAATAATGTTTCTCTGTATCAAGGGTAAAGCCCCACTTGTCGGCAGTTAAAGCCCAAATTAATTTATCTTTATCAAAACAATCAATATAGGAGGCAGCACATCTTTGAAGCGAATACCATTCATATGTTATTCCAGTTTCTGCCTTATTTCTATTTGACAGACCATGTTTAAAATTATTTAAATGGTCGAATAAAACAGGGTATTCTGATTGTAACAACTTTTCAGCCTTTAGAGAAGCCCCGGAAATTGAATTATCCTTTTGAATTGGAAAATGCCAAGGAATATATAATAACCAAAGATTATCAAATTTGGAGAAATATTTTTTTATATCTTTCCCTTTAAGCAAAGGTTTAATGATCTCTTTATTTTTTTTGTCCTTACTTATTAAAGCATCATAAGTATCTTGTTTTATAATAAAAGCGTCATCAAAACCCGTGGTTACTCCTCTGAAAATTTCAATGGTTTCTATATCTTTTATTGGTCTGCCTTTACTTTCAATAATTGTTTTTATTTTTTGAACATTATCGTCAGCAAACGACCACACTCTTGAATTTAAATTGCTCCCGTTAAAGGATTTGTTTCTTTTTTGAATTTCTATATTGAAGTTTTTTTCTGGTGCTGGTTCTTTTGCAAATTCTGCAAAAGTGAAATTAAAATCATTTGTAATTTTCTGGTTGCATATAATTGTGCTGGAAACCAATGCTTCTTTAAAAATAGGAACTTGCTCAAAATTGATAATAAAATGAAGTTGATTTTTTGTTAATAAATCTCTGCATTTTTTACCGTATTCAGTTCTGAAAAATTTATTGGTATTGATGTAATTTAAAAATCCGTGATTTTGTAATAAATCATTGCCAAGCTCAAAAAAGTAAATGCTAATATCGCCGGTGCTGGAATATGTTTTGTATCGTTTTGCAAAAAAGTTACTAAATTTTGCAAGTTTCTTATGGTCAATGTATGGTGGATTGCCAATAATAACTGAAAAACCTTTCCAATTCAAATCATTATCAAGTAATTCAGGGAATTCCAAAATCCATTCAAATGCGTCATCAAATAAAGCGTCTTCAATAGCTAATTCTTTTTCTAATTTTTCAATTTCAACCAATAGAAGTTCTTTTTCAGATTTTTCAAAATCAGAAAATAGAATATTATTTTGTTTTGGTTGCATTTTCAATGATTTGAATTTCAGCTTCAGTTAAATCATAAAGACTAAAAACAAATTTATCAATTTCTTTTTCAAATTCAGTTATTTCAGCATTGGGATTACACTCTTTTAGTTTTATTATTTTCTCAACTAATTTAATAATACTCTTTTGATTTTTTTTATCACATAAAGCAATTGGTATTTCTTCTAAATCGGTCATTAATATTTGTGGAAACGCTTGTTTGTTTGTGATAAAACATAATCGTACATAGTAAGTTAATAATTTTGAATTTAATAGTGCAAATAAGTATTTTGTATCAATTTCCGAAATAGAATAACATGAATATAAAGTGCTTTCATTATAAGCTGGATAATCGAGCCATGCACAACATAAATAATCGCCGGTTCGTCTTATTAAAATTCTTGGAATTTTTTCATATTTCTTTTTAACTTTTGTTCCTCCAATAATTGTAAGATTATCATAATTAGTATAATACTTTTTATTGATTGAATATTTTGAAATTGAATTTCCATATAAAACAACTTCATTATTTATTTCTGAAACTTCATTACTAATAACTTCAATTCTATCTTTAAATACCATTCCTTTAAATAGTTCGGAATATTCCTTTAATTTTTTATATTTTTTTTCATTAATTTTCTCGATTATTACATTTGATTTTTTTTGAATTACTTCAAATTTATCATCAGAATAGTGAAAATATTTTATTCCATTTTCAAAATAATTATTTCTAAACAGGAAAATTAAATTTCCGGTAACTGCGTTATCAAAAACAAAATCTTTGAATGTTGTAATTGTTTCAACTTTTCCATTTTTATTAATGAAATCAGCACATTCTTTGTAGCTTCTTGTTTGAAATAAACCTTCGGGTACAATAAATGAAAGAAAACCATTTTTTTCAGTCAATGAAATTGCATTTTCAATAAACAAAGTGAAAATATTTTTTGAATATGAACTTTTAATTGATTGAAATTTATTTACATAGTTTTCTAAAAGTTTAATTTTTGTATTATTTTTGGTCAAAATCATATATGGGGGATTACCCACAATTACATCAAAACCATTAAATTCTCCAGTTGCACTATTTAAAACTTCCGGAAATTCAAATCGCCATTCAAAAGCATTTTGATAAATTACTCCTGATAAATCTTCAGCAATTTCGTTTTCCAAATGAACTATCTGATTTAATAGTTTTTCACGTGTTTCATTTATCTTTTTTTTTTGTTCATCTGTATACTCTTGTTGCAATAATTTTGGACTTAAAAATCGGTCTTGCAATTCGTCTTTTAAACTGTTTAATTTTACTTGTCGTGGGTCTAATCGGCGAATTTGAAATTTGAAATCACCTTTGATTTGTTCAATTGATTTTTCATAAGCTTTTTTTAATTCTTTACTTTCAGCATGTTTATAGTTTTCAACGCACGATTTAAAATAATCAATATCGTATTTTATTGATTTTAATATTTTGCTTAAATCAGTATTTAAAGGGAAACGATGAATTAACGAATTGCCACATTTAATATTGATGTCTATATTGGGTAATGTCTGTAATTCTTTATATTCTGTTTCAGGGATATAATATGCGTTTTTTAACAATTCTATCCACAATCGTAAACGTGTAATATTTACCGAATTGTGATTTATGTCCACGCCAAACAAACAATTTTCAATAATAAATTTCTTTTCGTGGAATATCGCCTCTTGTACTCGCTGTTTTTCAGTTGACGGTTTGTGATCGTTTCCAATGGTATATTCAAAGATACTATTTTCGTGATCTTTTATTTGAAGTTCATCGTTTACGACTTTTATTTGATAATTTTTTAGTAATTTTCCGTTGCGGTCTGTTAATATTTCAAGATCCGATTTTATTGAAATCATTTCGTTGAGCGCAGAAACTAGAAAGTGACCTGAACCAACAGCAGGGTCGCAAATGGTTATTGAATTGATTGTTGCGTTTGCCTCTAAAATAGTGAGTTTAGAAACCTTGTTAAACAATTCGGTTAATTTACTATCATACGCACAATTCCAATTGTATTTTTTGTTAAATTGCTCAACTACCGAACGCCTAATGGTTTCGCGGCACATATACATGGTTATATAGCCGGGCGTATAAAACGAACCTTCTTTGTAACCATTTATTTTTTCGAAAATTAACCCAAGCACGGAGGAATTTATGAGAATTTTATCCTTTTCCTGCAATTCGTTGGCGCTATCTGAACCAAAGTTATAAGCGTCTAAAAATTCCAATAAATATTGCAGAGTATGTAATTCACCAGATTTTTTATTACCTTTTGCATCTTTTAATACAGTCGATTTATAAATAGGCAGTTGTAATTCATTATCTAAAGCACTAATAAAAAATGTTTTGCTTTCCATTGGTGAAGGTTCAAACAATGAACTGTTTAAATATGGAATAAAATCAAATCTTTTGGTATACTCAGTTCGGTCTTTAGGTCTGTTTGCAAGTACTTCCAAAAATAAATCATCTAAAGTTGAAAACTCTTTAACGGTTTCTATCATTAAAAATTTATAATTTTTATTGCCTCCATGATAATTTACTAAATTGGCTTCTAATAGTTTAAGAAACAATATTCTATTCAACCAGATAATACACAATTCAAGCGCAATATTAAATAATCGTTCTTCGGTTGTTTCGCCAAATGCCTCTAAATTCTCAATATCATTGAGTTTTTTGTACATTTGAAGTCTTTTTATGGTATTTTCAATGAATGAACCTCGTTCAATTTGCTTTTTTTGTCGCAGAAACCTTGTTCCGTTTTCTATTTGTTCTTCTAAACCAAGTATATGAAGTAATTCGTAGTAGAATTGAGTATTTAATGTATTGCTATCGTTCTTAAATGCCTGTTTTAATAAATGAAAAGGTGATAATATTTTATATAATGGAATTAATGCAGTATCAGTTTTATTTACAAACTCTTTAAGATTGAAGTATGTATAAGTAATTTTTTCAATATAGTTTTCAATAAATGGTTTTGCAATTTCATTGTAAAATAGCTCAGTATTTTCAGACGTTTTTTGTCCGGTTTGCCACTCAATATATTGTATTACAAATTCATTGTTTTTATAAAAAATTCGCTCAAACTCGGTTGCGTCAAATACGTACCAATCGTATATATTAGTTAAAATCAAATGTTTTATATCAATATTTTTTTTGTTTATTCGTTCGCGTAAGAAATACAATACTAATTGTTGAAACCCTTTACAATTAATATTATCGTCAGTAATCATTTGAGATTTATTTGTTGGGTGTTTTATCTCAAATAATACACCAACACTACTTTTGGGGTTTTTATCTGTGTGAATTACTAAATCTGCACGTTCTTTGGTGTTAATATAATAATCCTCATTATAATAAGTATTAAAAAATAGAATTAAATCGTTTTTTAAATTCTCTTCAGTTTCTTTTTCATTTGCATTTTCAATAAAGTTTTGCAGTTTTTTTTTGAATTTGTCAAAATGGTCTTTCTGCGGTTTTTCTTGTAAAAATGATTTATGCAATGATTTATATATCTCTATTTTATTAATTTCCATTTTTTTATCTCAAAAATTATATCATGCAAAAATAGCAATTTTATTTTAATTATCAGATGTCGTTTTATTTGTCATCGGTCTTGCAATTGCAGGTAATACCTATACCGTTTGATAAAGTCTATGAAACAAAGAAGTTAAACAACCTATAATTTCATAATAAATTGAAAGCAAAAGAATGTCTTAAAGAATTACAAAAAACCGTTAAGACATTCTTTCAACCAACTGCTATAAACTTCCAATATTGGAAATAACTTTGGGATGTGAAGGATCATTTTTAGGAACAATGATTCTCACAGGAGCAGGCATTCCTGCAACACCTTCTTTTTTAGCAACCCATATTTTAAAGGTAGTACCTTCGATTAAAGTAACCCCATAACCATCATAATCATTTTCAATCTTTTGTACACGGGTTATTTTCGCAGGTGATTGATAGAAATGTGCATTCTGATGATCTTTTTTTAGGCTAAATTGAATAACATCATCAGCGATGGCGTTGCCACTTTGCGCAATTAAATGACCACCCGCAATAGGCAATATTTTGGTAGCTGCATCACCCACAGTTGCTGATGAAGTAAGGGCTTCCAAATAGGTATTCAGAACTTTTTCCACATTTGGAGATACTTTAGGCGGGGTAATTTCTGTTGTTTGAGCAAAAACTCCAAAGCTTTGGATTAAAAAAAATCCAACGACGAAACAAATCATAAAATTTTTCATTTTCATAATTGATTAAATAATGAATAATACGTAATTTATTAGAACAATTATAGAAATGGGCGAACCATTATTCTAAAATCTTATAACGAAAAAATGAGTGGCTTCTTTTAAATGCATTGAAGTTTTTTTTTCAATCACTGTATTTTCAAAAAGTATAAAATTTTAAAATGAGACGACAACAATTCATTATTTAATCAAAACTCTTTTTTTCAAATGGATTTTTCAGGTCAAAGTCCGGGAGGTATTCATCGCTACTCTCTAAATCCTGCGTCCAACCGCGAGTAAAGCCCAATCGATAAAATTCTTCTAAAACAAAGTCATATTCTTGTTTCAATAGCTTCCGGTTCAGGTTTTCATGCACAGAGGAATAAACCATTGGATGGTACTGAGCCATCAAAGAAACATAAGTCCTGTTAGAAAATTCTTCTTCAATAAAACGTAGCAAAGCTATGCTGTTCTGTATAAAAGAAGGCAATACCAAATGGCGAATAATAACACCTTTTTCAATAAGACCTGTATCAGAAATTTGGATGCTGGTTCCTTTCAAAAATAACATTTTCTGTATAGATTTCTGTGCGAAAGTAAAATAATCAACTACATCCGATAATTTGCTGCCTAATTCATTGGAGGCGTATTTAAAATCCGGTAAAAAAACATCGATATAATCATCAAGCATTTCAATGGTTTCGACTTTATCATAAGCATTTGTGTTGTAAACGAAAACGGGTTGAAAACCGGTAACTCTTATTTCTTTGATAAGGAAAATCATTGTCTCAATGCAGTGAGAAGCAGAAACAAAGCCCACATGTGTACCACCATCTTGGAGAAAGTTTAAAATGTCATCAACAACTTGTTTTAAAGTTAAATACGAAGAACATAAAGAAACAGAATTATAGCTTATCTGATGATTTTGACAAAAAACGCATTGTAAATTGCAATGTAAAAAGAATACATTGCATATTCCCTTTGTACCACAAAGTACAGGTTCTTCCCCCGTATGAACGCTTACAGAAGCCACAGAATCTGTAATGGAAATTCTGCAATATCCATAGTCTGTTTTATTGTTTTTCATGCATTCACGCGGACATTGATTGCATTTTTTTAATATACTTGACATAACACTGATTAGATCGTAAAAAATATTCCATAAGAACATCCCAAACCATGATCGCAAATATAGATTAATTTTCACCACTGAGTGATATTGTTTTACAGATACTTGAAATTAATTGGAAATCTTATCATTCAACTTTATAAAAATAGTTAAGTATGCTGGAATTTCAACTAAGTAAAATAGAATTTAAGAATATTTTTGTCGGTTGTTTGCAAAATTTTTTTACTTTTGAAGAATGAAACAACAGGAAAAAATGTAAAATAAAATATGTATATAAAGGATCAGTTTTTGTAAACTCGAAATACATATTCAATGATTAAATGTCTAAATAAAACGAAATGCTATGAAAATTAAAACTTTAATATTTTTAGGAATGCTTGCATTAATAAATACAAGCTATGGGTTGGACAAAAATTTAAGGGTAAAATCTATACTGAGACAAGGGGTTTCCTTCTCTTCAAATGAACAAACTCTCATTCATGATTTAGGAAATATTCAAGGAATCATTGATTCGTTCAAAGTTTATTCAGGAAATCAGCTTAAAATCGATTCTGCTTACATAGCCGAAGAAAAAGAGGCGGAGTTATATCGTCCACTCAACCGTACACAAGTTTTGGAATTATGCACATCTTTACAAGGTACATCGTTTTCTGAAGTGGACGAGTGGAAAATAAATTCATTTTATCAGATCGATTCATTGAAATCTGTAGGGAAATACGAAGAATATTTGGGAACACTCGATTTGGGAATGCCTGAAAATACAAAGGCTTATGCAAGTCATAAATTTGATTTGGCTGATGGGAGCTCATTGTTAATTTGGCGTATTTGGAGCAAAACCATTGATGCTTGTCCTTATGCCGAAGGAAAATCAATCATGATTACAACGATGAAAGATAATAAAATCTTGCACACCTACGCTTTGGGTCAGATTTCGAGTGGAGCAGATGCGCCTATGTGGTACCAAAACGAAACATATCTTACTGTTTCAAAAGCAGGTGAAGTCAAATTAGAAATCAAAGAGGCCAATGGTGGTGAATCAGACGAAGAAGGCAATGAAATGCAAGCCACCATTACAAAAAGGCAATACAAAGGAATTTTTAAAAATGGTGTTTTCACAGAGCAAAAATAATCTTAGGAATACAATACGCCATTTAGATAATTGAAAAGTTTAGTAAAAAAAACCCGGTATTAGAATTTTATACAAACATACCGGGTTTCTTTTATTTAAAATCTTATATTTTTATTCCGAAGTTTTCTTAAACGGATGTTCAAGGGAAAGATAAAAGAAAATCGCCGGACTTGTGTCATCTTTTGTAAAAGTAATCGGGACACCAATGCCGGGTACAATTTCAAGATTTCCCACGGGGATTGAAAACCGAAGAGCTGGATTTAGTGTATATTCAAAAACGTACTCTTTGTTTCCCTCCATATCTATTCCATTGTCGTAACGAACTACATTTTCGACAAAGAAATTTGTTCTCCGATGAACAAGGTAAATGAAACTAAAACCACCAAAATAAGAAACAAGGGATTTTGTTGTTTCATTGAAATCTGTATGGGGCACAAAACTCAAACCCAAATTTGCATGACTGTAGATTTTTTCACTCAGTCTTTTTGACATTGGTAAAGCCAATTCCATTCCATAATCACCGTTTCCAAATCCTTTATCCTTATCACCCGTAGGCAAAATAAAAGACAAGCGAGGAGAACACCACATCCAGTTTTCGTCATTGAGCAACTGATATCGGTAATTTAGATAAATATCGCCCACTCCACTTTTGCTTGTCGCATTTACAAAGGAATAAGGTATTGTATAGCTAATCTGATGCTTTTGTCCAGCCAGCGGCCATTCCTGAGTAATACTATAGTTAAAATCATGATTATCAGATGTATTCCATACTCCATTGGATATGTGTTGAACTACACCTGTTCCTTGATTAATCGCTTCTTCAATTAGGAAAGAGTTATCTTCAATGGCTTCGGAAAAATTTGAAGTATTCTGGGCTTTGAGGTTCATATATACACCAAACAAAGCAGCTAAGACTAAATATCGCTTCATAAATACAAGATTTTTAGGTTAGAAAATTGAATTACCTTAAAGCAATGAATGCTTAATCAATTTCTATCAAAGGTAAAAAATCTATAGAAATACCTTAAATCCGCAAGTTAAAAAAACAAGTTTGGCACACCATTTTTCAGTTCAGAAAAAACAGCTTTTCGACAAAAAAAACGTCAAAATTGATTATTTTCTT
>Ga0316608_1000285_pt1 | contig 25396 bp, 25 predicted proteins | sample MIS2016152B_MG_FD_207673 | JGI IMG/M metagenome (GOLD analysis project Ga0316608, IMG submission 207673) | Microbial mat bacterial communities from Middle Island sinkhole, Lake Huron, Michigan, United States - MIS.2016.152B | ecosystem: Environmental > Aquatic > Freshwater > Lake > Sediment...
GCAAAGGTAAACAAATGTTAGGTGCAGGTGCTGGTATTGGTGCTGCTGCAGTTGGATTAGGTGCTGGTGTAGGATTAGCTGCAGTTGGTATTAGTAAACTTGCAGATTCCATGTCAAAATTAACAAAAGAACAGGCAGAAAATTTGAAGAGTATTGCAATGACATTAGCTGTAACATTTCCACTTGCAGCAATTGGGATTGGAATTGTAGCTGGAGTTGCTGCACCAGCAGAAGGACCTCTTTTAGCATTAGGTGCAGCACTTTTAATGATTGGTGGTGCAGTTGGAATTGCAGCAGCAGGTATTGGTTATATGGGAAAAGGTCTTGGTGAAATGTTTGAAAAAACTAAAGGTGGTGGTAAAGAAATGGGTGAAATTGCAGGTGGCATGGCAAAAATGGCTGGAGCAATGGCATTATTTTCAGTTGGTGGATTAGGACTACCAGTATTCTTAGCAACAATGGGTGCAATTACTGTAGCAAGTCTTTCATCAGCAAAAATGGCATCTAACTTAGAAAAAATGGGAACTGCGATGAAAGGTACTAAAGATGATTGGATTGCAGTTCAAAATGCGATTACTGCAATTAGTGGTGCTAATATTAAAGGTGGTGGTGTAATTGCTGATTTAGCAAATCTAATGAAACAACCATTAAAAGTTGAGTTTGCAAACAATGGAAAGGTTTCATTAGTAAATGACATTACATTGAACATTGATGGTCAGAAGTTTATGCAAAAAGCATATGATGTTAATATTGCAATTCAAAAGCATGAATCTCTAAGACATGGAAAATAATTTTCATTGAAACAGTAAAAACACTTGCAATTGTCAAAAAAAAGTTGTACCTTTGACAAGTTTTATCAAAATTTCAATTGCACGTCTTTCAGACAGTCATCAGTTTCAAAACTCTTTCTCCGTTCTGCGAACAAAGAACAAATTTACAAGATTGTTATCAACTTCTTTGAATCCGATAAAAACTCGACAATAAGGGATAACTATACTCATTTCTGAAGAAATTCAATTTAAATCAAAATTACATATTAATTAATTACCAAGCAAGAGTTATTGTCACATAACCCAATATTGTTTTGATATAAAAGAGTATTATCACGTTTTTCGGTTTACTATAGTTTTTCCCAATGTAAAAGTAGGTCATATAAAATTATTCTGCAAGTATTTATTAAAAAAGATTTAATAATGTCAAGATTAGAATCAGGTAATATTATTTTTGAAGGAAAGCAATATACTATTGGAGAGTATAGAAGCATGATATCTGCTCGTAGTTTATATAATTTCAATAATGAATATGAAATTACTGGTGATGCAAATAGTCTTGTATATAAATCGTTAAAGATTAATTCAAATGTATCAAATAGTATTAATAGTATTCTTGGTGTAATTCCTCAATGGCAGGGTATTAGTAATAAGACTTCAATATTAAATCGATTATTACCAAATCAAACACCTTTGGCTGAAATTGGTACTATTATGTTGGCACAACAGTTCTTTTATAACTCAATGGCTCACCTTGCTCAACAAAATTTACCTTCTCTTGATTTAAACAAGGCACTTCAAGGTAAAAATCCATTTAGTAGAAATGTAAATTGGTCAATCACAGATAAAGACGATAATAATAAAAGTTTTCTCGATAAGGTTGGTGGATTTGTAAGTAATACATTTTTTAACACAAATACTATTGGTACACCACCTGATATTACTACCAATTCAGAATTAATTAAAAATACTGGTAAGGCACAATTAAGTAAATTTTATGAAAATATAAATCTTAATTTATATAGACAAGTTAGTACAGGTGGAATTGAAGATAGTAGTGATACCATAATTAAATATGCATTAATTGCTACTGGTGACCCATTAGTAACAAGAGAAAGAATTAAGAATATTGATAATAAGAAAACATTAAGTTTTAGTTTTGATGTAAAAGTTAATAATCCATATTTTAAAGATATTAGTGTAACTTCATCAGATTCTGTAAAATCTGCTAATGAATCAATGGTTAGGTCATATATGATTGATGCGAATTCAATGCAAATGTATGCACCTGATATTAATAGTGTTATTGCATTTGGTAATACAGTTAAAAGTGGTTCAACTACAAATACATTAACAACTTTTATTAATACAAAACCTGCAGATGAATTGGATGAAATTAATAAACAAGAAAAATTAATTTGGGGTAGAGACGGACTTATTAATGGTTCTGAAAATTATATTGCACAACTACGTGGTGATGATGATGCAATGGGAAATGGTAATAATGAGGCTGAAAGTATAGCATTGTTTGGAATTAAAAAAGGATTACTTGAATATACTAAAAATTTATTAAATGCTACAGAAGGAAAATTTGTTGATATAACAAGAAAAGCATTTAAAGATGGTAATGAAATTATTGGATTTAATGGTTCACCATTGTGGCAATCAAATGATAGTACATATTCACGTGCATCTAATACTGCAGGTAAAACTGGTATTCGTCAACACACAATATTAGACCCTTATAATAGGTTTGCAAAAGCAATTCGTTTTAACGGTAATAATGTTTATGGTGGTAATCCAAATTCTGTAATTTATGATACAGTATTGCCAAGAATTCATCCAACTAAAGATGATAATGGTATTGGTATTAACAATAAAAATTTGATGTTTAGTATCGAGAATCTTGCGATTGGCACGATTAAACGAGATACTTATGGAGTTATTGATGATGAGTGGGGAACTGCAATACCATTGAGTGAGGTGGGACCGTTCGCTGGTCGCTTGATGTGGTTTCCACCATATGACCTACAACTTAATGAAACTGCGAGTGCAAAATTTGACTCAACAGTAATGGTTGGTAGAAATGAACCCATGTATAATTATCAGAATTCTGAAAGAACTGCAACACTTAGTTTTACACTTCTTATTGATTATCCTGAACAACTAAGAAATTATATTAGTTCAAGTAATGATAAAAACAAGACTATTGCAGATTTCTTTGCTTTTGGTGGCGACCCATTACCTAATGAACAAACAATTTTGGAATATACAAAACAAATTGAGATACTTAAAAAAAGCATTCCCGAAATGGAAGGACCTGTCAAACAAACAGAACCAAATAAAATACCACCAATAGCACCAATGTCAGTGTATTTTCCTAATGATACACCAAGTGGAAATACTATCAATACCATCATTGATGACATGTATAATGACCCAAGACATTATGAAATTATTGTTGGTTGTGAATCACAGCAGGATGGGAATGGATTTGGATTAAATGAAGATATTTATTATCGTGAAGGACTTGCTGATTTAGGTGGAGGTGCATGGTTACTTACAGGATATACATCACAATATAATGTAGGTGATGTTAAAGACCAATTAGGTGATTGTAAATTAAATAAGGCATTAAAATATACTTTCACGGATAAAGAAAACTTAAAATATTATAGTATTACAATCGAAGGTCGTGCATCAAAACTTTATTTAAATAAAAATCAAGAAGCATATAATAAAGCATTGGGTCAACGAAGAATTGAGGCTACTGCAAAATTTGTGAAAAGTAGATTAAAGGCAATTTTTCCTGATTTACAAGATGCTGATTTAAATAATGTTATAATTAAGAAACAAAGTATTGGTAGTGAAGGTGGTAGTGTGGAGGGTGAAAAGCCAGAAAATATGGCATTAGAAGATGTAAAAAAAGAGAGAAGTGCTACAATTACTATTGCAAGAAATAATGTTAGTGTTGCTGATAAAAAACAAACCACTAACCAAAGTGATGATAAAGACATTGCTAAAATAAAAACCGAAATTGAATATCTCACACAAAAAGTTGCTGAACTACAAAACGTTCTCAGTGATAATATTATGAATAAGAGAAATAAAGATAAGGATGCAATACTTTATGGATATACTTCAATTAGTGGTGATTATTTTTATCCAGCATTTCATTCTCAGACACCTGAAGAATTTCACCGAAGACTGACATTCTTACAACAGTGTGTTAGACAGGGTGCTGCAAAACGTTATGATGTAATTGAAAATGGTGAGCTACGTGCAAGAAATTCTGTATTTGGAAGACAACCTATCTGTATTTTAAGAGTTGGTGATTTCTTGTACACAAAAGTTGTGATTGATAATGTTACATTTGATTATAATGAAACTACTTGGGATACCAATCCAGAAGGTTTTGGTATGCAACCAATGATTGCAAAAGTAACGTTACAAATGAAGGTAATTGGTGGTCAATCGTTGAAAGGACCTATCGATGCACTTCAAAACGCAGCATCTTTCAACTATTACGCAAACTCTACATTTTCAAGCAATGGAATGTATAGCCGTCCATCAAGTGTTGCAGACAATCAGGACACTTACATGCATGGTATTAATGGTAATACTGGTATTGTTGGTGAGAAGACCAAGGCAATGACTACTGCATATGAAAATCTAAAAAAATAAGAAATGCCATACAACGATTATAAAAGATACGAGTTATTAACAAACGCCAATGGTGTAATTGAACCAATGCCGTTTGTTAATCTACCAATTAACTCAAGTGATAAATATGAGTATTGGAATACCGAATTTAGTAGGTTAGATAAAATCAGTCAGAAATACTACGGAAATCCATTCTACGATTTCCTAATACTCTATGCCAATAATGTGTATGTAAATGAATTTGATATACCAGATGGTGAGTTAATCAGAATACCATTTCCATTGTCTAAAGCAATTGGGGATTACGAATCAATATTAAGTAACTACAAAATTTAAAAATCCTTGACATTTTAATTAATATTAGTTAGATTTGCAGTTGCATAATATGTAACTATGAAAAATAATATCGTTGTAGTATTTTCCTCACATTTGTCAGAAGAAGAAAATCAAAATTTCATCAAACACATTGATGATACCATTGGTGCTAAACATAAGGTCGTTTGTTATCCAAATCTAAATCAATTCAGTCTACCTCAAGTTTATAACGATGCAATTAAAAACCACACGGTTGATAATTGCATTTTTGTTATGTGTCACAACGACATTGTAATTAAAACCAAGAATTGGGGGCAGACCCTTATAGCCAAGTTTAATAATCTAAACTACGATATTATTGGCGTTGCTGGTAGCACATATTTGCCAGCATCTGGCGTTTGGTGGGAAGACCGCACAAAAATGTGTGGAATTGTTGAGCATACGAATGGTCTGACTTCATGGGTTAACGAGTATTCAGCACCAATACTTGGTGTAAAAGAAACAGTATTAATTGATGGATTATTCATGTCATTTGACCCAGAAACAATCGTACATCAATTCGATGAAGACTTCAAGGGATTCCACATGTATGACCTTAGTTTTTGTGTACCCAACTATTTGGATGGTTGTAACATAGGTGTAACTACTTCAATTAGAATTTTACATAAGTCAATTGGTGAAACTAACCCACAATGGGAAGCCAATAGGCAACAATTGGTTAGCACGTATTCCAATGAATTGCCAATAGCTTTGCCACCTGAAGTTAAAGACCTTAAAATTAAGCTGACTTCAAAACCCAAAGTAACTGTCGTGATTCCAACAAAGAATAATCTACGATATATTTCAAACAACATCAATTCTTGGAATGAAAATGTTGATTACGATAATTATGAGATACTTATTGCCGACACTGGCAGTAGTCAGGATGTGATTGATAGTTATTCAGAGTTCCTGAGTGACAGGGTTAAATTAATTAGGTACGATTGGTATAATTTCGCCAAAATCAACAACGATATGGTGAAGAATCACGTAAGTACGGACACTGAATTAGTGTTATTCTGTAATGATGATGTAAAACTATTAAATGATGTTCTGAGTAGATGTGTTGAAATTTACAATGATAATCAGGCAACTGTGGGTACTATTGGAATCAGATTGCACTATGGAGATTCGAGTGTACAACACAATGGAATAATCATGGGTTTCGATAGGTCAAATCAACTAAGACTATCACATAAGGATATTCGTAAATCTGAGGGTTATTTTACTGGAGTTAATTACAACTCATTTGGAAATACTGGAGGGTTCATGCTAATAAATAAAGTATTGTTTGAATCATATGGTGGATTTAATGAGGAATACATTGAATGTCTTGAAGATGTTGAATTAAATCTTAAGTGCAGGCATCAAGGTCTTAAAAACATAACTATCAGTGATGCAGTGGCATACCATTATGAATCTGTTAGTAGAAATAAATTATCTGGAATGAACGATAGATTTGCAGTTGATTTTGAAAGATTACTACTATTTATCGAAAAACATATTAAATTATGAGTAAATTTAGTGTAAGTTATAATGTTTTTGATGGTGTAGAACTGCTCGAAGACTCAATTAATCACATAAGAAGTGTAGTCGACCACATATCAATTGTTTTTCAGACCACATCGTATTGGGGAAATAAATTAACTCAGAAGGAAATTGATATAGTACAGTCGTTATATGAGAGAAAACTTGTTGACGATTTATATGTGTATGAAAACAATAATAAAATCGCAATTCACGAGAATCAATTAAATAAAAGAAATCTTGGAATTGAAATTGCAAAAAAGAATGGTTGCACACATTACATGACAGTTGATTGTGATGAATTTTACGTTACATCGGAGTTTAAATCATTAATTGATTTTCATAAACAAAATCCTGAACATATTTCGTATCTTCCACTCATTGCCTATTATAAAGATACGAAGTACATGATAAATCCAATCAATTATATGGATGGCGATTTATATGTTAGTGGATTTTTCCCTGTTAAGTATGAATTAATCATGAATTTTCCAATGTCAATTAAGGTTGACCCTACGAGAAAAGTTGGAACATATGACTCAACAATCATTAAATTGTTTAAGAAGTTTGAAATTAAAATGCATCACCTGAGTTATGTGAGAGCAGACATCTTTCAAAAGGTAAATAATGCACCGTCAAAATTAAGATATGGTGATAGACCAGATTTTTTTAATAAAATTGTTGATTGTTATAATAATTTTGAACGTGATGGTATCGCAATTTCTGCAGATGGTAAACAATATGAGATAATTATGGTTACCCCTGAAGTAAGTTTAAATAAATATTACGAACTAATTAAATAACTATGATAAGTGTAATCTTAAACGTATATAAACGACCATATACACTCGAACGTCAAATTGAGGCAATAATGAATCAGTCAGTTTCAATTAAACCTGAGAATATTCATGTGTGGTATAATAAATGTGATGCTGTACAATATTTTCCTAAAGATGCTAATATAAAAACATATGCATGTAATTGGAACACCAAATTTTTTGGAAGATTTACATTACCATTATTGATTAGAACGCCATATGTTGCAATGTTTGATGATGATACTATTCCACAGAAAGATTGGTTTAAGAATTGTTTAGAAACTATTGAGAAACCAGACTTTAATGGTATTCTTGGTGGTAGTGGTGTTGTGCTTCATCAAAAATCATATATACCTTCAAGTAAAATAGGCTGGAATTCACAACACTTAGATATACCAGCAAGAGTTGATTTAGTTGGACACGCATGGTTTTTTAGACAAGAATGGGCGAAGTATTTGTGGTATGAAGAACCACATTCTTGGGATAATGGTGAGGATATCATGTTTTCGTATTTAGCTCAAAAATATGGTGGAATTAATACTTTTGTTCCACCACATCCAGAAAACAATAAAGACTTATGGAGTTCAGATTGGAATGTTGGAAATGAATTGGGTGGTGATGATAATGCATCATTTAAAATTGGCAATCACTATACTGAGAGAGATAATATTTGCATACATTGTATAAATAATGGGTGGAAGACAGTAAATAACATAAAATGAAAACATTTGATGGTGATTTTAGTAAGTTTTTAAATAAGATTAAGTCTGGTGAACATTTTTCATTATCTCGCTGGGGCGATGGTGAATTAACAATTCTCGAAGGTAGTTCAATTGATTTACGTTCTAAAGGTAATGGTGAGTTTAGATATGACCCTAATTTACCACAGTATGTGAAAATGAGAGAAAGATTAATCGAATCGTATGTCTTTCAAGACGATAATTATTATATTGGAATTGCATGTCCATGTTGTGTGGGTAATGAAAAATATGAATATATGAAGATTAAGTCGTGTCAAAAAGAAGAACAACTTACTTGGGCAAATATATTTGTTAATTCAAATTATCGAAAAACAATCACTGAACTTATTCCAGAATTGTGTAATCATAAGGTAAATCTTGTTGTAAATAAAAATTCTAAATTAGATAATCTTCCATTTAAACCAAATTCTGTAATATTTGTCGGAACTGATGCATGGTATGAAAATTTTAATCTGGGTTCACATTTTGTTGAGCATATCATTATGAATAATATTGAAAATGAAGTATTTCTTTTCGCTGCAGGTCCTTTAGCTAATATACTTACATATGAATTATGGAAGTATGGTAGTAAGAAAAATACATATATTGATATTGGTTCTATATTAGACGAGTATTTACAATTAGAAATAACACGGGGTTATCAATTAGGTGCTCCCACATTAAATAAAGTTTGTGTATGGTGAAAATCGAAAAATATCAAAATGATGGGTGGGGGTTGTCTAAGAAATGTTTTCTTGATATATTCAATATAATTAAGTCGTTAAAGTCAACTACAATAAATGTTGTTGAATTTGGTTCAGGAATATCTACAGAATTTTTTGTCGATTTAATATCCGATGGATATGATGTGCATATAACTTCGTTTGATAATGATGAACAGTTTGCAACCAAGATTAGGCACAATAATTTAAATTTACACATAACAGATTTAATTGAATGTTATGATAGTGATTTTGATAAACTTTTCCAGCAAAAAATATTTGATAGACGAATGTTTTTTAAAAAAATATCTCCAGTTAATACACGTCAAACATCAACATTTTATGATGTATCAGAAGAACAATTACCAAAAGTAATTAATGTTATGGTAGTTGACGGACCTCATGGAAATGGTAGAAGTATTGCATTTTTACTTGGAAAAAATAGATTACTCAGTGGTTCATTTGTTGTTATTGATGATTACAACCATTATGACTTTGTAAATAAATTTCAAATCATATTCCCAGAATCGTCATTAGTATTTGAATCAACGTCTGATTTAGAAAATAAATGGGAATCTGGTGGAAACTATGTGATATATAGAATTGATTAATATGAAAATAGCATTCGCACATAATGTTTATAATCGATTAAAAACACTAAGAGAAACTATTCTCATAGAAAAAAAAATATTTCCAGAGTCACATGTTAGTGTAGCGTGTAATGATGTATTTGTCAATATTTTTCAAGATATAAGTAATTTTAGTGTAGTATCTTTTAATGAAAAACCACATAAGATTGGATGTGTTAATGGCTTAATCCTTTCAATACAAAATATATTGAATCAAGATTTTGATGTTTTAATATTTTCACATGATGATGTGAGAATTAATTTAAATAATGTTGATATAGTAAAATCACATATCAATGATATATTAACAAATAAGTATGATGTTATTTGTAGAAAACCAATTGAAAATTGGGGTGACAATTATTATTTAATGGAAGTTATTATAATGTCAAAAAGTGCTGCAATTAAATTATTTTCAACATTGATGCCACTATCACATGAAAGTCAAATTTCCAAAGACATTAAAGATTCAATATCACCAGAAGTATATCTATATGAGTTGTTAAACAACAAAGATTTAAAAATTAATGAGGTTAAATATGCTCATGAAACATTGACATATAATAATACACTTAGCAATACAATGGGATTTATTCATTTAAATGCTGGTGATAGGGGGTGGAGGGATTAAACATGACAAAACGAGAAGATTTTCAAAAATCATACTTCGATGGATTCAATAAATTAACAGGTGTTAGTGTAGAGGAATTGATGTCATATTACGATGAAGATAATTATGGTGGTTATCCTGAAGAACAGGGTGGTAGTATGTGGGAAAGCGAAGGAAAATCTATATATGTATTAATACGCATTTTAAAACCAAAAAAAATATTGGAAATTGGTAATTTTTTGGGTAGAAGTTCCAATCATATATTATCTGCTGTTGAGAAAAATGATGTTGGTGTAGTTACGCTTCTCGATATTCAAGAACGTATGGAATATGATAGATTACATTCCCAGAATTTTATTCGCATACTAAATGACTCATTAAATTTATTGTCTGAGCCATTTGAATATGATTTAATTATTCAAGACGGTGACCATACGTATCAACATGTGAAAAAAGAAATTGAGTTAATTCTTCAATATAATATGATAAATAAATATTATATCTGGGCACATGATTATTGGCAAAGAAGTAAACCTGAGCAATGTGGTGTTTGGCTTGCATGGGATGAACAAAAAAATAAATTTAACGAATTTCAATCATTTCGTGATTCTGTAAGTGATTGTGGATATTCAATTATTAAGAAAATTTAAAATATGATAGTGGAATTTAAGTATCAAGATACACCAATAAAAATTACCTCACAAGATGGTGAGTGGATTGGCGAAAGAATAAGAAGAGATAATATGTTTTATGAAATTGATTTATTGCATTATATAAAATCAAGATTTAATGACGGTGTAGTTCTCGATATTGGTGCAAATATTGGAAATCATTCTATATTTTTTTCAAAATTTATATTTGAAAAAACATTTGCATTCGAAACAAATCCTACCAATTTTAACTTATTACTGGAAAATAAAAGAATCAATAATATTGGTGACGATAAATTAATACTCAATAATATTGCAATATCGGATGGTAATTATAAATATGCAAATCATGATTTTCTCGGAAACATGGGAAGAAGTTTTATCGTAGAAGGTGATGGCGAGTTGATAACAAAAACATTGGATGATTTTGATTTACCTAAGATTGCATTAATTAAAATGGATGTTGAGGGACATGAATTAAAGGTGTTAAAAGGTGCAATTAAATTGATTAATCGAGATTTTCCACATATTGTATTGGAGTGTAATAATTATAGTGATGATTTTGAAAGAGTGAATCCATATATGTTACAAATTGGTTATAAAAACACAAAAGTAATTGATAATATGTTTTATTATGAGTATCAAGACATTTCAAAGTGAATTTTTTAGGTTTAATGAATTATTGAAAGAAAAAATTAATTTTACATTAACCAGATTTGGTGATGGTGAAATGACAATTCTTTTTAATCAATATGCTAATTTTACTAATAAATTTAATGGGGAATGGGTTTATGACCCGAATAATGAACATCATCAATTTTTTAGAAATAAATTAATTGAGGCGATTCAATATAAACAAAATGAATATTATATTGGTATAGTTCCACCAAGTTTGGTTGGGTGGGAGAAACATAATGAAATTAGGAATATATCTGGACAAAATGAAGAAATGCTTACGTTTTGTACTGTTTATATGAGAAGTAATTACAATTTGTTTTTAGAATACACATATCCGCTATTAAAAAATTATGAAATTATTGGTGTCTTTCACAATAATGCAAATTTTAGTGATTTGGATTTTCAAATAAAAAAATTGTTTTCAGTAGGAGTTAATGCATGGATGACAGATTATTATTTAACTGATGAAATTCCAAAATACATTAGAGAAAATAAAATAAAAAATCATTTATTTTTATTTGCAGCAGGACCTTTAGCACCAATTTTAATTAAGGAATGTCATATGGTTGAACCTGAAAACTCATATATAAATATTGGCTCGACAATGGACATGTTGGTTGGTTTAGGTGGAACAAGGCATTATTTGCGTGGTGAAGCAAATGAAAATATAAATATGGATGATTGGTATGGTGATAAAATGTTACGAATATGAAAACAAATGTATTTTTGGATTGTGGTGGTCATTATGGTGAAGGTTTAAGAGAATTTATTGAAATGTATAAAATCAATAATGAATGGATAGTTGAAACGTTTGAACCCAATCCTGAATGTCGTTATAATGAAAAAATTTCTGACGTTAAATTAAGTAATTTAATATTACATAATAAGGCTGTGTGGATATTTGACGGTAATATTAATTTTTCTGTGGAAAATCTTGAAATATGGCATGACAATGATGAGTCAGTCATCACCGAATTAAATTCTACACATTTAACTCGTACAAAAAAACCAATTTTAGTGGAATGTGTAGATTTTCATAAAATATTATTAAAATACCCTAAAGATGAATTTAATGTAATTGTTAAATTAGATATTGAGGGAGCAGAATATAGGGTATTAAGACACGTAATTGCATCTGGTTCGGCAATAAACATCACCAAATTGTTTGTTGAATGGCATCACGTTGATTTGACTAATGAAAATCAAGATACCACAAATAATTTAATTAACACATTGACCATGATTGGTGTAAATGTAAATAATTGGAAATAATGAAATTTGCAACACACATAGTATTGTTTGGTCAAGACAAGTGGATTATGAAAAACATTGAAAATTCATATTCACATGTTGATAAAATATATATTGCATATAGTGACAAACCTTGGGCATATAATCCAAAAGCACGTGATGAATATAAAAATTCGTTTGATTTAAATCTCATTAAGAATTCAAAATTTTATGATAAAATTACAATAATTATTGGAGATTGGCTTACTGAGGAAGACCAAAGAAATGCGTGTGTAAATAGAGCAAAAGTGGATGGTATTGATTATCTTATGATTCATGATGCTGATGAATTTTATTTTCATAATGATTTTGAGAAAATAAAAAACTTTATTATTGATAATCCAAATTATGATATATATACCTGTGGTTGGATTAGTTTTTGGAAATCATTTAACTATATTACAGTTCCACAGTCATTAGATAAAATCATTGGTAATCCTCAGATATTTATAAACTTGAAAAATGGTACGAGTTTCGAGAGAAAAAGAAAACCAGTCGGAAATAAAATAATAAATATTCCAGATATTATTTGTTTTCATGCATCATACGTGCTCTCAAATTTAGAACTTTATGAGAAATTAAAGACTTGGGGTCATCACAATGATTTTAATGTTGATGTGTGGTATAACGATATTTGGTTAAAATGGCATCCAGATATGATTAATATGCATCCAATAAACCCTTCTGCTTGGTATAAAGCAATTGAATTTAATGATAAATTACCTGAAGTATTAAACGATTTAAACTAATGATATTATTAGCATACGGAACACGACCAGAATACATTAAACTCAAGTCACTAATTCATGAGTTTGATATCAATAACTATCCATATAAAACACTATTTACTGGACAACATAAGGATTTATTAAAAGAATTACATCCAGATTTCACAATTAATATTCATGAATTTGTTGATGGAAATAGATTGGATGCTATTGTGGCATCTATACTTGATTTTTTCTCAATAACAAAAGGTGCTCTTGATGGAATTACACATGTTTTAGTACAAGGCGATACAACTTCAGCAATGGCAGTTGCACTTACCGCATTCCATCATGGAATTAAAGTAATTCACTTAGAAGCAGGACTTCGAACATATGATAGAAAAAATCCATATCCAGAAGAAATTAATCGGAAGTTAATATCACAAATAGCTGATATTCATTTATGTCCAACAGAAGCTAATAGAAATAATTTATGGTTTGAAAAAATTATTCATGATAATATTTACGTTGTTGGAAACACTGTTGTAGATAACCTATTTCCATATAAGAAAAATTGTGAATATACTGATAAGATACTAATTACACTACATAGGCGTGAAAATCATCATTGGCTTGACCAGTGGTTTATTGAAATAAATAAATTGGCAGAACAATTTCCACAATATGAATTTATTTTACCAATACATCCTAATCCTAATGTGCAAAAACATAGACATTTATTGAAGAACGTTAAGGTTATCGACCCATTACCATATGAAGAAATGCTTAATCTTTTAGTGAAAACGAGGTTGGTGATTACTGATAGTGGTGGATTACAAGAAGAAAGTAGTTTTTTTAATAAAAAATGTTTAACTTGCAGAATTATTACCGAAAGACCAGAGGCAATTGGGCAAAGCACGTTTATGGTAGAATCACCAATGGTATTACATGAGATATTTAATTACCATATCGATGATTATGAAATTGATTTTATTAGTCCTTTTGGTGACGGACATTCGGCAGAAAAAATTTACCAAATATTAAAAAAAATTAAATAAGTGCAATGGCAAAGAAAAACAAGAAAATCGTTGAACATAAGGTAGAAGCCGAACCAATAAATTTATCTGTTGTTCAAATTCAGATTGAATACAATAATGAATTAACTCAGTTATATGCATATCCAAATGATATTATGACAAATATGATATTATTTGGAAAGTTTTTTGCTGAACCCAAATTTTACGAACAGAATATTTTAGAATATATTCGTGGAAAATTTAGTAGTGGTGGAACAGCATTAGATATTGGTGCAAATATTGGAAATCATTCAATGTTTTTTAGTAAATTCATTTTTGATAAGACAATATCGTTTGAAGCAAATTATAGAAATTTCGCTGTTTTATGTAAGAATAAGGAATTGAATAATATCAGTGACGATAAATTAGAACTACATCAAGTTGCATTATCAGATGGTGAATATAAGTATAGTTTTCTTGAATATCAGGATAATATGGGTGGCACTAAGGTTGTTGAGGGTGATGTTGGCGAAATTCTAACAGCCAAGATTGACAGTTTCAATCTACCAAAAGTTGACTTCATTAAATTGGATGTCGAAGGTCATGAGGTTAAGGTATTAAAAGGTGCTATCGATTTAATTAAAAGAGATTCACCTGATATTATGGTTGAATGTAATATACATGAAGAATCGAGTTTTAAAAATGTTAATCAGTATATGGAAAGTATCGATTATCATTTAATTGATGTGTTTAGAGATAATCAAATGTTTTATTACGAGCACAAGAATAAATAATATGAAAATAGCTAACGTTGTTTACGACAAAGAATTGGTAAATCATACTGTGGTTGAATATGTTAATTATTATTCAGAACCAATCGAGTACGATAAACTCGATAAGACCTTGCCAACACTTTATGTGGGTTGGTCATTCATGAAAGCCTGTAATCCCAACAACGAAATCTTTCAAAACGCTGATATATTAAAGAAGAAGATAATTACCAATGAATTGTATTGGGAATTTAGCTTTGAAGAAAGCAAAGCATCACATGTTAAAGGAGTTGACACCTTTGCAGGATTAGCACCACAATTTTACTTCACACCAAAATATCAATACATTAATTTAGACCCAGTTTTTTTTCAAATAGTAGATGTGCAGGGTTTAATGGATGTAGTTCCCAAAAATATTAAAGCCAGTTACAATTTTAAGAATGAAATGGTTTACCTATTATATGACAATAAAATCTGGGGAATTAACCTAAAAATGTATGAATTCTTCAAGTTTAGTATATTAGATATTATTACCGAATTATCATTAAGAACTACACTTTCTCATTACGACTATGAGGGCACTGACTATCAGTACTACTATAAAATCTTCCCTAATTTCGAACTTCTGAAAAGATATCTCGTTACGATACTCTGAAAATAATTATTTTCTAACATAACTTAGTATTTATATGAAATAATTATAAGTACTATGGAAAATAAAGTAGAAAAAGCACTTGGTAATTTTATTGATGAACCTCAAATAGAGGAAATTAATAACACCAATAGAAAAAAAGTTGTCCTTGATGAAAGGGGTGGCTTAATCGAACGTGTTGATAAACTATTTGTTACATCAGATGGTCGTCAACTATTAAGAGAACAATATTAATATATCCATCAATGGAAAATGAAAAGAAATCTAAACTTATTGAGGAACAACTCAGAAAGTTTAAGCACCGTGTTGATTATAGGGTAAGTGAATCTGCAAAGTATCATCCCTTGATTAGTAGTAATGAGGAATTTGATGAAGTTCCTGAACTAACTAATGAAGCTGGTGAGCAAGAAGATGCACCTAAACCAGAGGGTAATGAACCCCCAGCACCTACAACTGACCAACCTATTGGCGCAGAATCCCCAGTTCCAGCATTTGATGCTGCAGGTGGTGATGGTGCAGCACCAGCAGGTGCACCTGCCGACCCAATGGGTGGTGACCCACAGATGGGTGGCGCACCTACAGACCCAATGGCAAACCCAATGGGTAGTCCTGAACCTGAAAATCAGGTGAATGACATTCAAAACGAAATTATTAAACATAATATCGAAGCCATGAAGAGCATTCATGACCAATTAGAAGGATTAAATTCTATGGTTCAGGGATTAAATGGTAAGATGGAAGTATTGGCTGCTGATGTTCAGGAAGTTCGTGAACCTACGAATTCCGAGAAACTCATGAATAAAACCAATGTAAGTTATCCATACTATTTTAATTTAAATGATTTCTGGTCAGGTAACTGGTTTAATGAGAAACGTGACAAAGAAATGCAGAAGGGTATTAAAGAAATGCCTGATGGTACATTTGTTGCAGATTTCGATGATTTACCACAGAAATCTAAAATGGACGTTCAGAGCAGTTTTAATGACATGGTATAATAATGAGAGTTTTTCACCCATATGGTTCGAAAGAAAGGTTATTTGAAATGGTTCGAAGGGTTGGTGGTATTCACTTAAATGAAGCAATACTTCCAAGAGAAAAGAAAGTCGAACTCATTAACCAATTTGTGAAATATGCTGGAGAAAAACTGGAGTTTGGTGATAAATCACCTAAAATTATACTATCTGATGATGAAAAAGAAGCAGGTACTGAACATTCTTTTGGAAAATTCACACCTGCAACAACAGAAATAAGAGTGGTGATTGCTAATAGAAACCTTGCAGATATAATAAGGACATTAGCACATGAATTAGTGCATTATATGCAACACTTAAAAGGTGTACTTAATGCAGGTTCAAATGAAACTGGTAGTGAGCATGAAAATGAAGCAAATGCTCTTGCTGGTGTATTACTAAGAGAATTTGGTAAAGCAAATTCAATAATTTTTGAATAAAACAAATAGTTATGAAAATATACAACCAAGCTGGTAGCAAACAAAGATTTCTCGAAATGTTTCAGGGAGTAAATAAAATGAAATTAAATGAGGCTGTTATTAGCGCAGATAATACGCTTGTAACTAAGAGTAGTATCCTCACAAATGCATTCGATGAATTAAAAAATGGTGCACTTCAAATCAAACAAACCAATAGTCAATCAGATAATAATGAAAATCATGTTGAGGTTAGCGGTGCAGATGATGCTGGTAATGAATTAACTTTCAGATTTAGAACAACCACAAGCCAAGGTGAACAGGATGGCGTATTTAGTGTTGATTCTGCAGAAATTACTGAATTCATATTTAGAAACAATAGTTATAATGTTGAAATCGCTGAAGGCGATAAAATATTACAACAATTTAATGCACAGCGTGCTCAGGAAATCGTTGATGTTGTTAGCGAATACAGCGATGATAACAGTGGTGAAGCACCAGATGCTGAACAAGGACTATATGAAGATGCTGTTAATCTTATTGACAGAATTCCATATAAGAAAGGTACTGAAGACATGCAAACCAATAAAGCATATGCTGACCAGAAACCAACAAATCCAGCATTACGTGTTCAATCAGATGAATTGCAAAAATATTTAAGTGAAGTTCAGGATTACGTGGAAGATGACACCGAAGATACTGATGATAGTTATACTACAGATGTGCCTGAAGAAGATGCATTAGCATTGCCACCAGATTATGACCCAAGTGATTTACCAAAAGAAACTGATGACGATGGTAGTATTGGTGTAGACCCAAATACTCAAGTTGGCGTAAGTGATGAACCCGTTGAAGACGTAAGTCCAGAAAAAAAAGAAATAATTTTTAAGGCATATGATAATTTAGTTGCTACTGGTAATCGAGAACCTACACTTGAGCAAATAATGTTAGAGGTAGATAAAATTGAAGGAAATGTAAAACCTGTTCAAAAGGTAAGGGGAATTCCTAAAGGTGCTGAACCATTTTGGGAAGGTGCTGAAGTTGATAGTGCTGAAGTTGATGGTATTAAGGTTACTGATGTAGTAAAAGGTGGATTTGATAATTTACTTTCTAAGGAAAAGAAGGGACAATTAATATTTAAGGCAGCAAAATATGTTGATAGTACACTTGGTGACTTAAAAAATACTATTCCACAAGAGATATATGTTAAAAACGTGAGAAATGCTGCAATACGAATGTATAAAGATAATATGGCAGAAATGAACGAAACTGAGTATCCAAAAGAAATGGAAATTGGTAAAGAATTCAAGACTAAAAGCAAATATCCAAAACCTAAAAAACATAGACCTAAAAGGGTTACAAGCGTTGATGAAAGCGAATTGACACCTGAAGAAAATCCAGAATTAACAGATGCTCCAGTAGCAAGCGTACCTAAAGGTGAAATGGATGGTGCTAATGACCCTAAAAATTATGATATTAATCAGAATGAAGTGCCTGATGAAGTAGGTAATGAACTTGAAGGTGGTAAAGGTGACGATAAATCACCAGCAGATTTTGATTTGAAACAAATAAAATTGGGAATTGAGGTTGAAAAAGAGCATACTGATGACCCGTTTGATGCATTAGAAATTGTTCTTGACCATCTTACTGAAGACCCAGAATATTATACAGTTAAAGACGACCCAGAAGCAAGCGCACAGTTTAATGCTGCAAGCGATGCAAGTGGTGATGAACCACATTCAAGTGGTGCATATGTTCAAGATGGTATGGCTGGTGAAAGGGATAGAAATGGAAATCCAATACCTGCAATTGAACCAAATTGGAGCAAAATGGGTATGGGAATGTCTGACGATAAAGACATGACTGACATGTTACTTGGATACGAACCAAAGAACGTAGGTGATGTTGATGAAGAATTTAATTATGCTGATGCAGAAGTTGGCTACGATAATAATGACAGTTATCAGAAGTATTTGAAATACACTGAAATGGATTTTAATAATCTAAGTGACCAAGAAAAAGAAGAGTTCTTCATGCTATGGAAAGAATTTAAAGGCGCAGAACCTGTTCAAGAAGAAATCGGACACGAAGAATATAAAGGTGCAATGGGTGACAAATATGCTGATGCAGAAGGTAATGAATTTTCTGTAGCTAATAAAGTGAATGGTGGCGTTTCATTAAGAGGTCAGGGTGGTGAAAAAGAAGTTGCTACTGGTGACTTGACATTGATGAAGAAATTGGGTGAATCGAAAGAAAGTAAACAAGTCATAACAGAAGAACTCATTAAAGTTGCTAAAAATGCTTTAAATAAAAGAGGTGGTACTTCTATGGCAAAAAAAGAAGCTGTACGTCTTTTGATTTTACATAACGTCAAACATTAAAAATAAAATGGAAATATTTCAACAATAAAAGACTACCGAGTGTAGTCTTTTTTGTTTGCAAGGTATTTATAAGAAAAAGCAAATGTCAATTTTTAGGTCATATTTTTCGAAAAACAACACGTTGATAAGTGATAATCTTACCAACAATTCACAGAATCCTGTTACTGAGGTATTTTATGGTACTTTAGATAAGAGGGTTGGTAGATTCATATTCGATATTGACCTCACAGACTTACGTAAAAAGATTCAGGATGGCATTATCGTGCCAAATAACACGATGAAACATACTTTGCATATGACTAATACAATTAGTTATGCACCTCAGTATTTGGGTCGTAAATCATATTCTGAGACAATTGACAGAGCAAGTAGTTTTAATTTAGATGTTTTTAATGTTGACGAATTTTGGGATGAAGGTAGTGGGTACGATTTTATCTATGACACCACGTTACTTCCAAATAGTGTTGCACAGGCATCAAACTGGTCGGCAAGAACTTCAACGAATAATTGGTCAAATGCTGGTGCATATCTAAGTGGTAGCACACAAATCATTACTGGACAAACATTTGGAAAGGGTAATGAAAACATTAATGTTGATGTCACCGATTATATTAATCAAGTTCTTTTTGGAACTGGTTATACTGGAACACCTGCATTTACAGGTAGTTCATATGGATTAGGAATTAAGTTTCCTGATGTGCTCGAACAAACACAGACAGCTTTTACTCAGGCAGTTGCATTCCACGCAAAGAATACCAATACATGGTATGAACCATATATTGAAACAAGTGTAAGCGATACAATTACCGATGACCGTAACTATTTCTATCTCGACAAAGACAATGATTTATATCTATATGTAAATGTTGGTGGTTTTGCACAAAACATTACCGTAAATAAGGTGGATATATTTGATAATGACGACAATCTGGTATTGACATTAACTGGTGCATCTATCATAAATGTAAGTAAAGGTGTGTATAAAATCAACTTAAATGTAGATTCTCAAACATATCCTGATGCTGTTTTATTCAGGGATGAATGGGATTTGACGATTAATGGAAGACCAAGCACATATAGTGGTGAATTTTATTTAATATCTGAAAAGAAATACTATACTTTCGACCAATCCAATCAAATTAATTTTGATAACTACTTCTTTTATTTCTGGGGAATTGGTGAAAGAGAGAACATTAGAGCAGGAAATGTGAGAAAAATTAAACTTACTATTAAGGAGTTGTATCCAAATCAAAATAATTTCTTACCTTTAGACATTGAATATAGATTGTTTACCACAGTTGGTAAAAAATATGAAGTAGATGTTATTCCATTTACTTCAGTTAATAGAACAAGTAGTGGATATGAATTTAATCTTGACACATCATGGTTAATACCTCAAGATTACTTTTTACAGATTAGAATGAAGAATGGTAGTTACTATGAAAACAAACAAACACTTTCATTTACAATAGTATCTGATAATTTAATTAGTGTTTAACTGAAAAAAGACGATTTATTTTTAAAAAGTCTTGTATTTATGTAAACTGTAGGCTATATTTGTAGCAACAATTTAATAATTGAAAAATAACTTTACTGTAAAACAAATTGAAAATGGAAAATCAAAATCAGACGGGGCAAGACCTGTCACAATTGAAGTCGATGTTTTCTGATTATCAGAAAAAACAATCGCAAACAACAAATCGCAAATCACGTGAAGACCTTTTAGCAAAGTACTTCGTTCCTCGAAAAGCTAAAGAAACCTTCAGAATTCTCCCCCCTAAAGCTGGTAAGAAACACATCGAAGAAGCATTCTTCCATGTTGCAAGTACTAATGCTGCTGGTGGAAAGAAAAAGCACGGCACAGTTATCTATTGCCCTGCACACAACGACCCTAAAGTACCGAAACTCGGTGTGGATGGAAAACCATTAATTGACCCTTCAACTGGTGCTCAAATAATGATTCCTGCACCATGTCCTTTGTGTGCAAGACACAAAAAATGGCTTGCTAAACAAGACCCTTCTCTTAAAGGTATTAAGAAGGAAAACATGAACGAAACTCAGAAAGCCATCAAAGCTAAGAATGACGAAATTTACAAGGAAGCCATTAAATGGGAAGCCAAGAAATTCTACATTGTTCGTGGTATCGACAAAGGTGCTGAAAAAGACGGTGTTAAGTTCTGGAGATTCAAACACAACTACAAAAATCAGGGAACTCTTGACAAATTACTTCCTATCTTGGAAGATTATATGTCAACTCAGCAAGCAGACTTTAGTGATGCTTTAACTGGAACTGATTTGAACATCATCATGACTGACAGTGAATTCAATGGTCATGTTTACAAAGCAATTTCTGCAATTACTGCAAGAGGAAAAGCACCGCTTAGTACCGACAGTCTTGTTGCAAGACAGTGGCTTGATGATGATACTACTTGGAGACAGGTATTCATGCCTAAGAAAGCACCACATACCTCACCTTTTGAATTCCTTCAAATGGTTGCGGAAGGTAACAGTCCTTATTGGGAAGATACTGACCAGAACAACAAACATTGGGTATTCCCCGGTCGTCCCGACTTGGAAGAACTTGCAAACACTCGTACTGCTAACCTTGATGCTGAGGAAGAAGAATATGAACAGGCAAGTGATTTGGATGATGAATATCCAAGAGTTACAATCAGTAACATAACTGAGTCAAAAGTTGGTACATATACTGACAATGCAAGTGATGTTGGAAAAGAAACACTCGCAGAATCGACTCCTGCTGCTGAAGCTCAAACAGGTGGTACATCTGGTGAAAGTTACGATGACCTTCCTTTCTAAAAATTACTGAGATTGAATAAGGGGAAGCGAAAGTTTCCCCTTACTTATCTATAACAAAAATTTTAAAACATGGCTAAAAAATTAGTTGAAGAAGTACCTTCAAATGAAATGGTACGCAAACCAACCGCAAAAAAGAATTTCAGTCTTGATAATTTCAAGAAAAAAACTGGAACAGAAGACGTTCCATCGAAACCTCTCGAATGGTTACCAATTGATGAAGGTTTGAGAGAAGCAACAGGACTACCGGGACTACCAAAGGGATATGTAACACTTTTCCGTGGTTACAGTAATACTGGTAAATCAACAGCATTAATGCGTGCAATTGTTAGTGCACAAAAAGCAGGTGACCTACCAATAATTATTGATACTGAGAATAACATTGATGTTGGTAATAAACGTTTGACTTTGATGGGATTCGACTGGAATGGTGATTATATCTTGATTAATAATAAATATCTTCTTGATAATTTTGGTAAACCAAACGATAAGGATAGAAAAGAAGCAAGTATTGAAGATATGGCTAAATGTATGTATTATTTCATTGACCAACAAAAGTCTGGAAATCTACCATACAACATTACGTTTGCAATTGACTCCATTGGTACGCTAAATTGTACCAAAACAGTTAATGCATTGGAAAAGAATGACTCAGACAACAACCAGTGGAATGCAGGTGCATACGAGAAATCATTCATGTCTATGCTAAATAATACCGTACCTGATAGCAGAAAAATAGATAGCGAATATTTTATCACGATTGCTGCTGTTCAGAAAGTCTGGTATGACGCAATGAATAAGGTTATTAAACATAAAGGTGGTGAAGCATGGTTTTTTGGCGCAAGACTTATTTATCATTTTGGTGGTATAATTACACATGGAACTCGAAGAATAAGTGCTACAAGTAAAAAACGTGACCTTAACTATGGCTTCGAAAATAAGGTAAATATTGCTAAAAATCATGTGGATGGTGAGTGGGGTGGAATTTCATTAGAAGGAAAAATTATCTCAACACCACACGGATTTATTTACGGTGATAGTGAGCATGAAAATGCATATAAAAAGGAACATATTCTTTATTTCCGTAATAGATTTGAAGATGATAGTATTACTGCCGATGATATTGAATTTAAAAGTAAAGCAATTGATGGCGATGGAAACATATCATTTGGTGATGAAATAATTGAAAAAAGTTCGACATTTGAATTAGAATAATGAAAATTAGAACACTTTTAGTTGATGGTTCAAATCTTTTAAAGCGTTCATTTCATGGAGCAAAAGATACTTCCACCAGTGCCTTTGGGCACATTGGTGGATTGTATCAATCCATGACCACTATTCGTATGCATATAAAAGAGCATATGATAAATAAGGTAGTAATTGTCTGGGATGGTGAGGGAGGTGGAATCATGCGTCACAGAATTGATAGGGAATATAAAGCCAATCGTAAAAACAAAGAATGGTATAAGAAAATTGAAATGACTGCAGCAGAAATTCGTAGGGAAAAAGCTAAAGAAGAATCAATTTTAAAACAAAGAAAAAGAATACAGGAATACGCAGAAGAATTGTTTATAAGACAAATTGAAGTTGATGACATAGAAGCCGATGACCTGATTGCTGCATATTGTCTGGAACATAATAACAAGGAAGAAATATTCCTGTATTCAAATGACAGGGACTTTGCACAACTACTTGACCTGAACATTACTATCATATTTCCAAACATCAAACAACCAGTTAATAAGACCAATTATATCATGCATTTCAATCATCATTATACGAATGCATTGGTACTTAAAATAATTTGTGGTGATACTGCTGATAATATCAAGGGTATCTCAGGTATTGGTGAGGAAACACTATTAAAGCATTTTCCAGAAATGAAATTCAAACACGTTAGTGTTAGGGAAATTTGCGCCAAAGCAGATGAAATTAATAAAGAACGTGCATTAAATAAGCAAAAACCGCTTAAAGCATTAGCCACGCTAATAACACCAGAAAGTGTTGTAAGGTTAAAAACCAATTTCCAATTGGTAAATTTAAGACAGCCAATGCTTAATGAACAAGCCGTTGAAGAACTAAAACAATTAGAACTTCCGCTATCTCCTGACGACAGAGGAAGTAAGAATTTGTTAAAAATGATGAATGAAGACCAGTTTCTAAGTGTTTATGGTAGCACTTTCGTTCAATACGTTGAACCTTTTTATACCATTATTATGAATGAAAAACAACTACTTACTGAGTATATAAAAAATAATCGAAAGAGTTTATAAAAAGTCTTTCACTTTTGGTATTTTCTTATTATATTTGTCGTACTTAATAACAATTAAATTAAACTAACATGAACGAAAAGGATAATAACGTTTTTAGGTTTTCACTGTATCAGGGAAACACATTAATGTGCGAGAAAGTTTTTGACGCTGACAAGTTCAACCCATTCACAAGGTATTCAATCGATATCAGGGATATTCTGCCACGTGCAATAACTAAGTTACAGAAAACACTATCTAAACGTGGTTATGATGTTGTGGCTGAAGTTGGAAGAAAAGACCTTAGTGTTGTGGATTCACCTAATCATATCTATGATTTATATGCTTATAATCAGCAGATGATTAATGCATATCCACAGCAATACAGGGGCGAAATGCGTTATAATCCCGCACCAGTTGTACAACAAATTGAAGAAAAGGTAATTCGTGGCGTTGAATGTAAAATTGGTTTATATATCAATGATAAACCAATTGTCGAGAGATTATTTTATGTTGATGGGTTCAATCCTGTTGCAAGATGGTCTCTGGATGTAACATACGAAGTCACATATATTGCCGACACAATTTTCGAGAAGATTAAGAAAAGCGACATTAAGAATATGTGGGATGATTACGATTTGATTAATTACAGGGGACTGTCAATCAATCAGATTAGAGAACTTTCTACTCCCAAGAGGGAAGAAATGTTAAGAAAACTCAGACGTAATTAATTAGGTAAAAATAACCAAGCTATTGCAAGTTTCGATTTGCAATGGCTTTTTATACACATATTTTTGATATGAGTGAACCATTAGAAAACACCTTATCAGCGTATAAAGGTCCTGAGTTTCAGCAACGCCTAATGTGGCAGTTGCTTGTCGAACCAGAATTTGCTGAAAAAATCATTCCAAATATAGCTATTGAATATTT
>Ga0316608_1000286_pt1 | contig 25362 bp, 20 predicted proteins | sample MIS2016152B_MG_FD_207673 | JGI IMG/M metagenome (GOLD analysis project Ga0316608, IMG submission 207673) | Microbial mat bacterial communities from Middle Island sinkhole, Lake Huron, Michigan, United States - MIS.2016.152B | ecosystem: Environmental > Aquatic > Freshwater > Lake > Sediment...
ATTTGCTCAAACCGAAAATGAATCTTCATTGAGAACGGCTTTTCATAAACTTTTAGATGAATATGCGTGTGAAAAAGGTTATCAGTTAGTAACTGAAAAAAAACTTACTAAATCACGCAAAGTACCTGATTCTTCTATTTTTACATATGCAAATGATGTTATTGGTTATACCGAAAGCAAAGATACAAAAGATGATTTTGAAACTGAAATTACAAAAAAACTCAGAATTGGATATCCAAACTTTAATATAATATTTGAAGACAGCGAAAACATTGTTCTTCTGCAAGCCGGCAACGAATTTAGAGCAAAAATGTCTGACAGAAATAAATTGCACGAAATTCTTGAAAAATTTATATCTTACCAATCAATCGAAACTGCTGAATATTTAAATGCCATCGAATTTTTTAAGAAAGAATTAGGATTTGTTATTGAAGATATTAGAAATCTGCTTAATACACAAATCGAAACAAACGAACAATTAAAAAACAAAAGACGCGATTTTTTTAATTTATGTAAAAAAAGCATTAACCAAAAAATCAGAGTTGAAGATATTGATGAAATGATAATTCAACATATTCTTACGAATGAAATTTTCAGCTCAATTTACGACAGGTCAAGGTATCACACCGAAAATAATATTGCAAAACAACTTAATGAAGTTGTAAATACTTTTTTTACAGAACAGGAAGAATTAAAATTTAAGGCAAAAACAGATAAATACTACAAAGCAATTAAATCAAAAGCATCAAAAATTACAGATATTAATGATAAACAGAAATTTATAAAAGAAGTTTACGAACAATTTTACAAAATTTATAACCCAAAATTAGCCGACAAATTAGGAATAGTTTTTACACCAAATCAGATTGTTGATTTTATGCTCAAATCAACCGATTATTTTTTGGAAAAATATTTTGAAAAAGTTTTATCCGATAAAAATGTTGAAATTATTGACCCCGCAACAGGAACTGGAACATTTATTTGTCAGCTAATAAACTATTTAAGTAAAAATAATTTGGAATATAAATATCTGAACGAAATTCATGCAAATGAAATTTCAATTTTACCTTACTATATTGCAAACTTAAATATTGAAGCATCGTTTCTTCACAAAACATCTGAATTTAAGTCTTTTAAAAATATTGTTTTTGTTGATACTTTAGATTTAGTAAGTAATAAAAATAATATTAACGGAATTTCACAAGATTTTTATGATTTATCGATTGAAAACTTAGAAAGAATTAAAAATCAAAATTCAAAAAAGATTTCGGTAATTATCGGAAATCCTCCTTACAATGCCAATCAAATAAGTGAAAATGACAATAATAAGAATAAAAAATATTTGCATTTAGATGGAATTGGAGTTGATAATCGTATAAAAGAAACATATATTAAATTCAGTAATGCACAGAAAACCAAAACCTATGATATGTATTCGAGGTTTTTCAGATGGGCTTCGGATAGAATTGAAAATGACGGTATTGTGGCTTTCATTACAAATAGTTCTTTAATTGATTCAAAAACTTTTGACGGTTTCAGAATTTCAGTACATAACGAATTTCAGCATATTTATGTTGTTGATTTAGGTGGGTATATAAACAAAGGCGATTTGAGTGGAAATGTTTTTGGAATAAAAACTGCAGTTTGCATAAGTTTTTTCATAAAAAGAGCTAAAGACAAAAACGAAAATTGTAAAATAAATTATTACAAAGTAGATTTAAATTCGGCAATAGAGAAACTTAAATTTCTGGAAAGTAATGAAATTAAATACTTTGATTTTCAAAGAATTTATCCTGATACAAAGGGAAATTGGTTAAATCAGTCAAATTCAGACTTTTCAGATTTAATTCCATTGGTAAACAAGGATACTAAAGCAGGAAAAGCTGAAAATGCTGTATTTAAATTATTTGCTAATGGTGTTGCAACAAATCGAGACGAATGGGTTTATGATAATGATTTACATAATCTTGAGGGAAAAATTAAATTTTTCATTGATATGTATAACAATCAGTTAGATAAATATATAGCAACTATTAAAGAACATCCGAAAGCAAGAGAATTTCAAAAATTTTATACCGATAAAATTAAATGGAGTGCTACTTTAAAAACTAAATTTTTAAATAATACAAAAATTAATTTCAGTAGTAAATTAATTACAAATTCTATAAATAATCCTTTCTGTAATTCAAAATTTTATTCAGAAAAAAATTTAAATGACAGGTTAACTGAATTTCATTATTATTTTTTCGGAAAAGATTTAAATTCAGAAAATAAAATAATAACATTCGGACTTTTAATAGATATATTTAAAAATCAAGCTTTTGCTGTTGATAAAGTTTTTAACAAAAATATTATTGATTCCATAAATTGCTCACAAGGAATTGGTTTATATTATTATGAATTTGAAAAAAATTCAAAAGGTGAAATTATTAAATCTACAAAAAAAGATAACATAACCAGTTGGGGCTTAAATCAATTCAGAATTAAATATAAAAATGAAAATATTTTAAAAGAAGATATTTTTAATTATGTTTATGCAGTTCTTCACAATCCAAATTATAGAAAAATTTATGAAAATGATTTGAAAAAAGAATTTCCAAATATTCCTTTTTATTCGGATTTTTATAAATGGACAAATTGGGGTAAAGAATTAATGGATTTGCACTTAAATTATGAAAATGTAAAAGAATACGAACTTCAGGCTATAGAATCTAAAGTAAAAAATCCGAATGCAAAACTTAAAATTGACAAAAAAAATAAATCAATAGTCGTTGATTCTCAAACTACTTTAGTAAATGTTCCAGATGAATGTTTTGAATATTTTCTGGGAAATAAAACGGCAATAGAATGGATTTTAAATCAGTATAAACCTAAAAAATATGATGAAAAATTTGAGTACGGTAAAATTTTACAAAGTCAATTCAATACCTACAATTTTGCTGATTATAAAGATTATGTAATTTCATTGTTAAAAAAAGTTACAACCATAAGTGTTGAAACAATGAAAATTGTAAAAAAAATGACTGAAAATAACGATAAATAAATATAACATTGAAAAAAAATATAAAAAATACAAATATGCGAAAAACATCAATAGACCCGATAGGAAAATTAATTGGATTAAGACATAAATCACACCCTTGGCATGGTGTTGAAATTGGAGAAAATGCTCCCGACGAATTAACTTGCTTTGTAGAAATGGTTCCGACTGATACCGTAAAATATGAAGTTGATAAAGCTAGTGGTTATCTGGTAATTGACCGTCCTCAAAAGTATTCTAACATTTTACCGAGTTTATACGGTTTTTTACCTCAGACTTATTGTGGTTCGAGAGTTGGAGCTTATAGTAATCAAATACTTAACAGATTAGATATTGTTGGAGACGGAGACCCGCTTGATGTATGTATTCTTACCGAAAAAGACATTTCGCATGGAAACATTCTGGTTCACGCAATTCCGATTGGTGGATTTAGAATGATTGATAAAACTGAAGCTGATGATAAAATTATAGCAGTTTTAAAAGGTGATGCCGTTTATGGCGGTTACAAAGATTTGAGTGATTGCCCAGAGCCTGTAATAGAACGACTTAGACATTATTTTCTAACTTATAAAGATATGCCCGGTACAGAACATAAACGATGCGAAATAACTCACATTTATGATAAAGCTGAAGCTCACACTGTTATACTAAAAGCAATTGACGATTACAGAGAATACATTGAAAAATTACTTTTTGAATAGTTATAATAACTTGGAAATGTGAGAATTTAAAAAAAGTCTTTTAATTTAAATTATTTAATTTCTTAAAACCTGTCCGATTTCAATATCAGACAGGTTTTGTTTTTATTTATAAGTTTTAGTTTATAGAATCAACTTTGTATGGTCTGTTTAATAAATAGTTATAAGCCTTATAATCTGCAATATTCCATGATTGCCAGCCTCTATTTCTATAATCCATAATAAAATCTTGTATTTTTTGATTATGAATATGTTTCCTAGAAATATATTCTTGATTTTTGTCAAGAACATATTGATATTCATCTAATATCGGTAACGTATTATCTGTAAGACGCAATAGAAAATATGTATCAATTTTTTCGTTATTTCTACTTGTCATATTGTATTTTGCAATTACCGAGTCCCAGTTTACCAAAGTCATTAAAACCATTACAATATAGACTGCTAAAGTGTTTACTCTGAATAAATAATATCCGGTTTTTCTATTTCTGATTTTCTGAAAAAGAGTAAATAATCCAACTAAAACTAAAATAAGAAACGCAAATAAACCAATTCGTTTATATGCCAAATCAAAGTAATAGATATAGTGATAGTTACGAATAATTACTGAAATAGTTAAAATCACATTCTGAAAAATCCAAGCATAGCTTAAATATTTTAAAAACTTAGAATTTGGGTAAAAATTTATATTTTTTCTGAAATAGTAAATCATAATTCCCATTGAAATTAAAATACTTAAAATCAATAAATATGTACCTTCATGTACAAATTGTTTTAAACTAAAATCGCCTTTATATTCAAATCCAAACCAAATCCAATTTATATCTATTATGTTAATTATCAACAGTAATAAGTTTATTGAAATAATGAGTAAAATGGCTGTTCTGAATTCATTTTTCAGATTTAACTTTATTTTATTATTTGCTCTATTATTAAGATTATTAGCTTGATTTGCAATTTGAAATATTACTCTTTTTTCGCGTTTTCGCTCAACTATTTCTTTAAACTGCTTTTCAAATTCTGAGAAAAAGTTATTTTTGGAATTAAATATAATCCAAGCAATTACTGATAGACCCCATAAAGTGAAAATAATTCTGCCAAATGATATATTTTTAAAAATTTCTGAAAATAAATCATTAATATTTTGGAAAATTTTATCCGAAAATTTTTCAAATACAGGATTTGCATTTTTGAAAATAATATAAAAAATTATAAGTACAAAGATTGGTATTAACGCAGTTTTAATAAATCTACCAATTTTCGAAAAGTTACGTTTTCTGTCTTGGTTTATTTTTATTTCCGATTTGAGTCCTTTTCCTATTGAAAAATAATCGACAATTGATGAAATTAACGAAAATAATGAAAGTTTTAACTGCGGCTGATGAATATAACCTATAAGTAAAATAACTGAAAAAATGAATATTACAGATGCAAGCACAGAACCATAAATAATAATCATTAAAGAAGTTATAACTGTTCCGGCAAATGTAAGCAGAGTTGTTTTTGACTTATAAAAGTCTTTATAAAAAATAATAACAGAGGTAGCAATGAATATTTCAAATATTCCAAAGTTAATTCCAAGCCCTTGTTTCCAAAATAAATAAGAGAATAGAATTGTTCCTATTGCCAAAAAAGTCAGTTTAAAGTTTTGTGAGGTTTTCATTTTGATTTGTTTTAAGTTAATAATATATTAAAAGTACTTTGAAATGCAAAGTGAATAGACAAAAAAAATATTTACGATTTATTTATCAAATTTTCGAGTGCGGTTAAATGGTCTTTAAAAGCAGTTCGACCTTGTAAAGTAGCACGATATGAAGTTTTTGGTTTACGTCCCGAAAATTCTTTTTTTACTTCAATCAAATAATTTTTTTCCAAAGCATTTAAATGGCTTGCAAGATTTCCGTCGGTAACTTCGAGCAAATCTTTGAAAGTGTTAAATTCTACCCAGCCATTTACCATTAGAATAGACATAATTCCAAGTCGTAATCTGCTCTCAAATAATTTATTAAGCTGTATAATAATATTTTTCATGCTTTGTAAATTATGGTTTATTAAATTTATACTTTGATATTTTGGAAGTTATAAATTTTAATTTCGTTCATATTTGTAATACATTATTATACCGTAAATTATATGTAAAATTCCAAATCCGGTTGCCCAGAAAAAGATTCCATATCCTTGAAAAACACATGCAAGTAAACCTAATAAAATTTCCAAAATCCCAAGAAACTTAATGTCGTTTAAAGTGAAATGACTAGCATTAACTAAGGCTAATCCGTAGAAAATTAATGTAATACCTGAAATTATATTAACCTGATGAAAGTAAAATAAAATAATTACAAGTAAACCACCAGAGACCAGAGGGATAAGTAAATTATATGCAACTCTGAAAGCACTTTTCGACCAAATAGTATTCCCTTTGAGTTTTGCCCTTCTATATGTAAAATAAAAACCAGATAATAAAGCAAGTGATAGTACAATTACTGCTAATGAAAATAGAAAAACTACAATTTCAGTATTTAAATCCAACGATTTAAATATCAAACTTTTGGTATTATGATGAAAATAAATATTGATATACCAAAAAGCAATACAAGCTCCTACCATTGCAATTAAACCGGCAGAAACTCCAGACATTCCGCTTAGTGAAATAAATTTTGATGAGCGTTCCATCAAATTACGAATTTCGGATAAATCCTCAAGATGTTTTTCTTTTTCTGACATGATTTTGAAGTTTTATAAAAGAACTTTGAAGTACAAAGTTGAAATAATTTTTCTAATTTCAAAAAACTTTTTTCAGAAAAAATGTTAAAAAAATTGAGTTTTTTAAGTTTCGTATAAGATGTTGTTTAAAATTTTGTCAAGAAATATTTTTATAAAAAAAAAAACAACTTGTCATTTCCATGAACTTTTTCACCGTAAGGTAAATCTAATTGATGCAACTTCTGAAATTATAAAATGTTAATTTGTTGTACATTGCAAACTTATTTCAGTTTTATTTTTTATAACTTAATTGCATTCATCAAAGAGATTTCAAGAAATGACATTCCAAGGTAAATTATTAATTTTGAATTATATATATAAATTTTAAACAACGTCTAATGCTCTGAAAATAAATTTCCCTAAACTTTATGTCTGAATAAATACTTTGTATGTAAATATTGTTATTTAGAATTATTTAACTTAACTATGTTTAAAATACTTAATCTTCTTTATTATTGTATAATTTTATACCTTCAAAGGAGTGGAATTGTGATAGAAATATTAAGCTATTCCCAAATACTGTGATTTTTTAATAATTTGATAATCTGTAATATGTTTAAAAAATTGAGTTTTCTCCTACTGTCATTTCTTTGAACTTTTTCACCGTTAGGTAAATCTTGCCTTAATTGAAATAAGAAAGTTAATGACTTTACTATGTACTTTCAAAGAACAAATGTATATTAATTTTCTTAATACTTTCAATTACTCACTTCGTTTCGTGAGTATAGTTCAGGCAAGTTCGCTTCGCGATGACTCGCTTTTTGTTTTAAAAATTCATACTTTTTTAAAAAGTTATCACAGTATTTGGGAATAGGACATAAATTATATTATCTCAAATTGCTTGTAATAGCAAAGAAAAATGTAAATTTGACTAAATTTAAAAATAGGATAATTTATTTTTTTGGATATTAAATAAAAAAAACATTTTTGTAAAATAAATTTTTTTCTGTAATTTGATAAATTTTGAAAAAAACGGAAACTTTGTTAATGAAAATTCGTATCACACTTTATGGATATAAATTGCGTTATAGTTGATGATGATGTTATTTCGGTTGAAATAATTAAATCATACATAGAAGGATTAAAAGGCATTAACATTGTTGATGTTTGTTTTGATGCAATTTCTGCGTTTGAAGTTGTAAGAGAGAATGATATAGATTTGATTTTTCTAGATGTTGAAATGCCAAAATTATCGGGAATTGAATTTATTAAGACACTTAAAACAAAAAAAGAAGTAAAATTTGTTATAATTACAAGTACAAAAGATTATGCTGTTGAAGGCTATGAATTAGATGTTTTAGATTATATCATTAAACCGTTGCATTTTGAAAGGTTTTTTAGAGCAATAAATAAATTTTACATATTCTCATCAAAAGAAAATAAGCAATTTACACTTCAAGGAAATACAAGTAATGTCGAACCTGCCAATACTTTTATTTATGTAAAAGAAAACAAAAAAATTATTAAATTGTATTTAAAAGATATAATGTTTGTTGAAAGTATTAAAAATTATGTTAGAATAGTAACATCTTATAAATCTGTTGTAACAAAACAATCAATCACACATTTTGAAGATATTTTACCCGAAAGCGAATTTATAAGAATTCATAGGTCATATATAGTATCAATAGCAAAAATTGAAGCATTTTCGGCAACTGATATTGAAATTGGAAATAAAGAAATTCCTATAGGTAGAAGTTACAAAAAAAGTACACTTAATAGTTTGAATTATTACGAACCTTTGTAAATTATTATGAGTTATAATGACAACAAAAGTTCGTAATAATTTAACTTAATAATTTTATAGATTTTATATCACAGAAAATCAAATATTTTTACATTCACAAATTTTCAAATTATACCTAAGTGTTAATTTTATCGACATTTTTATTTTTAATATATAGTTGAAAATAAGTTAATTTCATTAGTTTTTGATTTGTTATTCATTGATTTTTTGAATTCAATCCAATTTTGTTCGTTTATCGTTAATTGCAATTCGTTTAATGATTTATGGTAAAAATCGGAAACAACTTGAAATTGAAATTTATCGGCGATTTTCAATAAATCAATTCGCATTAATATATCTTTAGTTATTGGGCGTTTGCTATCAAAAAATATGATAGAATTTAAAAAATCTTGTGTAATTTTGTGATTTAAAATAATATAAGTATAAACGGCATATTCAAGGTTATCAAATCCGATAAAATAACAAGTATCATCTAATTGAATTGCTTTTTCATTGTTTGGTAGTAACAAAGCAAAATTAGTGGATTTATAAAAACCGGAAATTGCAACTTTATACTTTTTAAACGAATAATCACCTACCCCAAAAATTGAAAAATTAGGTTTGTTATTGTAAATACTTGATTTTCGGTTGTTAAAATAGTCAATCTTTGAGTTTAAGTATTGATAAGTTTTGGGCAATTTGCTTTGTATATAATCCGTATTTTCACCTATTTTTGTTTGGGTAACAATAGTGTATTTTCTTGATTGGCTGATAATTCCAGTTTTCAAATCCGAACTTTTTAAAATGCAGTAAACCAAATCGTTTTCAATTTCAAATTGTTCGTTGTTTTGATTAATGTAATGTCCGTTTACTTTTTCTAATTCCATTATTTTACTGCAATCGTGTTTAATTCCTTGTCGCCAAACAATCGGACAAATTCCGTCAAATTCATGCAATTCAGCATAAGTTGTGAGATTTGCCACAAATTTATTTTTAAACCAACCTAATTGGTATTTTAAATTTGTAGGTTCGTATAAATCGTATTCATCACAAGTAGTTGAATACTTGCGATTAAATTGACAGAAAAATAAGGAAGCATCTGTCGCTACATTAAATTCTTTTTTAGCATCAAAATTATATTTTTCAACATTTCCAATGCTGTATTTGTTTGTTAATTGGTCGAATACTATATTTTTTGTTACGGAATTTTTTTGTAAAAATGCAAAATGTCCGTTATGATTTGAGAAATTATTTAAAATCATAAGTGCAATATATTCAGCAATATCAAAATTTCCTTTTCCTGTCATTGCATCTAATCCTTTTATATTTTTAAAGTTCGATTTTTTCGGTAAATTATCTGAATTTAAAACACTCAACATCGAATTTGTTACCCAAGGCGGATTTCCAATTACTAATATTTCTTTATCTTTGTGATGATTTGAAATCTCTTTAAAATCAAAATCGAATATATTTTTATTAATAATCAGTATTTCAGGTTTTTTATTTAGAGGATTAGTGATAAAATAATCTAAAACTGAAAATTTTGTTTCCCAAACATATTTTGGATATATCTCTATTCCAAATAGTTTCTCAATAGTTGGAAAATGTTCTAATGCAGAAAGAATAAAACTTCCTTTTCCGCAAGTTGGTTCTATAATTATTTGAGGTTTTATATTTTTAGTTTGTAATAATTTACAAGTTAAATCGCTTAATTTTTTGGGTGTTTGAAAATCACCATATTCTGCTCTGTCCTGCTCAGATACTATATTTTGTTCAATTTTTAATACCTGAATTAATTCATTCATCTCGTTTTGATTATCAAAAAACTTCAAAATACCACAAAATTTATTTATCAATTGATTTACAATCATTAAATCATTGTTTTTCAAATTTTGTTTGAAAAAATCAATTACTTTAATTGTTATATTTGCTTCAAATACTTTCATTTATTTTGATTTTGTCAATAATTTTTACAATTCCGTTTACATTTTCGGTTAAATTTACAATTCTACCATATTGCAATCTCCATTGTAAAGCATTTGAAATTGTTAAATATCCGATAATAGGTGGATTTGAAAGTATTTGTTCTGCTAATTGTGTTAGAGTTATTTCATCGGCAGGTATGTGTTTATCAGTCAAATAAGCAATTATATCGTCTGCATTTGCCTTGTCTTTAACCATTTCGCAAAGTCTATATGTAGTTGTATAATCGGCTGTTCTCTCTTTTTCTACAAATGAGCAACTTACAAAATCCAAAATAGAAGTTCCTGTGGAAACGTCATCTTTTTTATCATAAACGAAAACAAGCAAATTATATCCTAAACCAAATATTTTTTGTTTTGCATCTTTGAATGGACACGAAGATTGAGGTTGTTTTATTGATGTTACTTTTATATCGGTGTTTATATCAATTGAAGGTAAATCTATCCCATTTGCAGAATTCCAAATCGAAACATCATAATGTTCTTTTAGGAATGCTTTAAATTTTTGCTCAATAAAAGTTCCGACAGCTTTTCCGTCGGTAATTCCATAAAGATTTTTATTATGGTATTTTGATTCTTGATTACAAAACTCATTTGCAAGTTTTAAAAGTAATTCTATCGTTAATTTTTCTTTCATTATTTTTTGTTCATTAAATAATTACAAAGTTAATGATTTTTCAACAGTTTTCAATTTTAACTTTTTTGTTCATTCTGTATAAAATTTAATCATATCTTCGATAGCCTTTTGACAAACAGGACAAAAATCTTCTGTTTCGAGTTCTTTCATCATGCAATATTGACGAGGTCGATAAATTCCTTTAGCTAGATATCCGCCACCTTCATAAACGCCCAATTTGTTTTTATTTTCTGCTGTTGAAGGAGTTGGAACCATAACCGATTTATCAAGCATATCTTTCCATTTTGATGGAAAATCAACTAAAGTAGTAATATTTGCTTGATATGGTTCAACTGATAAATCGTAAAATTCGTCATACGAAGTATCTGAAGTCCAGTATTCATCAGCAAGTGCAGCAAAACCATGTCCAAACTCATGCACAAAAACTTCTTTTGACATTTTATGGTCGCTTTCGCAAAGATTATAAAAATTGTAAATACCTCCACCTCCGTATTTTGGTGTATTAACCAGAATAAAAATCTGGTCGTAAGGTACTAATGATGCAATATCGTGGACTGTTTCCATATCGCTTGTGGTTAGATACCTTTCGCTGTCGAAGGTATAAAAAGTTGAATTTACAATTGTGTTTTTCCAAATATCTTCTCCCGGAATATCTGTGCCTGAGTCTTTTGAAGGCGATTCAATTGCCCATATATTAAAATCTTTTTTATGTTCTTTAAAGGGTGAATATTCGAATAAATATCCGGCAAACTTTTTTGCATCTGTTTTAAATTTTTCCATTTCGTCTAATGTGTAACCATCAGGTATAAAAACTATATCTACTTTATTTTTAGAATCTCCATTGTTAATTACCTGATAATTTGCAAAATCGTAATTTTGATTTTCTTCAATAAAATAATTCGCGGGATTTATAGTAATTTCAAAAACATCAGTAAAATTATTGCTTTTATCTCTTTCCTGAATTTTAACTGTAACAGAATCTTTTGGATAAGGCATAGTTATAACTTCGTAAAAACTTTTATCAATATTTTTTGCTTCTTCGGTAGTTTGCCATTCTTCAAATAAACTTGCATATCCACGAGAATAAATTAGTTTAGAAGACTTTGTATCATAAACCATTAAACGATATTTACCGTAATTAAATATATCAATTAAATTAGTTTGTGAACCACCCCAGAATGGTTCTTGTTTCATTTTTTGATAAAAAATATACGAAGTATCTGAATTTCCGGCATGTGTATAATCAACTCTCAAAGTTTTTGGCAAAAAATAATCGTCAAATTTTATTTGTGAAAAAAGATTATTAACCAAAAAAAGAACAAAAAAAAGTAAGCTATATTTCATGTTTTTTATTTTAAGTAATTAATTATTAATATTTAATTGACTTTATATGTATTACAAATATTATACAATAATTCAAAAACAATTATTTCAAAATAATCAAAAAATAAAAAAACTCCTTCAAAAGATAATTGAAAGAGTTTGATTTTATTTTTTTAAAATGATTTTGTTTAAAATAAACCCATTAAATCAATTGCATTTGAAGGTTCTGTATATTTTAAATTATTAAAAACCCCTGTTGTAATTGATTTTGTATCGGTATCAGTAATACTATTTTTCATTTCAAAGCTAAAAGTTCCCGAGATCTTTTGATTATCAGTATCTACTTTTGTAATTTCAACTGTACCAGATGTTCCAATAAATTTGGTTGCAGTGTTTAAGCCATTAGGAAAATATACTGCAGCACATTGAAATTTAGCACCTTCCATTGCAATTGCAAGGTCATAAGATTTAACTTCATTTCCTCTTATTAATATTGCAAAATATTCACCGTCAGCTAAATTAGCATCTGCACCATTTGTTGCAGTAATCAGTACTCCACTAATTCCTCCTAAATCAATTTCGCCCATTACCGAAACTCTGAATGTTGAAAGCCAAGTTGTTCCACCTATTTTACATGACATTGAAGGCAATTCATCTTTTTTACAACTGTTAAATATAGTTAGTGAAGAAATCAATAAGCCTATAAAAAGTAACATCAAACTTTTTTTCATAATATAATTTTTTAGGTTAATAAAATTTGTTTAAAATTTTGGTAAAAACGCAAATTTAATTAAATAATTAAATCTATTTGTAACTATTCAACGAAAAAAAATAATTTTTATGATAAAAATAATTTAAAATGAATCTAAATTAAATAAAATTTACAAAATATGATAAATATTATAATTGTTCAGCATAATCGTATATATCTTTGCTGAGTATAAAAGTAAAAAATGTCTATTCATAATATTGAGCATAAAGGAATTGTAAAAGAAATAAGTAACGGAAAACTTATTGTAAATATCGACACTGTTTCGGCATGTGGCGGATGTCATGCAAGTAGTATCTGTTCGGCATTTAATACCACTCAAAAAGAAATTGAAATATCAAATTTTAATTCCGAATTAAAAATTGGAGATTTAGTAACAATTTATTTTAAAGAAAAATATGGTTTTATAGCTGTATTTCTTGGATATATACTACCATTTTTAATATTGATAATAACACTAACAGTTAGTTATAAAATCACAAATCTTGAAGGTTTTTCAGGATTAATTTCACTATCAAGCTTAACCATTTATTATTTATCGCTTTATTTAGCAAAAAATAAAATCAAGAAAACATTTAGTTTTTCGGCAGAAAAATTAATTTAAATATTAATATTTATGGAAGTAATTGTATTTTCGGTAATTGCAATTGGAGTTTTGGGTATAGTTTCAGCAATTATTTTATATTTTGTAGCTCAAAAATTTAAAGTGTACGAAGACCCTCGTATTGATGAAGTTACAGAAATACTGCCTAGTGCCAATTGTGGAGGTTGCGGTTATGCAGGTTGTAGAAATTTTGCAGAATCATGTGTTAAAGCAGAAAGTTTAGACAACTTTAATTGCCCCGTTGGTGGGAACGATTTAATGAAAAAAATATCAGCAATTTTAGGCAAAGATGCAGCCGAAAGAGAGCCAAAAATTGCTGTTGTAAGATGCAGTGGAAGTCCAGAACACCGAAAACGTACTAACAAATATGATGGAGCTGTAAGTTGTACTATTGCATCTGCTTTATATTCAGGCGAAACTGATTGTTCTTACGGCTGTCATGGTTTTGGGGATTGTGTTACCGTTTGTAAGTTTGATGCAATTTATATTGATGAGCAAACTAAACTACCAGTTATTGCTGACGAAAAATGTACTGCATGTGGTGCATGTGTAACTGCTTGCCCGAAAGCAATAATTGAACTTCGAAAAAAATATCCTAAAGATAGAAAAATATTTGTATCATGCGTTAATAAAGACAAAGGTGGCATTTCTAAAAAAGCCTGTGCAGTTTCTTGCACCGGTTGTACAGCTTGTGTAAAGGAGTGTAAATTTGATGCTATAAAAATTGAAAATTTCTTAGCTTACATAAATTTCGAAAAGTGTACATTGTGCCGTAAATGTGTAGAAGTTTGTCCAACAAAAGCAATTAATGAAATTAATTTTGCACCGAGAAAAATAAAAGCAGAACTAGGAGAAAAACAAGAAAAAATAACAAAAGACGACTTAAAAGTATCTGAGAAGGTAGAAATAAAAAAATCATCAGAAACAGATAATATACAAGAAGATAAGAAAAAAGAAACTGATAACTAAAGAATTAAATAAGAGTTAAAAGATAAGAGTTAATAGTTAATAATTAATGAATTAAGAAATTAATTTTAAATTATATGTTCAAAACATTTAAAAAAGGAGGGGTTCATCCTCCCGAAAATAAAATATCGGCAGAAAAAAAAATCGAAACATTACAAATTCCGGCAGTTGTTACAATTCCAATATCACAGCATCTTGGTGCACCGGCAGGAGTAATTGTTAAAAAAGGCGATAAGGTTAAAACCGGACAGATTATAGCAAAAAGTTCGGGATATATTTCTGCAAATATTCACTCGTCGGTATCAGGTACTATATTGAAAATTGATGAAACCTTAGATTCAACAGGTTACAAAAAACTCGCAATTGCAATTACGGTTGAAGGTGATGAATGGGAAACAACAATTGACAGAAGCACAGATTTAAAAAAAGAAATTAAATATTCGTCTGACGAAATTATCAAGAAAATTGAAGAATCAGGTGTAGTTGGACTTGGCGGAGCTACTTTTCCTTCTCACGTTAAGATTTCAATTCCAAAAGGAAAAAAAGCTGATATTTTGATAATTAATGGTGTCGAATGTGAACCTTATTTAACATCAGACCACCGATTAATGCTCGAAAAAGCTGACGAAATGTTAATTGGCATTCAGATAATAATGAAAGCATTAGATGTAAAACGTGCTGTTATCGGAATTGAAAATAACAAACCTGATGCAATTGAACATCTTACAAAAGTTTCAAAAAATTATCAAGGTATTGAAATATGTCCTTTAAAAGTTAAATATCCGCAAGGAGGTGAAAAACAACTTATTAAAGCAATTATAAACCGAGAAGTTCCATCAGGTAAACTACCAATTGACGTTGGAACAGTTGTACACAATGTAGGAACTGTATTTGCTGTTTATGAAGCCGTTCAGAAAAATAAACCTTTAATCGAAAGAGTTGTTACCATAACCGGAAAATCAGTAAAAAATCCTTCAAATTACTGGGTAAGAATAGGAACTCCTATTTCTGCATTAATTGAAGCCGCAGGAGGATTGCCCGAAGATACAGGTAAAATAATTAACGGAGGTCCAATGATGGGAAAAACAGTAACTTCAACTGAAGTTCCTGTAACAAAAGGAACTTCCGGAATTCTGTTAGTTCCACAACAAGAATCTGAACGTGGTGAAATTCAAAACTGTATAAGATGTGCAAAATGTGTTTTTGTTTGCCCTATGGGTTTAGAACCATATTTACTAATGCCTTATGCAGAAAAACAATTGTGGGACGAAGCCGAAAAATCAAAAATACTCGATTGTATAGAATGTGGTTCATGTAGTTATACTTGTCCATCATTCAGACCATTACTTGATTATATCCGATTAGGAAAATCAAATGTAGGGAAAATTATTCGTTCGAGAAATAAATAATTTTAAAGAAAATATTTTAAATAATTAAATATGAGCAATTTATTTATATCACCATCACCCCATAATTATAGTAACGATTCTGTAAAAAAAATGATGTACGGAGTAATTATAGCATTAATACCTGCATTATTATTATCGTTATATTTTTTTGGATTAGGTGCTTTAATAATTACTATAACATCAGTGCTTTCATGCGTTATTTTTGAATATCTGATAACAAAATTTTTATTCAAACAAAAATCGTCAGTAATGGACGGTTCAGCTGTAATAACAGGTTTATTATTAGCTTTTAATGTTCCAAGTAATTTACCCGTTTGGATTATAATTATTGGTAGCCTGGTTGCAATTGGTGTAGCAAAAATGACTTTTGGCGGATTAGGAAAAAATCCATTTAATCCGGCACTGGTTGGTAGAGTTTTCTTATTGATATCTTTTCCGGTACCTATGACTTCTTGGCCTCTGCCGCTAGAATCAAGATTTAAATATTTAGATGCAATTACCGGTGCAACTCCACTAGGTATTGTAAAAGAAGGTGTTAAAGCTGGCGAAACAATTTCTCAGCTTTCAAGTCAAATTCCTTCTCACATGGATTTATTTTTAGGTCAGATGGGCGGTTCACTTGGTGAAATTTCAGCCGTTGCAATATTAATTGGAGGTGCATTTTTATTAATCAGAAAAATTATTACTTGGCATATTCCTGTTTCGATGATTGGCTCAATTATAATTTTCAGTGGAATACTTTGGCTTGTAAATCCTGATTTATACATCGACCCTTTATTTCATGTACTTACCGGAGGTGTAATGCTTGGAGCATTTTTTATGGCAACAGATTATGTTACATCACCTATGACTGGCAAGGGAATGTTGCTTTATGGTTGCGGAATTGGAATTCTTACAATTTTAATACGCGTTTTTGGGGCATATCCTGAAGGTGTTTCGTTTGCCATTTTAATAATGAATGCAGTTACACCATTAATAAACAAATATATAAGACCAGGAAAATTTGGTGAAACAATTAAAAAGTAGTTTCTCCGAATACTGAAAAATAAACAAAATATTTACAATTATGGCAAAAATAGAATCATCATTAAAAAACATGATATTGTCGCTTTCCTTAATCGGAATAATTATGACCGTCTTATTAGCTTATGTTTATACTTTAACTAAAGAACCAATTGCTAATTCAGAAAAAAAGAAGGAAATTGATGCAATTAAATTGGTATGTCCCGAATTTGATAACGACCCTATTGCTTCAAAACAAACAATTGATGGTCTTGATTATTTTGTACTTACAAAAGGAACCGACACTGTAGGTTATGCTGTAAAATCGTTTACTGATAAAGGCTTTAGCGGTGTCTTCACTGTAATGATTGGTTTTTATGCAGATGGAAAATTGTTTGATTACTCGGTTCTTGTACATAAAGAAACGCCGGGACTTGGAACAAAAATGCTGGAAACAAAATTTAAAAGTCAGTTTAAAGATTTAGACCTTACAGATTTTAATTTAAAAGTAAAAAAAGATGGTGGTGATGTTGATGCAATTACAGCTGCAACAATTACATCAAGGGGTTTTTGCGATGCTCTCCAAAAAGCAAAAGATGGTATTGCAAAAAATTTTATTGCAAAATAAAGAAAATATAAAACATCTGTAATTTAATAATTTAGAATTTTAAAAAAATAATATATGAGCCAATTAAAACACTTTACAAATGGAATTTTAAAAGAAAATCCAACATTTGTACTCGTTTTGGGAACTTGCCCTGCATTAGCTGTAACTACTTCAGCTATAAATGGTATTGGAATGGGAGTTGCAACTACATTTGTGTTGTTTTTTTCAAATTTTCTGATAGCATTACTTAAAAATGTAATTCCAGATAAGGTTAGAATTGCTGCGTTTATTGTTGTAATTGCTTCATTTGTAACCATTGTAGATTTAGTTATGAAAGCTTTTGTACCCGGACTTTATGCTTCACTCGGTATTTTTATTCCACTTATTGTTGTTAACTGTATAATTTTAGGTAGAGCCGAAGCTTTTGCACAAAAAAATACTGTTCCTAGTGCAATGCTAGATGGTTTAGGTATGGGGCTTGGTTTTACTATCGCAATTACATTAATGGGGTCGATAAGAGAAATTTTGGGAAATGGTTCGATATTTAATTATAAATTTTTGGGAGAGGATGCACAAACTATTTTAATATTTATTTTGCCTCCGGGAGCCTTTATTACTTATGGTTATTTAATAGCAATTTTTAATAGATTAAAATCAAAATATAATTTTTAATAAACGTTTCAACTTTTATATTTATCTTGAAACTAAAACAGAAATTAAAAACTTAAAATTATGGAATTTGTATTAATAGTAATATCAGCAGTTTTTGTAAATAATATAGTTCTAGCACAGTTTTTAGGAATTTGTCCGTTTTTAGGAGTTTCCAATAAAGTTGGAACTTCGCTTGGAATGGGAGGAGCTGTTATCTTTGTTATGGCTTTAGCAAATTTAGTTACATTTTATATACAAAAATATGTACTTGTAGCTATGGGAATTGAGTTTATGCAAACAATAACTTTTATATTTGTAATTGCATTTTTGGTTCAGGTAGTTGAAATTATTCTTAAAAAAGTTGCACCTCCTTTATATCAGGCATTAGGAATTTATTTGCCTCTTATTACAACAAACTGTGCTGTTTTGGGAACAGCTATTTTAGCCGTACAGAAAGATTATAATATGGTTACCAGTGTTGTATATGCAAGTTCCATAGCAGTAGGATTTACTTTTGCATTAGTAATTTTTGCAGGTATTAGAGAGCAAATGGAAATTACAGGTTACCCAAGTGCTATGAAAGGTTTTCCTATTTCGCTGGTTACGGCAGGTTTGCTCGCTCTGGCATTTATGGGTTTTGCTGGTTTAGCATAATAGTTAAATATTAAAATACAGTATAATTCAGCAGTTATCAATCTCAGGTAACTGCTTTTTTTTTCTCTCAATTTTTAATCTATTTCTATTTTTTGTATTTCAATTTAAAATCATTTATATTTACCATTGTTTTTTTTGAATATTAAAAAACATGCAAATAAGCAGATTCTTGATATTCCATTTACAAATTAAATGATTTAAAAACAAATTATTATTAAATGTTTCTATTTCATACTAAAAATTTACAATGATGAAGAAAATATTTTTACTAGTAGTTTTAATTTCAATATTTTCGGTAGTAATAGCACAAGAAGACCAAGCTAATCAAACGCTAGAAGATTTGATAGAGGAAATATCATCAAGCACCGAAGAAGAACTTGATTATTCTACTTTATATGACGATTTGAACTTTTTTCTGAACGAACCTTTAAATTTAAATGATGCAACTCGCGACCTTTTAGAAAAGTTACAGTTTCTAAACGAAATTCAAATTCAGGGAATATTGGATTATATAAAAAATTATGGTAAAATATACACAATATACGAATTACAATTAATTGAAGGTTTTGAAACCGAAGATATTAAACGAATTTTGCCTTTTGTAACCGTTGAAACCGGTAAAGAACAACTGCCTTTTGACATACACAGAGCGTTAAAATATGGAAGTCATGATGTCTTTCTTAAAACTCAATTTATTGTTCAACAACAAGATGGATATATTCCTATTCCTGATTCAATTCTCGAAGAAAATCCCGACAAAAGCAGATATCTTGGAAACCGATGTAAGTATTATGTAAAATATAAATATCATTATAAAAATCAAATACAATGGGGGTTTACAATGGAGAAAGACCCTGGAGAAGAATTTTTTACCGGAACACAAAAACAAGGTTTCGACTTTTATTCGGCTCATGTTCAGATTGATGATGTAAAAAAAATTAAACGGGCTGTAGTTGGTGATTACTCAGTTCAGTTTGGTCAGGGACTTGTACTGTGGCCCGGAATGTCAACCGGAAAATCGTCTTATACTCTTAATATCAAAAAGAAACCTCAGGGAATTAAAAAATATTCATCGGTTGACGAAAATCTTTTTATGAGAGGTGCAGCTGCAATTATGAAATTTGGTAAATTAGAAGTTGCCGGATTTGTTTCGCATAAAAATATTGATGCTAACATTACAGGTTTAGATTCTATTAACGACGAAGAAGTTTATGAAATATCGGCATTGGAAATAACCGGTTCTCATGCAACTCCAAGCGAAGTTGCTGATAAACATTCAATTTCTGAAACAGTTTTTGGTAGTAATTTAACATATCGAGCCGAAAAATTTAAAACAGGTATTACAGTAGTTGGTTATCAGTTTGGTGCAGATTTGAACAAAACCCCTCGACCTTATAATATGTTTGATTTTCAGGGAAGTAAAAACATCAACGCAAGTGTCGATTATCACTTTATTTTAAAAGATATAAATATTTTTGGAGAAGCTGCTATAAGTAAAAACGGTGGTATGGCTTTTTTGAACGGAGCTTTAATTCCGTTAGCCCCACAAATTTCAATTTCGGTCTTACATAGATATTATCAGCGTGATTATCAAGCATACTATTCCGGTGGATTTGCCGAAGGCTCAAAAGTTGCAAACGAAAGAGGATTGTATATTGGTGCTGAAATTTATCCTTATAAAAGATGGAAAATTTCAACTTACATTGATTCGTATTCTTTTGACTGGCTGACTTCAAGTGCAAATGCACCTTTGCAGGGATACGATTATTTGGCTCAGGTCGATTACACTCCAACAAGTAAGGTTAGTATGTATGTAAAATTTAAACACGAAATAAAACCCGAAAATACTTCTTTATCAGATGTTAGTATAAAATTTTTAGAAGATGTCGAGAAATGGAATCTCAGATATAATTTTTCATATCAGCTAAATTCATGGTTAACTTTAAAAAACAGAGTCGAAATTACTGGATACAAAAAAGGTGATATTGATGAAAGAGGTTATATGATTTATCAGGATATAAAATTTGCTCCGTTTTCAATTCCTATGACGTTGTATTTCAGATATGGCGTGTTTGATGCCCCATACAATGCCCGAATTTATGCTTACGAAAACGATATTCTTTATGCTTTTTCAATTCCGGGATATTACTATAAAGGATTTAGAACATATTTTACTTTAAATTACGATATTACCGATAAAATTACTATATGGATAAGATACGGACAATTTAATTACATTGACAGAGATGTAATTAGCGAAGGTTCGTTAACCGAAATAAAAAGCAACATAAAATCTGAAATAAAAGCTCAGATAAGAATTAAACTTTAAATGCCTACCATTAAAGCTACTTTGTTTTAAAAAACTAAGTAGCTTTAAGTTATTGGAAATTATTTTAAAAAATTTGCACGCAATTCCCAAATACCGTGATTTATTAATAATCTGATAATCTTAAATATGCTTTAAAAATAGAGTTTGTTTCTGCTGTCATTTCTTTGAACTTTTTCACCGTTAGGTAAATCTTGCTTTTATTCAAATATAATGTTAATGACTTTTCAATGTACTTTCAAAGAACAAATGTACTTTATTGTTCTTAATACTTTCAATTCAGGCAAGTTCGCTTAGCGATGACTAGTTTTTTGTTTTTAAAACACATACTTTATTAAAAAGTAATCACAGTATTTGGGAATAGGACTAAAATTTGAAACTAACCTCTAAAGAATTTCTTTCAGAATAGCAAATTTTTCATCAAACTTGTCGGTTTCAGCAATTAAAAGCATATTTTCGATTATATTGAACTTTTTATCAACGGGCGGTTTGTCGAAAACAAAAATTAATTCTCCATTTTCATTCTTTGATAAACCTATGATTATAAGACCACTAATTATAGTGTTTTTTGAATAAGCAATTTTTACTTTTTTGCCAATCCACTGTAATAGTTCGTTATAGTAAATAAAGTTTTGCATATATTTTTTATTTCAAATATAAAAATTCAGTCCATTATATCATATTTTTATTTGTTTTTTTTTCAAATAATTCTAAAACCGTCAGAAATGATTAGTTATATTGCTATTAATAAAACATTTAATAAAAATTATCTATAAATAATATAAACAAATAACAAAAAAAACAGGTGAAATAATAGATTATAAAATACTTATGTTACGTATTCGCACCAATATGTATTTTTGTACACTGTTAAAAGATTTGATATATACCTGTTTTGTATGTTTTTATATACTATACGCATTTTAATAATTTTTCAATTATTGTATCAATCTCAAAATAAATCAATATTTTCTATAACTATTCACTGATACTAAACCGACATCAAAAACGCCACTGCACCTTTGAGGTGTATTCACATCAAAGCGTAGAATATCAGGTGAAAACAGCTGATATATGTATATTTTTTATCGCTAAACTTGATGACGATTTAGTATAATACTGTTGAAATATTTACCAATGTATTTTACTGAATATTAACTGAATATTTAACTAATTTTAGGTTTAAAATAATATTTACTTCAATGATTAAAGATGAAAACAAATACAAACCTGTTTATCTAATATAAGGAATTGAATATTAATATCGTTTAAGATGAATTTCGTTTAGAATCGAACTACATTATAAAACCAAGAACAGAACAATTTAATTATCTTATTTCGTTAGAGTCCCTAAGTTTTTAAGAAACATAATTATAGCATTCTCATTCATTTTCTTTTTTAGTTACAAAAATGTATTACTCTAAATCCGCAAGTTACACTTTATGTTGTTGTTTGTCAGTCAGGTGAAAACACATGACTGGTGTACTCTACACGTTGCTGGTGTTTTTCACCTGCAAACTTTTAACAAAAGACTAGCGGATTTAAAGAATTATACTAAACCATTTCCTGAAAAAATTATATATTCTGGAAATATGTCTAATTCGAGATAATGAAGACAATATAACTGTTATAATAATTTGAGTATTTGTAAATTTTGTTGCATTTTTTATTAAAATTGGAAATAGTTTACTAAATTGTTGTCCAATTTTTAGTTAGGTAATTTTTTCATTATTAGTTATAAGCTGGAATATTTGATATTATTAGTCACAGTAAATTAAGCTTTTACATTATTCGTTTGGAATTTTGATTTTTTGGTGTACTTTTAATTCTTAAAGTGATGTTTAAAATGGTCTTTTTTTCTTGTTATTACTTTAAAATTAAACATTTTACATCACTTTTTCTTTTTTTTCAATTTTTAAGTATCATTACTATCTTTTTTTTTTTCTGGTTTTAAAGAATAACCAAACAATTGCAACCACAAAATGAAGAATCACAACTACTGCAACAATTATCAAAATTTCTTTATCCGTCATATTTACAAATAAAAATCGTCAGAATGTTATATTTAAACAATCTGACGGTTAATTAATAAACTAAGTTTTATTTTTTTAATTTATTTACAATTTTATCAAGAATTTTTGTTCTGATAAAACCGTTTAACTTTTGATAGCCTTTAAGTTTTTCGGCAAAAAATGGAGAAATAAAATAATAAATCTGTATAAAAAGTCTTCCAATTAAAGATTTTTCGAGCACATCATCTCGATATTGTCTTAAAACTAACACCTGAGGTGCATAATAAGAACCATAACAAGCTGTTGCAACATAACATCCACGTTTTCTACCGTATCTTCCTCGTGGTCTGTTACCATGAGGTTGTGGAGGAGGTGGCTGCTGACGTCTTCTTTCTTGTGGAGGTGGTGGTTGATTGTGCATTGGCGGACGATTATTTTGTGGTTGTCCATGACGACTTCTAGGTGGCATTTTGCTCATTTTTCGTAATTTTTTATTTATAAAAAAGTTTCCAGATTATTAATCAATCAAAATTCTTGCCGTTTAAAGTCTTTTTAAAAGAAAAATAATTGAGAATATACAAATTTGCAAAACTAAATGCTAACCAAATCTTTCAGCCTTTTGGCTTGATATCTAAAATACATTAAACCTCGTTTTTTAATCTTAAAAAATTAAAATGCAAGCAAAATGATTGCAGTATTTTTGGAGGTTGTGTAATTAGCAACTTTGTTTATCCGGTTTTTCGCAATTAGAAATCGCTAGATATTCGCAATTTGATTTCCCCCAATCCTAGTTCGAGCAAAATGTCATTGACTTAAGAAAAGTTGAAAATAGTTTTGCGAATACAGATAACTTGTTTATATTTAATGTATTATTATTCTTAAACTTTATACTTATGGATGCAAAAACTTTAATTTCAACGAATGATGTAAAGGAGACAAGACATTAGGGGAAATTGTGCCAAACTTATCGAAAAAAAAACTTTTTTCTTGCTGACGATAATTTTATTAACAGGCACAAAATCAATGACAAAGAATTTCTAAGTAAACGTAAACTCCCTTTTAAAATTCAATTTTTGTTTTTTTGTAATTTTTTAAAGGCTTCAATCCAACTCGAATTAAATAGCTTTTTCAAAATTATAAATAAACATAATATTCCATCGCAATTTGTAAGTTCCGGTGCTTTCACAAAAGCTCGTAAAAAACTAAAATACACTGCTTTCACCGAAATAAATGATATAGTTATCGATGATTTTTATCTTTACAATAATTACAAAACTTGGAATGGTTTTAAATATAAGGAATATACGAAATATTAGTTGAAATTTATTACAAAAAATTCTCGACAATATAGCTAATTTTAATGTTGATATAATTTTAAATAATGACTATTCTTACCATATTTTCAGGTAAGAATAAAATTCATTTTACAATTTTTTTTGTATTTATAAAAATTTACAGATAAAAAAAACGTATTTACATTTTTAGTGTTAAATGTAAATACGTAAATATTATTTTTATTTTCTCTTTCTTCAATTATCTTCTATGGGAATGGAATAGTAAACATAGAAATAGCTGAATAAACAAACATAATGGCTGCTGCTGCCACGTAAATAAGTTTTAATTTATTTCCTTTTGTAACTGTAGCCATACCTGCAAAGAATAAAACTATTGTAAATAAAACGGTTACAAGAGTAAATTTATCACCCCAAGTGTTTGCTTTATCACCTTCTTCAACTTTTAATTTAGAAGTATCCATCATAACAAATGAAGAATCCATATACTCGTCAAGACCAGTTATTTTTTCGTCATAAGCATTTGAATATTCTTCCCAAGCTGCATCATAATCATCTGCAATTAATAAATTTGCATATTCAGGAGTCATTCTTTCTTTAAAATATTCAGCATCTTCAACTTCACCTTTTGATTCAGCATCTTTCCATTGTACATAGAAATAATCGTCTTGAAAATCGTCAAAATCAGCCTTGTTATATTCGCTTAACGACTCTAAGTACATTGTATTTGCATCATTTAAAAGTGTTATTGCAGAGTTGTAATTTGATTGCATATTTCCGCCCCAAAGAGCTGAATAATAAGCCGAAGCTGCTCCAAGTATTGTAGCTATACCAATTATTGCCGCCGCAATATAATCAATTGTTGCAGCTTTTTTTTCTTCCGGTTTTTCAATTTCCATAC